>JACCDK010497981.1_pt1 | contig 13879 bp, 11 predicted proteins | sample 7445871 | NCBI WGS metagenome assembly JACCDK01 (sample SAMN15323436, study PRJNA562643) | freshwater metagenome | isolation source: river surface water | place: USA:Blue River Watershed | collected 2017-08-15 | reverse complement strand
TTCGCGTGTTTAAGTTTTTTTCTTTTGCAGAGAGGAAGGGATTCGAACCCTCGATACGGTTGCCCGCATACACACTTTCCAGGCGTGCTCCTTCAACCACTCGGACACCTCTCTATTTTTCTTTCATGTGTTCGTCCATTCTTTCGTTGTATTCCAATGGTTCGTTCTTCCAATTTTTATTATAAGAGACAAACATTGCAATCCAAATAGATCTTGACAAACGCATAAATACTGGTTGTAATAAAATTACCAATGTGATAGATCCAAACATCCAGTAGAATATTCTATTATCATCTAAATCAAATGTCATTCCAATTAATACTTTCCAAGCCACAAATGTGCTTACAAAGAATGCCACCATTAATGCATAGCTAACATATCCTGTACCAATATAAAAACCTACTTCTATTTCTGTAGGTTGTCCGCATACTGGACATTTTTCGTTCATATGGGTTGTCTCAGAAAAATTGTAAGGATTATTCTTTGCAAATAATTTTCCCTCTCTACATCTTGGGCAACGATTATTCAGTATGCTTAACAGAAATTGTAAATTCATGGCCGCAAAGATATCGAATTATTAGGTAAAATTAGTCTGCAATCATCTGCTCCATCTGAATACCTCTGGAACCCTTAATAAGTATATGTTTATGCTGATAGGCCTGCGCTTTCAGCCATTGCTTGGCTTCTAAGGCATTTTCAAAGTATAAGTAATTGTGTTGACAGGTTTTAAAATCTCCACCCACTAAAACTACTTGCTCCCAATTAAAGCTTTGCATATAATTAATCAATGCTTGATGTTCCAATACACTTTCTTCTCCCAATTCCTTCATTCCACCCAAACACATAATTTTTTCGGTAGAGTCTATTTTAGCAAAATTTTCAATAGCCAATTTCATACTACTTGGATTGGCGTTATAAGCATCTAGTATTAATTGGTTATGATGCCAATTCATTAATTGAGAACGACTATTGGTAGGTGTGTAATTTTCAATAGCAGATTTAATTTTTCCCATAGGTACTTTAAAATATAATCCAATGGCTACTGCTGCTAATACATTGGGTAAATTATAGGTACCTACTAATTGTGTATCTATTCTTTCTTCAAATCCTTTTGTGCCTTGCAAGCTAATCATTCCGTTATGATCAATGGCATTCGCTTGTATTGTTCCAGAGTGTGCACCATAAGTGATAATTTCTTTTATACCTGCACTCATCTCGTTTAAGTAATCATAATCAGACATTACAAATGCCGTGCCTTGATGATTTCTTATACTATCAAATAATTCTCCTTTTCCTTTTCTTACTCCTGCTTCTCCGCCAAATCCTTCTAAATGTGCTTTACCACAATTGGTAATCATGCCATGCGTTGGTAGGGTATAAGCACAATAACTTGCAATTTCTAATTGATGATTGGCGCCCATTTCAATCACTGCCATCTCGGCGTCTTTGCCCACACTTAATATGGTTAGGGGTACACCAATATGATTATTTAAATTTCCTTTAGTGGTATAGGTCTTGTAATGACTTGCTAAAACAGTAGACACTAATTCTTTGGTAGTGGTCTTTCCATTACTTCCTGTAATAGCTATAAAGGGAATGGTAAATTGTTGACGATGGTGTTTTGCTAATGCTTGTAAAGTTGTTAATACATCATCTACTTGTAATATTCTGTCGTCAATAGCTTTACTATATGGAATTACTTCATCAACAATGGCATAGCTCGCACCGGCTTCTAAGGCTGCTAAGGCAAATGTGTTGCCATTAAAGTTGGGGCCTTTTAAAGCAAAGTATAGATCTCCTAATTGTAATTTTCTGGTGTCGGTTTGAACACTTGGATGCTTTTCAAAAAGCTCGTATAAAAAAGCAATAGAGGGTAATTGCATAAAACTATTTTGCTGCTAATAAACATGTAGCATATGCCACTAAACCTTCTTCTCTTCCCACAAAGCCCATTTTTTCTGTAGTGGTTGCTTTGATAGAAATATCATCCACGCCAATTTGTAAAATCTCTGCTATACATGCTTGCATTGCTGCAACATGTGGTTTAATTTTTGGTGCTTCCAAACATAAAGAACTATCAATGTTTACAATCTGATATCCTTTACTGGTGATTAAATCGTAGGTTCTTTTTAATAAAATCTTACTATCAATATTTTTAAAAGCATTGTCTGTGTCTGGAAAATGTGTACCAATATCTCCTAAACTTAATGCACCTAATAAAGCATCGCAAATAGCATGTAATAATACATCTGCATCGCTATGGCCTAATGCGCCTTTTGTATGAGGGATTTTAATACCGCCAATCCATAGGTCTCTTCCTTCTACTAGTTGATGAAAATCTATACCAGATCCTATTCTTAACTTCATTCGTTTTAATTAAATTTTTCTTTGATCCAATTTATTATTCCACCACCATTTTCTGGTTTGGTACTATTGTCCATGCCAAATGCAGATATAGCACATCTGAACCCAATGGTGTTATTCGCTTTATCTTGGTCTAAGAATCTTCTTGTCCCTGGATTTAACCAATACAAACCATCTTTCCAACTACCTCCTTTATATACTCTAGATTTATTAGAAATTAAAGTGTTCACACCTGTTTGATAAATTGCCGTGGTAGAATCATCCCCATCAGCTACAGCGTTTGCTCTGTATGGATTAAAATCATCCATATCGATTGTACTCATTGGTCTGTATATATCCAATACCCATTCGTTTACATTACCTCTGATATTGTAAATATTTAAAGGGCTTTGGTTAAAACTATTTACTTTACTAGGCAATGCAGCTCCGTCATTTGCTCTCCCAGACATACCCATATAATCACCTGTTCCGTTTTTGAAATTCGCCTTGTACATACCCACTGTACCTTTGTCTTTCCCTTTTCCGTTTCCTGAATATCTAATATTTTCATTCCCAGAAGAAGCCCAAGGGAACGGTGTATTGAGAGGGTCTACAATACCTCTGTTAGTAGCATTAGGTCCTGTTTTGGAAGCTTTATCGTTAGTAGAAGATTTCTGTAAACTTAATTTAGCTGCATATTCCCACTCGGCTTCTGTAGGTAATCTGAAGTCTGGAATTAAAACATATTCACCTAAATTTCTATTTTGTCTTCTTAATGTAAGATCTTTTCTAACTGAATCCGCTCTGTCATAATCTATTTGAGATTTACCCAGGTATGGATTTTTTGCATCAATTAAACCATTTGCAATCAATGCTTTTTCATTGGCTCTATCTGTTCTCCATCTACAATACGCATTGGCTTGTTCCCAAGTGACACCCACTACAGGATATTCATTGAATGCTGGAGATCTAAAATAACCTTCAATCATTGGTTCATTGTATGCTAAATCAGATTTCCAAACCAAAGTATCTGGAAGAACTGTTTTGTAAATGGAATCCTTCCCCAAAGGTTTATATACTTCTCTTATCCAATTGGTAAAATCTCTATACTTTTTATTACTTACCTCATATTGATCAATTCTAAAAGCACTTACTGTTACTCTTCTAATAGTATTGTTCCAATCACCTATCACACTTTCTTCGTCCAAGCCCATTGCAAATGTTCCCCCTCTTACCAAAACAGTGCCTTCATATGGGTCATTTGATGCTGGCGTGAATCGAATGCTTTGAGTCTTAGATTGGGTCTCCATTGAAACGATCGCTGGACCTAATATTAAAAAAGCAAAAAACAGTAAAATACTATTTATAAAATTCATAAGAATAATTTATGCAAAAAGGGGTTTAAAATACTATGCGAATATAGCATTTCTTATGTTAGTAAAACCCTAATTTTAGGCCATGAGACGGCTTCTTGTCTATTTTTTAATCCTGAACCTAACTAACCCTACTAAAGTAGTAAGTCAGACCGCTGATTTGAGTAAAGGGAAGTGGTTTAAAATTGCGACTACTCAAAGAGCGATTTATCAGGTGACGGGCACACAGTTGAAACAAATGGGGATTGTATTGCCCTTTAACTCCAGCAAGATTCAATTATTTGGTTTTGATCTTTCTAGATTGTCTGAAAAAGTACCCTCTAATGTTCCGGTGGGTAATCAAGAAATGTCTATAGAGGTAAATGATGGAGGAGATGGTATTTTTAACGAAACCGATCGATTTATTTTTTATGCTCCAGGTAATATTATTTGGGAAAAATGGGGCACCGATTTACAATGGAAACATAAAAAATTGCATTATACAGATACTGCTTTTTATTTTTTAACCATTGGAGAAAATGGAAAAAGAATTACCACCGCTAGGACCGTTTCTTCTGAGGCGCAAAAAATCAAATTTTACCAAGAGCATATAGTTTGGGAACTGGATAGTTTAAATATTTTAAATAGTGGAAAGTTATGGTTGGGAAGTCCAATGGGGCAGGGAGCAGGAAAATCAAGTTCCATTTCAACCACTATTAATACAGCCAATCTAATTGAAACTTTTCCTATTGTTGTCAATGCTCAATATGTTTCTACTAACTACAATCAAAAAGCACAATTTGATTTTAATTGGTCAGATATAAAAATCAAATCTACATTTATTAATCCTGTTTCTGGCTTAGTGTATGACGCAAGTGCCAATATGATTGTAGACAGTTTTTCTTTCTGGCCATCCAAAAATAATATTGCGAATACCAATATATCATTGCAATACAACGCTCCATTGGGCAGTACCGGCTGGTTAGATTTTGTCACCATTCATTTGACTAAGTCCTTGCGATTTGCCAATCGAAATACCCTTTTTTTTCATGGACAAGAAACGCAGACTAGTTTGTATGAAATAGGTGATGCAGATCCCACCACCAAGGTATGGGATATCAGCAATCCATTGAATCCATTGGTTTTGACTACTAGTTACGTAAATAATTTTTGCAGTTTTTCAAGAAATGGGACTACTCAACAAGCTTTTTTTGCACTCAAGCAAGATGCTTATGAAAATGTTATAAGTATAGATACTTTGAGTAATCAAAATATTTTAACCAATACCCATTTCGATTATATTATTGTAGCACCTAGTACATTTCAAAAAGCAGCAACAAAGTTGCAAAACTTTCATCAACAGCAAAATGGGTATAAGGTAGCAATAGTAGACCCTGCTACAATATATAATGAGTTTTCTGGTGGATTGTTGCATCCCGTAGCAATTCGTAATTATTTAAAGTGGCTACAAATCAATGCCCAAAAAGAGAGCCGTTCATTTGCACAATATTTGTGTATTATGGGAACAGCTGATTTTAATAGCAGAAGAATAAACAAGAGCAATCAAGTGCCAGTGTTTGAAAGTGAAGCCTCTTTGGATATTTTGAATAGTTATGCTTCAGATGATTTTTATGCTATATTAAAAGAAGGTGCTGATATTAATTCGCCCTCCAGTATAGACGCTTTGGATATTGCCATCGGAAGAATCCCAGCAAAAACCAATGCTGAAGCGGATACCATGGTGAATAAAATTATCCAATACAGTTTAGGTAATTCAAAAGGGTCATGGCAAAATCAAATCACATGGATTGCCGATGATGGAGATTATAATTTGCACTTACAAGACGCAGAGAGTATCATTAAAAGTATAGCATCAAAAAATGCAAATTGGAATCATAAAAAAATTTATTTAGATCTTTATCCAGCAACCAATACTGTTGGTGGTTTGACATATCCACTGGTCGTGAATGAAATAGCACAAAATATCAATAATGGGTCTTTAATATTGAATTATACCGGTCATGGAAACTATATTAGACTTACAGAAGAAGCTGTAATAAATAACACTAGTATGCAATCATGGAAGAATGCTGGCAGGTTGCCTTTGATGATTACTGCATCTTGTGATTTCGCACCATATGATCAGCCTCAAATAAATCCAATTGGTTTTAATGCGCTGATGCAAAACAGTAATGGCATTATTGGTTTAGTAGGAGCCAATAGATTGGTGTTTGCGTATAGTAATAAACAAATCAACGAACAATTTGCACAGGCTTTATTGGTCCCTGATAACAATGGAGCGTACTATACCATAGGGAAATCTTTACAATTGGCTAAAAATAATAATTGGTCTATGCAAGGCGATCGATTGAATGCATTTAAATTTAGTTTGCTAGGAGATCCTGCATTAAAGTTGGCTATCCCAAAAAATGCTATTCTACATTCTATTAAAGACAGTTTGACTGCAGGCGTTGTTACAACACTCAATGGTCAAATCATGAAAGATCAAACATTGCATAATACATTTAATGGTTGGGTAGATTGCCTGGTGTATGATGTGGTCAAGGAAAAGACAACTTTAGTCAATCAATCTTCAAGCATTCAAACCAATGTGCCCACTAGGGAAGGTGTTTTGTATAGTGGCAAAGCAACAGTGACCAATGGAAAATTCAGCATACAATTTGTACTTCCTAAAGAAACAAGTACTTCTAATGGATCTTTAACCATTCAAACATTTGCTTACAATACAAAAGAAGATGCACTGGGGGTGACCTATAATATTTTTGTAAAACCTACCTATTCTCTCCAACAATTAGATACAATAGGTCCCCAAATAAATGCTTTTATCAATGACACTAATTTTACCAACAATAGTTGGATAACAGATCAGGCCAATTTAATGATTCAATTGAAAGATAGCTCTGGTGTACAAAGTTCCGGGAATGCGCTTGGGCACGATTTGCAATTCATTTTGGATGACGAGGTTCAACAACCTTATGTATTAAATAATTTGTACCAAGCAGATATCGACACCTATCAATCAGGAACTATTCTATATAGTTTACCAAAATTAAGTATCGGTAAACATCAAATAGTGATTAAGGCCTGGGACCTATTGGGGAATCTTTCAAAAGATACTTTATGGTTCATTGTTCCAGCACAGGATATTTTGAAAGCCAAAGATTTAGTGAATAAACCCAATCCTATGGTTCATTTCACACAGTTTAGTTTTGATGTAAACATTCAAGATCCTATTATTCAAACCGAGTTTTCTCTACGTAATTTAAACGGTCAGCCGCTAGTAAATAAAATTTTACCTCATAAAAATATCTCAAATAAATGGGTGATGGATTGGGATGGAAGGGATGCATCAGGTGCAATGATAGCTCCTGGAATTTATGTGTATACCATTACTGTGAGAGCTGGATCTCAGACTTTAGTTTTATCAAATAAGTTGGTGAAATTATAAATTATCGACTATCAATAGGTATCTTCGTGAAGTCAACCAAGATCTATTTTATGCCTAAGAAAGTTTTTGCTATTGTTATGATTACGCTATCCAGCTTATATAGTAATATAAGGGCATTGGCACAAACAAAACCTATTTCTATTCAAAGTACAGCTGTTCCTTTTATGTTAATTTCTCCTGATGCAAGATCTGGGGGTATGGGAAATTTATCTTTAGCTATGTCTCCTGAATCCAATGACCTATTTGGAAACAATGCAAAGCTTACTCATTTAAAACAAAATAGAGGATTCTTAATCAACTACACACCTTGGTTAAAAGATTTAGGATTGACAGATGTGTATTTAGCTAGTGCTGGATTTTATAAAAAATTAGATGAGAATAGCAGTATCAATAGTTCATTAAGATTTTTTAGTTTGGGTAATATTCAGTTTTCTGATGTAAACGGAACACCTACTACAGAACAAAGACCTAATGAATTTAGTTATGATTTTGGATATAGTTTCTTAGTATCTGATCAATTCAGCGCGGGTATTACACTTAGATATATTCATTCCAAATTAGTAACCGGTTCTTTCATTGGCAACGCTATTGATTATAGAGCTGGTAATACTGTTTCTGGTGATATTAGTTTGTATTATAAACAAAATGAAGATTTTTCAGGTTGGCATATAGGTATGTTATTGTCCAATCTCGGCGGAAAAATCAGTTATTCTAATGCTACAAAAAATAAATATTTTATTCCAGCTAATTTGGGAATAGGAATCGGATATCTAACTCAATTAGATACAGAAAATTCTATAGAGTTTGGAGCAGACGTCAACAGATTATTGGTTCCTGCAAGTCCTTCTGCTGCTGATCCAGATTATGCTGCATTAAAAGATCAATATTTTTCACAATCTGTGATCAACAGTTATTTCAACTCTTTTACTAATAAATATGGAATGCCTATAGGAGAATCTTTAAAGGTTTCTGTAGGAGCAGAGTACAATTACACAGATCGTTTTTTCTTAAGAGCAGGCTATTTTGTTGATAATAATAAGAATTTGGGCAACATGCAATATTTTACTTTGGGTACTAGTTTTCAATACCAACAATCTAAATTTAACATTTCTTATTTGGTGCCTTCTGGCGGCGGAATAACCAAGAATCCATTGTCCAATACCCTTAGATTTGGTTCTGTGTTTTACTTCTAAGTTTTTTTCTAAATTATACCTACTTTTGTTGGACATGCCTACTACTGTAAAAATTGTCAACAAGAGCCAGCATCCTATTCCTGCCTATGCAACAGCCGGCTCTTCTGGTGTAGATATTAGAGCAAATATAGACCAGCCCATTACCTTATCTCCCTTAGAAAGAGTGCTGGTCCCAACGGGATTGTTTTTTGAAATGCCCAAACAATTGGAAGCACAGGTCAGACCAAGAAGTGGTTTGGCTATTAAACAAGGCTTGACTTGTTTAAATACTCCTGGCACCATTGATGCAGATTATAGAGGGGAAGTGAAAGTGATTTTAATCAATTTATCCAACGAAGCACAAACTATTCAGAATGGTGATAGAATTGCTCAAGTTGTTTTCCAAGTAGTAGAAAAAGTGCAATTTGAACCAGTGGATCAATTAAATGAAACAGATAGAGGGGCGGGGGGATTTGGCCATACAGGCAAAAACTAATTCAATGAAAAAACTAGTCTATATCATATTTGCTGGTTGGGTTCTTTCTTCTTGTACGAATGTGAAGAAAGTGCAGGTTATTCAAGATGCTTTATCAACTTTGGATAGTAGTAGTTTGAAAAAAGTGCCTGAAATTGATTCATTGACTATTGTTAAAGAAATTGTAGATCACTTTAATACCGACAAAATTGTATTTAAAACAATGAATGCTAAAATTAAAGTAGACTATGAGTCCGAAAAAAATGCAGATACTTATGTGGCTAATATGAGTATTTTAAAAGATAGTGCCATTTATATTACAGTGAGAGGTGCAATGGGTGTTATTGGATTGAAGGCATTCATTAAAAGAGACTCTGTTACTTTGTTTTATCCATTAACCAAAAAAATAGATAAAAGACCGTTATTATCTCTAGTCGATATTGTTAAAATTCCATTTTCTTTTTCAACTATTCAAGATTTATTAGTGGGTAACCCAATTTACATGGATAATGCCAAGCTTATCTCTTTCAAAAAAACCGAGGACAGATTACAAGCTAGTTTATTGGGCTCTTTGTTTAAAAATTTAGTCGTATTGGATGCAGCGCATACCAAGATATTGCAACTGAAATTAGATGATGTAGATATTGCACAACATAGAACTTGTAATATTAGTTACAATAATCATGTTAACATAGACAATATGACTTTCCCTTTAAATAGAGAAATCGCTATTGAAGGGAAATCAAAACTCATTATTCATATGGAGATAAAAGAGTATGGTTTTAATGAGCCATTAAAATATACCTTTGCTATTCCAAGACCAGGAAAACGAAGATAAAATATGATCAAAAGAATAATTGCTTTATTGCTTGTATGTTTTGTTTTGAATACTACCCTTGAAGCGCAAAACAACGCATCTAGAGAAGATTTGCAAAAGCAAGAGCAATCTTTAAGGAAAGAATTAGATGAATTAAATCGGTTGTTGGAACAAACCAAAAAAAATAAAAAGAGTTCATTAGGTCAATTGGCGGTGATCAGAAGTAAAATTGCTAAAAGAGAAGCATTGGTGAATGGTATTAGAAATCAGGTGAAAATTTTAGATGCGGCTATTTACAATAATCAGTTAGATGTACAAAGATTGAACAAGGACTTGGATACTTTAAAATCCAGGTATGCAAAAAGTATTATTTTTTCTTACAAGGGTAGAAGTGGTTATGAATACCTCAACTTTTTATTTTCAGCAAAGAGTTTTAATGATGCAGTAAAAAGAATCACTTATTTAAAAAGCTATCGACAAAATAGAGAAGCGCAGGCCAATGCAATCAATATGTCTCAGAATGATTTGAATCAAAAAATCAATGTACTGAGTAATAATAAAAAAGACAGATTAAAGACTTTGTCTGTTCAAAACGAACAATTACAAGTATTAGAACAGGATAAGAAAGAGCAAGATAAAGTGGTTAAACAATTGAAAAGTAAAGAAGCTGAAATTACTGCTCAAGTAAAACAAAAAGAGTCTCAGCGTCGTAAAATGCAGCAAGCATTAACCGCTTTAATTAGAAGAGAAATTCAAGAAGCAGAGCGAAAAGAAAAAGAAAGATTGGCGAAAATAAAAGCAGCCAATGCAGAAGCTGCTAATAAATCCAAAGCGCCTGAAAATACCTCTACTGCAAAAGCGAACATTAAAATTGGTAAAGTTGATGGCGGTTTAGCTAGTACTACAGATAACCGACCTTACTCTGCTTTAGAGACTACTGAAGAAGGAAGAGAAACTTCTATTTCTTTTGAGAATAATAAAGGAAATCTTCCTTGGCCAGTGGATAGAGGAAATGTATATGTACATTTTGGGGTGGAGAATATCCCAGGTACCAAGTTGAATAGAAAAAGTGATGGCATTGAGATTGCATTGCCAAAAGGATCTTCAGTAAAAAGTGTGGCGAATGGAACAGTGATCTATGTAGGTGATGTGAATGGAGATTTATCCATCTTTGTAAAACATGGTAAATATTTCACCACTTATTCTCATTTAAGTACAGCCAATGTCAGAGTAATGCAAGAAGTGAGGGCTGGTACAGTATTGGGTAGATCTGGTGTAAACTTAGACGGAGAAGGTGCTTTATTGTTCTCTATTAATAATGAAAAAGTCGTTTTCTTTGACCCTGAATCTTGGTTAAAAAATAGAAGATAGTTTTGTTATATTTACTATCTAATATTTGCTGCCATGTCAAAATATATTCTCTCCTTTGATCAAGGGACTACAAGTAGTCGTGCTATTTTATTCGACCATCAAGGTCAAATGCAATCTCTAGCGCAAAAAGAGTTCACACAAATTTTTCCTCAACCAGGTTGGGTTGAACATGATGCCATGGAAATATGGAGCACTCAAATTGGGGTTGCTTCTGAATCAATTAGTAAAATCAATGCACAATTAACTGATATTGCAGCCATTGGAATTACCAATCAAAGAGAGACCACTGTTGTTTGGAATAGAAAAACTGGATTGCCCATTTACAATGCTATTGTTTGGCAGGATAGAAGAACCGCAAGTTATTGCGATAGTTTAAAAGCGGATGGGAAAGCATCCATGATACAGGAAAAGACTGGACTAGTGATTGACGCTTATTTTTCTGGAACAAAAATCAAATGGATTTTAGACCATACGCCTGGTGCAAGAGATTTAGCTGCTAAGGGAGACTTATGTTTTGGTACCATTGATACTTGGTTGGTTTGGAAATTAACCAATGGTAAGGTACATGTAACAGATGCGACCAATGCATCTAGAACCATGTTATACAATATTCATAGTTTAGAATGGGATCAAGAATTATTAGCATTATTAGATATCCCTTCATCGATTCTTCCTTCTGTAAAAAGTAGTAGTGAGATTTATGGTACCACGGAACATTTATTTTCACATCACGAAATTCCTATTGCAGGCATTGCAGGAGATCAACAGGCTGCTTTGTTTGGACAAATGTGTACTAGTCCGGGCATGGTAAAAAATACCTACGGTACTGGATGTTTCATGTTAATGCATACTGGTGAGAAAGCGGTGAGTTCAAAAAATAATTTACTTACCACAATCGCTTTGCAAATTAACGGACATACATACTATGCATTAGAGGGTAGTGTTTTTATTGGCGGTGCAGTGGTGCAATGGTTAAGAGATGGATTACATTTAATAAGAAACTCTTCAGAAATTGAAGCTTTAGCAAGTCAAGTAGATACAACAGATGGGGTTTATTTGGTTCCAGCATTTGCTGGATTAGGAGCACCATATTGGAATCAACATGCAAGAGGAACTATTGTGGGTATTACCAGAGGAACTTCAAGTGCACATATTGCTCGGGCTGCATTAGAAAGTATTGCTTTTCAAAGTTATGATTTAATGAAAGCCATGGAATCGGATGCAGGTATTCCTATTGCTGAATTAAGAGTGGATGGTGGTGCTACGAATAATAATTTACTGATGCAATTTCAATCCGATATTATTCACACCAAAGTAGTGAGACCAACCATGATTGAAACCACTGCATTAGGTGCTGCATATTTAGCTGGACTAGCAGTAGGTTTTTGGAAAAGTCAAGAAGAAATTGCAGCTAAATGGGCCATTGATAAAATATTCACACCACAAGAAAATATGGATAGTACCCAATTGATCAAAGGATGGGAAAGAGCAATTAAAGCAACCAATAATTGGTAAACTATTCAATTTATTGTAATTTAAAAACTGATTGAAAAACCGAAGATTATGACACCTTTTGTAGCTGAATTTTTAGGCACTGCGTTTATCATTATTATTGGAAATGGCGTTGTAGCCAATGTTGTTTTGCCCAAAACAAAAGGCAACAATGGTGGTTTGATTTCTATTGTATTAGGTTGGATGATTGCTGTTTTTGTGGGTGTTTATATGACTGCAGATAGTAGTGGTGCACATTTAAATCCAGCAGTGACTGTTGCCTTAGCTTCAGCTGGAAAATTTAATTGGTCCTTAGTGCCTATGTATTTATTAGCACAAATCTTTGGTGCTATGTTGGGAGCTTTTATTGTTTGGATGATTTATAAAGATCATATTAATGAAGCCGATTCAGCGGCGGATCAATTAGCCGTTTTTTCAACTGGCCCATCTATTAGAAGATTGCCCCAAAATTTTATCACTGAAACCCTTGCCACCTTAGTTTTTATTCTTGGAATCTTATTTATCCAGCCAGCCGAGAATAATTTGGGGGCATTGTCTGCCTTGCCAGTGGCCCTTTTGGTGGGTGGAATTGGCTTTGGCATGGGCGGCCCAACCGGTTGGGCGATTAATCCGGCAAGGGATTTAGGCCCTAGAATCATGCATTTTTTGCTTCCTATGAAGGGAAAAGGGAGTAGTGACTGGTCTTATGCCCCAGTTCCTGTATTTGGTCCTATTGTAGGGGGAATTTTAGCCGGAATTATCTACACACAATTTTTGCAATAAAGTCGCAAAACCCTACCTTTGCAGCCTAATTGAAAATTATGGCAACAACAGGTAAAATCAAACAAATTATCGGTGCGGTAGTAGACGTTCAGTTCTCTAACGGAGCATCTTTACCAGAAATCTACAATGCCCTTGAAATTCAAAAACCAGGAGGCGAAAAGTTAGTATTAGAGGTACAACAACATCTTGGAGAAGATAGTGTACGTTCTATTGCGATGGATGGTACTGAAGGATTGGTGAGAGGTATGGAAGTAATCGACTTAGGAAAACCAATTTCAATGCCAATTGGCGAAGGTATCAATGGTCGTTTATTTAATGTAACTGGAGATGCTATCGACGGTTTGCCACAATTAGATAAATCAAATGGTCGTCCAATTCACGCTAACCCTCCAAAGTTTGAAGACTTAAGTACTGCAACAGAAGTGTTGTTTACTGGTATTAAAGTAATCGACTTGATCGAGCCATATGCAAAAGGTGGTAAGATTGGTTTGTTTGGTGGTGCGGGTGTAGGTAAAACAGTATTGATTCAAGAGTTGATTAATAATATCGCAAAAGGACACGGTGGTTTATCAGTGTTTGCGGGTGTGGGAGAAAGAACTCGTGAGG
>JACCDK010946308.1_pt1 | contig 13884 bp, 10 predicted proteins | sample 7445871 | NCBI WGS metagenome assembly JACCDK01 (sample SAMN15323436, study PRJNA562643) | freshwater metagenome | isolation source: river surface water | place: USA:Blue River Watershed | collected 2017-08-15 | reverse complement strand
TTAGCTATCGCAATGAACCGTCTTGGTGGAAAGTCCAATACCGGTGAAGGCGGCGAAGATGCTTCTCGCTTTATCCCAATGGAGAATGGTGATTCAAAGCGTTCGGCAATCAAACAGGTTGCATCAGGTCGTTTTGGTGTGACAAGTAATTACCTGGTTAATGCTGATGATATTCAGATCAAGATTGCACAAGGTGCTAAGCCAGGTGAAGGCGGTCAGCTTCCAGGAAACAAGGTTTATCCATGGATTGCTAAGGCTCGATACTCAACTCCTGGCGTTGGTCTCATCTCACCACCTCCACACCACGATATTTACTCCATCGAAGATCTTGCTCAATTGATCCATGATCTCAAGAATGCAAATAAAGATGCGCGTGTTCACGTGAAGCTTGTTGCTGAAGTGGGAGTAGGAACAGTTGCTGCAGGTGTATCGAAGGCGCATGCAGATGTGGTTCTAATCTCTGGCCATGATGGCGGAACAGGTGCATCTCCTTTGACATCGCTCAAGCATGCCGGAGCGCCATGGGAACTTGGTCTTGCTGAGACTCAGCAGACTCTTCTTCTCAATGGACTCCGTGATCGCATCGTCGTGCAGGCAGATGGCCAACTTAAGACTGGGCGCGATGTTGTGATTGCAGCTCTGCTCGGTGCAGAGGAGTATGGATTTGCAACAGCTCCGCTCGTTGTCTCAGGTTGCATCATGATGCGCGTCTGCCACTTGGATACTTGTCCGGTGGGTGTGGCAACTCAGAACCCTGAACTTCGCAAGAAATTCACCGGTAAGCCAGAGTTCGTTGAAACTTTCTTCGAATATATCGCAGAAGAAGTCCGTGAAATTCTCGCTTCACTCGGTTTCCGTACCTTGCAGGAAGCAATCGGCCATGTTGAGTACCTTGAGACAAAGAAGGCGATTGATCACTGGAAGACAGCAGGTCTTGATCTTTCTCCACTCTTAGTGCGCCCTTATGTGGATTCATCTCTCTACTGCACAACAACTCAGGACCATGGTCTTGCTGCTGCGCTCGATAACACTCTTATTGAGAAGGCAGCTCCAGCACTTACCAAGGGGGAGAAGGTTGCAATTGACCTTCCTGTTCGTAACGTCAACCGCACAGTCGGCACGATGTTAGGTGCAGAGATCACTCGTAAGTATGGTGCGCACGGATTGCCAACAGGCACGATTGATATCACTCTTCGTGGTTCTGCTGGTCAGTCACTTGGTGCATTCACACCGCGCGGCATGGTGATTCGTCTCTTTGGTGATTCCAATGACTACGTTGGAAAGGGAATCTCAGGCGGTCGCGTTATTGTACGTCCAGATGAGAAGGCGACATTTGCTTCGCAAGATAACGTGATTGCTGGAAACGTAATTGGATACGGTGCAACTTCTGGCGAGATCTTTATCCGCGGATTAGTGGGAGAGCGTTTCTGTGTTCGCAACTCCGGCGCAACTGCTGTAGTTGAGGGCGTGGGAGATCACGCACTCGAATACATGACAGGTGGCACCGTGGTAATCCTGGGACGCACTGGCCGCAATATCGCAGCTGGTATGTCGGGTGGGCGAGCATTCGTTCTCGATCTCAACCCTGCGCTCGTCAATGGCGAGATGGTCGATGTGCTTGCTATTCCTCAAGATGAGCGCGAACGACTCCATAACGCTGTTTCAGAGTTCGCACGTGAGACAGGTTCTGCTGTCGCTGCTGAACTTCTTGCAGATTGGGATGCAGCACTTACTCGCTTCTCACTCATTATGCCTCGTGACTATGCACGCGTGCTTGCTTCGATGAAGCGGGCGACTAATGAAGGTCTACCAGAAGATCACTATGTAATGGAGGTGGCAGCAAATGGCTGATCCAAAGGGCTTTATGACGACGCCACGTGAGACGCCAAAGCGTCGCCCAGTTGATGTGCGCATCAAAGATTGGCGCGAAGTCTACGAACCTCAGAGCTTTGAGCATCTCCAGAAGCAGGCTGGTCGCTGCATGGATTGCGGTATTCCGTTCTGCCATAACGGTTGCCCACTCGGTAACTTGATTCCAGAGTGGAATGACTTGATGTATCGCGGATACAAATCAGAAGCGATAGATCGCTTACATGCGACAAATAACTTTCCAGAATTTACTGGTCGCCTATGTCCTGCACCATGTGAGACTGCATGTGTTGTCGGAATCAATCGTGATGCTGTAACAATCAAGCAGGTTGAACTCCGCACGGTAGAAGAAGCATTTGGTTTTGGAGCGGTAAAGCCGATGATTCCAGATCGCCTCACCGGAAAGACTGTGGCAGTGATTGGCTCAGGCCCGGCAGGACTTGCAGCTGCGCAGCAATTGACTCGCGCCGGACACACAGTCGCTGTCTTTGAACGCGCAGATAAAATCGGTGGATTGCTTCGTTACGGAATCCCTGAATTTAAAATGGAGAAGAACATTCTTGATCGTCGTTTGGCGCAGATGGAGCAGGAAGGCACTCGCTTCCGTCCAGGAGTTGCGGTGGGAAGTGACATCACTGGCCAGGCGCTTCGCACTCGCTATGACGCAGTCTTGGTTGCAATTGGTGCTACTCAATGGCGCGATCTCAACGTTAAGGGACGTGACCTTAAAGGTGTTTATCAAGCGATGGAGTTCTTGCCCTGGGGCAATAAGCAGGCGCTCGGTGAGGTAGAGAATCCTCCAATTAACGTTGCAGGAAAGCATGTTGTCATTCTCGGTGGTGGAGATACTGGTGCAGATTGCCTCGGTACATCTGTTCGCCAAGGTGCTGCGAGCGTCACTCAACTCGAGATCATGCCGCAGCCAACTGAGGAGCGCCCAGCGAATCAGCCATGGCCAACTTATCCAATGATCTTCCGTATTTCATCTGCTCATGAAGAGCTCGACAATCGAATCTTTGGTGTCAGCACCGAAGAGTTCCTTGGTGATGAGAATGGAAATCTTCGTGCGCTCAAGATTGTTGAGACAAAGTTTGTTAATGGAAAGTTTGAAACAGTTCCAGGTAGCGAACGTGAACTTCCAGCAGATTTTGCTTTCTTGGCGATGGGATTCACAGGTCCTGAGAAGAGTGATCTCATCAATCAACTCGAAGTTGAACTTGATGAGCGTGGCAATATCAAGCGCAATGGAGAGTTCCAAACAAATCAAGAAGATGTATTTGTCGCAGGTGATGCAGGTCGAGGTCAATCACTGATTGTGTGGGCCATTGCAGAAGGTCGCTCTGCTGCAGCTGCATTGGATCGATACTTAATGGGGGAGACACAACTTCCATCACCAATCGAACCAACCACTCGTCAGATGTTGGTGTAAAGCCAGATAAATCACAGTGAAAAACTGGCTAGTAATAGTCGGCTCACTTCTAATGAAGATAAGGTACGGGTATGCGTCGCGCGAAAATTGTTTGCACATTAGGTCCAGCTGTTGAATCGCCAGAGAAGGTGCGAGAACTTATCGCCGCTGGAATGAACATGGCTCGACTCAACCTCTCCCATGGCTCTTACGAGGAACATCAAGGTCGCCTTGATCGAGTTCGAGAAGCTGCGAAGGAGGCAGGTAAAGCGGTCGCAATTCTCGTTGACCTCCAAGGCCCAAAGATTCGTTTGGCGCGTTTTGAGAATGGCCCTCACGAGCTCGCTCGCGGAGATATCTTCACAATCACCACAGATGAAGTCCCAGGAACTAAAGAGCGCGTCGGCACTACATATAAAGGTCTCCCAGGAGATTGCAAGCCTGGTGATTTCATCATGATCGATGATGGAAAAGTGACTGTTGAAGTTATTGAAGTAAAGGGTAACGATGTAGTTACGAAGTGCATCTTCCCAGGAATGGTCAGCAACAATAAAGGTCTCAACCTTCCAGGAGTAGCTGTCTCTGTTCCTGCAATGTCAGAGAAGGATGGCGAGGATCTCCGCTGGGGATTGCGCGCCGGTGCTGACTTCATCGCTCTCTCATTCGTACGAAATGCAGCAGATATTAAAGATGTTCATGCAATCATGGATGAGGTTGGAATTCACATTCCCGTTATTGCCAAGATTGAGAAGCCACAGGCGGTAGATAATCTTCAAGAGATTGTTGATGCATTCGATGGCATCATGGTCGCTCGCGGAGATCTCGGCGTTGAGATGCCAATCGAAGATGTGCCGATGGTTCAGAAGCGTTGCGTTGAACTTGCGCGCGATGCAGCAAAGCCTGTCATTGTGGCGACACAGATGCTCGACTCAATGATTACAAACTCACGACCAACTCGCGCGGAAGCAACAGATTGCGCAAATGCAGTCCTGGATGGCGCAGATGCACTGATGCTTTCTGGAGAAACATCTGTCGGTGAGTTCGCAATTGAAGCCGTTCAAACGATGGCTCGTATTATTGAAAAGACAGAGCAAGAGGGACTTGATCGCATTCGCCCGCTATCTCACGCTCCACGTACCAAGGGTGGCGCAATCACGAAGGCAGCCGCAGAAGTGGGTGCGATTCTCGGCGCTAAGTATTTGGTGACATTTACTCAATCAGGAGACTCTGCTCGACGTATCTCTCGCCTTCGCTCACCACTTCCAATTCTTGCAATCACCCCAGAGACAGGTACATACAATCGCCTCGCTCTCTCATGGGGAATCGAGCCGTTGATTTCACCAATGGTCAAGCACACCGACGATATGGTCTTGCAGGCTGATCGCATTTTGATTGATACAAAGCGCGCCGCGGTCGGGGAGCAGGTCATGATCATCGCTGGTGCACCTCCAGGAATTCCTGGTTCGACCAATGCGATGCGAGTCCATAATGTGGGCGATGCGGTCAATGGTGTTGTTCCTGCTTACAAGTAACGCAGGAGAAGGCGTTCTTCCTGCCTACGAGTAAGAGTTCTTTATCAGGTAGGATTCTCGGCGTAAGCCTCGGTACTCCAACGGTAGAGAGGGCAGTCTCAAACACTGCATAGTGTCGGTTCGAATCCGACTCGGGGCACGCGTAATCCAAACTCCATCGACAATCTCATTGATTATCGATTTTAGCTAGGAGATGATGAGACATGGCTACTCGAATCCTGGTCGCAGAAGATGAAGCGCTCATCCGCATGGATCTCATCGAGATGTTGCAAGAGGCTGGTTATGAAGTCTGCGCTGAAGCCACCAACGGCGAAGAGGCAATCGCACTTGCCAATGAACATAAGCCAGATCTCTGTATTCTCGATGTCAAGATGCCTGTTCTCGATGGAATTTCTGCAGCAGAGAAAATCATTTCAATTGCACCTGTGTTAATGCTCACCGCATTTAGTCAACGTGAACTGGTGGAACGTGCTCGCGATGCAGGAGTGATGGCCTATGTAGTTAAACCCTTCTCCATTAGCGATCTCGTTCCGGCGATTGAGATAGCGATGAGCCGCCATCAACAGATGAGATCTCTTGCGGAAGAGGTGGCCGATCTCCACGAGCGCCTAGAGACTCGAAAGATTATTGATCGCGCCAAAGGTATTTTGATGAAGGCGCTCAACCTCTCAGAGCCTGAGGCCTTTAGCTGGATTCAGCGGGCCGCCATGGATCGTCGCCTCACGATGAAAGAGGTCGCAATGGCGGTCATTTCGCCCGAGGCCGCCCTCGATAAGTAGCGTGCCGGCCAGCCCTCTCAATTAATGAGATGGTCTTCAAAAGTAATCAAAAAGTAACCTCTCACGCTCAATTTTCTGCCCCTTCGCCTTGTCGGGGCTAACCCATCCCGAGTACCCTTCAACCTTCCCTGTCCCGGGACTATGCACGATGAAAGGCAATACATGAAGAAGAACAAGGTAATCGCACTTGCGATTACAGCTGCATTCGCAGCAGGAACAGTAGTTGCTGTAGCTCCGGCTAACGCAGCTGCTAAGAAGCGTGAATTCACAATCGCTTACCAGGGTCCTCTCTCAGGTGGAGAAGCATCAACAGGTATCGATGAGCAGAACGCTGTTAAGTACGCAATCAAGGTATTCGAGGCAGCAAACCCAACATACAAGATCAACCTCGTTTCAGTAGATGACGAAGGAGATCCAGCGGTAGCTTCAAAGGTTGCACCAGGAATTGGCGCAAACAAGAAGATCCTCGGTCTCGTTGGTCCTGCTTACTCAGGCGCAACAATTGCTTCACTTCCTTACTACAAGGCAGGAAAGCTTCCTTTGATCTCACCATCTGCAACTCGCGTATCTCTTACAGATCCTAAGAGCCCAACAGCGAAGTCAGATTACGGTCGCCCAGTATTCCACCGCGTTGTACGTACAGATGATAAGCAGGGTCCAGCACTCGCTAAGTACGCAACAAAGGGAATCTCAAACGCAAAGGTCTTCATCTTTGACGACCAGTCTTCATACGCTGTCCCATTGGCAGGTTATGTAAAGGAAGCTCTTAAGACAGTTTCTGGCGCATCACTTGTTGGAACAGATTCAGTTCCTAACACAACAACAGACTTCTCACCAACACTTGCAAAGATCAAGTCATCAGGTGCAAACGTAGTTATCTACACTGGTTACTACAGCCAGGCAGCTATCTTCGTAAAGCAGCTTCGTGACTCAGGCTCAAAGGCTGTCTTTGCTGGTGGCGACGGAGTCTTCAACCAGCAGTTTGCAGTTCTTGCAGGCGCAGCTGGTGAAGGTGCACTTCTTACAGGCGTAGCAGGTCTTGCTGACGTCGATGAGAAGATCGCTGCAGACTTCAAGGCGAAGATCGGTACATCAGCTGGTGTTTACGCAGTCGAGTCAATCGATGCAACAAACATCCTCCTTTCAGGAATCAAGGCTGGTCACACAAACCGTCTCTCACTCCTTCGCTACGTATCTAAGTACCAGGGTGAAGGCCTTGCTGGAACATCACTTGCTTTCGATAAGCATGGCGATATCTCAGAAGGTGGATTCTCTGGCTTCCTCGTAACAGGCGGAAAGCTTGTTAACAAGGGTGCAGTGAAGTAATTCTGCTACTTATTAGATAGCACCAATCGGCGCCTAGAATCTTTGATTCTAGGCGCCGATTGGCTTTCATTGGGCTCATAAATCAAGTAGATTCCAGCCACTCAAATAAAACAATCCTCAAAGGGGCGAGATGTTTAATGTTTTTATTGATCAGTTCTGGCAACTGACGATCTCGGGAATTGCCCTCGGATTCATCTATGTACTCATCGCACTCGGGTACACGATGGTCTACGGCGTTCTCCGCATGATCAACTTTGCAAACTCAGAAATTTTTATGTGGGGAACATTCGGTGCGATTATCGCAAGCCGTGACCTCTTCGGATATACACAGGTCTCAGAGCCTGAATCAGGAGCGAAGTTAATCCTCGTTCTACTCGTTCAGCTCATCTTCTCGATGGCATTCGCCGGATTGACCGCGGTGTTGGTCGAGTTCATTGCCTACCGTCGCCTCCGTGCACGTGGCACAAACCGTCTAGCAACCTTGATCTCAGCAATCGGAATCTCCATGGTTCTCAGCGAGATCGCGCGTTTGATGACCGACTCTCGCCCAGTTGGTTCTCCTCGCGTTCTCGATAAGGTCGTCTTAACTGAGATCGGTGGCGCTCAGATTCGCCTCGATAACATCATCACCATCTTTGCTGCAGGCTTAATCTTCATCCTCCTTGAGCGCTTCGTAAAGCTCTCACGTATGGGTAAGGCAATCCGCGCAGTGTCGATGAATGAAGATGCTGCAAAGTTGATGGGTATCAACCTCAACCGAGTCATCACGACTACATTCTTGGTCGGTGGCCTTGCTACTGGTGCAGCTGCCTTCTTCTACATCACCGTGTTCGAGTACACCAAGTTCAATATCGGATTTACGATGGGACTTGCAGCCTTTACCGCAGCTGTTATCGGCGGTATTGGAAATATCCGTGGAGCATTCTTCGGGGGAGTAGCACTTGGTTTGGCCGAGGTCTATGTCTCCTCAATCCTCGGTACCCAGTGGAAGTCGGTAACGGTCTTTATCATCCTCGTTCTCATCCTTCTCTTTAAGCCATCTGGCTTATTTGGTGAAGCGATCACACAGGCAAGGGCATAAGGTGAAAAATATGAAGATGTATAACCTCCGTGATCACGGCGCAGCAGTCTGGGAGCGTTCAGGACGCCCAGTCCGAGTTGCAATCGCGCTTGGCGCAATTGGCCTTGCAGCGCTCCTTCCATTCGCTGGTTTTTCAATCTTGGCAACACCAATCGCTGCCTATGACTCAGTTCTCGTCTACCCAGTAGCGATCTTCGTTTTGATGGCCCTCGGTCTCAATATCGTGGTCGGTAAGTCAGGAATGCTCGACCTTGGGTACGTTGCATTCTTCGCTATCGGTGCTTACACAATGGGTTACCTTGGCGTGACAACATCTCTCAATACCTGGGAGATCATGCCTATTGGTATCGGTCTTGCGATGCTTGCCGGTCTCTTGCTCGGTCTTCCTACCTTGCGCCTTCGCGGTGACTACCTAGCAATTGTGACACTCGGCTTCGGTGAAATTATCCGAATCGTGGCTCTCAATGTGAAGTTCACCAACGGTCCAGATGGAATCTCTGGTATCCCTGGTCCACCACCAATCCTTGGTCAAGAGTTCGATATCTTCAACCAGAAGATGTTCTTCTGGGTTGTTCTTGTCATGATCCTCCTAACAATCTGGATGATTCGTCGCCTCTCAGTGCGCCGTCCAGGTCGTGCATGGGAAGCGATCCGTCAGGATGAAGATGTTGCAGAGTTGATGGGTGTCCGTACACTCAAATACAAGATCTGGTCATTCGTTCTCGGTGCAGCGGTAGGTGGCGCAGCTGGCGTTCTCTACGCGTCAAAGAACCTCTACATCTCTCCGGAAATGTTTACACTCAACGTTTCAATTCTGATTCTCGCCTGCGTGGTATTTGGTGGAATCGGAAATATCTGGGGCGTTATTCTCGGAGCGACAATCTTGGGTTACCTCCCAGACCGTATCCGCTTTATCTCAGATGCTCGCCTCTTGGTATTCGGCGCAGTACTTGTGATCGTTATGAACTTCCGTCCAGATGGACTCCTTCCACGTAAGAAGCGCGAGAAGGCAATTGTGAAGAAGGGGGCATCTGCGTAATGTCTAAGACGCTACTCAAGCTCGAAAACCTCACCATGAAGTTCGGTGGAGTAACCGCGCTCAACGATGTAAATCTTGAGATTAAAGAGGGTGAAATCCTCGCCCTCATCGGACCTAACGGTGCCGGAAAGACAACTGTCTTCAACGTCATCACCGGTGTCTATCAAGCAACCTCGGGTTCAATCCACTTCGATGGACATACCCTCGGCGGCAAGAAGCGTTTCGAAATCACCGGACTCGGTGTTGCTCGTACCTTCCAGAACATTCGCCTCTTCGGCGATATGACCGCACTTGAAAATGTCATCACAGCTACCGATGTCCATAAGAAGAGCGGTCTTCTCGGCGCACTCTTTGGCACTCCTCGCGCACGTCGCGAAGAGCGCGAGAATCGCGCCAAGGCTCTCGAAATTCTCGAGTTCATTGGAATTGAAGAGTATGCAGATCGCCTGGCAAAGAATCTTCCATACGGCGTTCAGCGTCGCTTGGAGATTGCTCGTGCGCTCGGCACATCGCCAAAGCTCTTGCTCCTCGATGAGCCAGCGGCAGGTTTTAACCCACAAGAGAAGGTTGAACTTGCAGCAACAATCAAGAAGATTCGCGATAACGGTTACACAGTCCTTCTGATTGAGCACGATATGTCGCTCATCATGGGAATCTCTGATCGTGTAGCAGTTCTCGACTTCGGTCAGAAGATTGCTGATGCGATTCCTTCTGTTATTCAAAACGATCCTCGTGTTATCGAGGCTTACCTAGGAGTGCCTGCAGATGCGTCTTGAAATTAAAGATCTTCACGTTCACTACGGCAAGATCGAAGCCATTAAGGGCGTATCAATCGTCGTTAACCAGGGCGAGATCGTTACTCTCATCGGTGCCAATGGTGCTGGTAAGACAACGATGCTCAAGACCATCTCTGGACTTCGTCCAGTATCAAGCGGTCAGATCATCTTCGACAGTCAGGATATCTCCAACGTTCCTGCACATAAGCGAGTAGATCTCGGTCTCTCACAAGCACCTGAAGGCCGCGGAATCTTCCCAGGTATGACAGTGCTCGAGAATCTTGAGATGGGTAAGTTCCACCGTCCAGATCGCAAGTCAGAGATGGCTGAAGATCTTGAGAAGGTCTACACACTCTTCCCACGTCTGAAAGAGCGTATCTCTCAGGCAGGTGGAACTCTCTCTGGTGGAGAGCAGCAGATGCTTGCAATCGGTCGTGCTCTCATGGCGCGCCCCAAGGTGCTTCTACTCGATGAGCCATCAATGGGCCTTGCTCCTCAGATGATCGCAAACATCTTCCGCATCATCACAGAGATCAATAAGACTGGTGTCACCATTCTTCTTGTTGAACAGAATGCACAGCAGGCGCTTCAGCGCGCACACCGTGCTTATATTCTCGAGACCGGAAATGTGGTGAAGGAAGCTAAGGCTTCAGATCTTCTCAATGACCCAGCTGTTCGCGAGGCATACCTCGGAACAGGTGCAGAGAGTGGACATCACTAAGTAGGATAGAGATTAACGCTGCGCAAGAATGAGGCAGGTGATACGGGCAGTGCATGTGCGCTGCCCGTCTTCATTTTCAATCACAATTTCATAGCTGCACATTGTTTTTCCAAGGCTAATAGCCGTCGCAGTCCCGGTAACAAATCCGGAAGTCGCAGACTTGTGATGCGTTGCATTGATATCAACGCCGACAATCTTTCGATCTGGACCTGCATGAAGTTGGGTTCCAACTGAGCCAAGTGATTCCGCTAATACAACATTGGCGCCACCATGCAATAGACCCAGTGGCTGGGTATTGCCTTCAACCGGCATACGTCCAACAAGACGTTGCGGTGACGCTTCAATAATTTCGATGCCCATCTTCTTATCAAGATGCCCAGCGCCACGTTCGCGAAGAATTGCCAAATAATCAGGAGCGGAATCAGGTTGCGTCATAGTTCGAAATCTTAACTTGTTACATAGGATGTGCGCCATGAGCACGCCAAAGAAACTCCTATTAATTGATGGCCATTCAATGGCCTACCGAGCTTTCTATGCGCTGCCAGTCGAGAATTTCACTACCGCAATGGGCCAGCACACCAACGCCATCTATGGCTTCGCCACCATGTTGATTTCACTCATTAAGGAGGAGAAGCCAACACACGTTGCTGTTGCCTTCGATGTATCTCGAAAGACTTTCCGCTCTGAGATCTTTCCTGAGTACAAAGCGAATCGAGCCTCGACCCCTGATGAATTTCGTTCACAGATGTCTTATCTCCATGAATTCATTGATGGTTGCGGCATTGAGCACTTCCAATTAGAGGGCTATGAAGCAGATGATCTCATCGCCACGATTTCTAAGTCGGCCGAGAAAGATGGATTTGAAATCTTGATCTGTACCGGTGACCGAGATAGTTTCCAATTGGTTAATCCCAGGACAACAGTGCTATATCCCAAGCGAGGAGTCAGTGAACTCGCGCGAATGACTCCAGAGGCAGTACTCGAGAAGTATGGAATGACCCCAGCGCAGTATCCTGATTTTGCAGCGCTACGTGGCGACCCAAGTGATAACTTGCCATCAATCCCTGGCGTTGGCGAGAAGACAGCTGCCAAGTGGGTGGTGGAGTACGGTTCACTGAAAGAGTTGCTATCTGAGGTTGACAAGGTAGGCGGCAAAGTCGGTCAAGCACTTCGTGACAACATTGATAATGTCATTCGCAACCGAGAATTAACTCAACTTGTCCATGACGCACCCATCACCTTCAACTTGGATGCAATGCAGTGGAAGGGCGTTGATCTAGAAAAGATTGATCCTCTCTTAACCACACTCGAATTCAAGACTCTCAAAGAGCGCTTCAAACCGATAGCTCAAGCCGGGACGGCTCCTGCAAAGTCGAAGAGGAACGAGCAGAGCGACCTTCAAGGAGATCTCTTTGGAGCACCGGTCGCAGCAGATTTCATTTCAGCGGCAGAACTTTCAAAAAAAATCTCTGCACATAAGGGAGATATTGCACTTGCATTTGAACTCAGCGGTGATTCTGTCGATGAGAAACTTCTGCGATATGCGGTCGCACTCAATGCAAGTGATGTCTTCTTGGTTGAAGGTGCAGCAATGGGGGATTGGGCAACTGACTCTACAATCGCCAAAATTGTCTATGACAGCAAATCCCTTGCGCGACTCAATGGCCTTAACGGTGTTGTATTTGATGTCGACTTAGCTGCATACCTTGTAAACCCAGGTGTTCGAGCATCGTCTGTCGCAGATGTGGCCGATAAATGGGGAAGCGCGCTCGATACATCCTCACCGGAGAACCTTCTCGCATCTACTGCAGCCTCACTCTTTTTGCTGAGGAAGAACTTGGAGGCAGATCTAGCAGAGCGCGGTCTCGGTGATCTCTTTGCAAAACTGGAACTTCCCGTGGCAGAACTACTCGCCTTGATGGAAAATCGTGGAGTTGCCGTCGATCAGAAGGAGCTCAAACGTCTCTTCAATCTATTTGAGAGTGAAGTGGCAGAAGAGACTGCAAAGGCTCATGGCGCCGTGGGCCATGAATTTAATGTGGCATCTCCCAAGCAGTTACAGGTGGTTCTCTTTGAAGAACTTGGCCTACCTAAGACGAAGAAGATTAAAACTGGCTTTACAACAGATGCCGATGCCTTGGCCTGGCTCTTTGAGAAAACTTCGCATCCAGTATTGGCATCTCTCTTGCGAATCCGAGAAGTGAAGAAGCTTGCCACCACTATTGATGGGCTGATTGCGGAGATCGCGGGAGATGGACGTATTCACACCCACTTTGCTCAGACTGTTGCTGCGACCGGTCGTCTCTCATCGGTCGGACCGAACTTGCAGAACATTCCCGTGCGAACTGAGGATGGTCGCAAGATTCGTGCGACCTTTATTGCAGGTAAGGGATATGACGCTCTACTGACTGCCGATTACAGCCAAATCGAAATGCGCATCATGGCTCACCTTTCCCATGACGCTAATCTCATTAAAGCTTTTGAATCAGGGGAAGATCTCCACGCATCTATTGCTGGTGAAGTCTTTGGGGTGAAGCCAGCAGATGTAGATCCAGAGATGCGCCGTCAAATTAAAGCGATGTCCTATGGCCTCGCATATGGCTTGAGTTCTTACGGTCTTGCCGCTCAACTCGATCTCACGCCACCTGCCGCGCAAGATTTAATGGATCGCTACTTTGAGCGATTCGGTGGCATCCGCGATTACCTCAAGACTGTTGTCGAGGAAGCTCGGAAAGTTGGTTATACCGAGACTGTGATGGGTCGCCGCCGTTATCTACCTGATTTGATGAGCGATAACCGCCAACGCCGTGAGGTTGCAGAGCGAATGGCACTCAACGCTCCAATTCAGGGTTCTGCAGCTGACATCATTAAGCTGGCAATGCTCAATGTGCAGAAGGCATTGGAGGAAGGTGGCTTTACATCCCGGCTCTTACTTCAAGTCCACGATGAACTCATCCTTGAGATTATTTCAAAAGAGGAAGAGGCAGTGACCGAACTTGTCCGCAGAGAGATGGGTAACGCATTTCCGCTCAAGGCACCGCTCAATGTTGGTATTGGTGTTGGCAAGAATTGGAATATTGCAGCTCACTGAGTTGTAGTGGCGTTATCTTTCATAGCTGCTAAATCTTCTTCATCTGTTGGTAATTTGTCTGCAGCAGCAAGTCGTGCACGTCCAATGTTGAGTATGAGCAGGCCGCATCCGATACAGAAAGTCGTGATACCGAGCGCAATCTGAGGTGAGAAATGTTCTGCAATCCATCCACCTGAAGCAGATCCAATTGCCATCAAAGTTCCTTCAATAGTCCAGAGCCAGCCCATCATTCCGGTTGGTGAACCTTGCGGGCGCACTGCTT
>JACCDK010408898.1_pt1 | contig 13886 bp, 12 predicted proteins | sample 7445871 | NCBI WGS metagenome assembly JACCDK01 (sample SAMN15323436, study PRJNA562643) | freshwater metagenome | isolation source: river surface water | place: USA:Blue River Watershed | collected 2017-08-15 | reverse complement strand
CAAAAACTAATTGTTTCCAATGCTTCAGGTGGTGTAAACCCATTATATAAAATAGGTGATATCGTTGTCATCACCGATCACATCAATATGTTGCCCGAGCATCCGTTGCGCGGATACAATGACGAGCGTTTTGGTCCCCGATTTGTTAACATGAGTACGCCTTATTCACCTCTACTAATTGATCAAGCCTTTGCAGTAGCCAAAGAATTGAATATAACATTGCAAAAAGGAATTTACTTGGCCCTACAAGGGCCAACATTTGAAACCCTAGCCGAGTATAAAATGGTAAAAGCAATGGGTGCGGATTGTGTGGGTATGTCTACGGTTCCAGAAGTTATTGTTGCACGTCACATGAATATGGAGTGTTTTGGAATTTCTGTAATTACCGATATGGGAAATGAAGCAAACATGGAAGAAGTGAATCACGAGGAAGTATTGGAAGCTGCAAAGAAAGCCGAACCCCAAGTTCGTAATTTGATTAAAAACCTGATTATTCGTTACTAGTTAAATAGGAGAAAATGACTTCATAAAAATAGTCTGGTTCAAACGGTTTGGTAATTACTTCATTCATGCCAAACGACAATAGCGTTTCTTTATTTTCATTCAATGAAATGGCAGTTAAAGCAATAATAGGAGTTGTACTGTCAAATGATCGAATAACAGTAGTGGCATCGGTACCGCTCATACCTGGCAAATGAACATCCATTAAAATTAGGTCATATGAATTAGTTCTGGCATTTTCGATTGCATCTTCACCACTATCTAATATTACACAGGATATTCCCTTGTTTTCTAACATTTTTTGAGTAATCATTTGGTTGATTTTGTTGTCTTCAACCAATAGTACTACTTTTTTGTTTCCTTCAACAATAGTGGTCTTGGGAATAATTATGGTTTCGCTTTTTTGTCCTTTTTCAAAGAGTAGCTCAAACGAAAAGGCACTACCTTTTCCGCTTTCACTTGTTAAATGAATGGTGCTATCCATTAATTCCAGAATTTTTTTCACAATAGAAAGACCTAGTCCAGTGCCTCCATAGGTTCTGTTGATTTCTACCGAACCCTGACTAAAACTGTCAAATATAGTTTCTTGTTTCTCTTTCGGAATGCCTATGCCGTTATCCTTGATTTCAAAATGCAATTTGATGTGCTTTTCATCTTCATGGAGGTTCTTTATTGTAAACCAAACAGTGCCATTTTTACTAAATTTGATAGCATTATTCAATAGATTTATGACAATTTGAGATAGCTTTGTAGGGTCGCCTTTAAGGTAATCTGAAATGCTTGGGTCAATCTGCAAATGGCATTTGGTGTTGTTTTCCTGAATAAATTCTTTGAATGAAATAGTAATGTTTTCTATGAGTTCTTTTATGTTGAAATTGATGTTTTCAACTTGTATTTTATCCGATTCCAATCGATTGATTTCTAATATATCGTTGATAAAATGCAATAAATAACTACCCGAGAATTCAAGTGACTTTAAATAGTTTAATTGGCTCGCCTTTGGTTTTTCCTGCAACAACAAATAAGTTATTCCGTTAATCGCATTCAATGGCGTTCTCAATTCATGACTCACTGTAGATAAAAATTCTGCCCGAGCTTTTGAAGCCAGTTCAGCTTTTTCTTTTTCAAGCGTAAGTTCTTTATTTTTTTCTTCTAAAAGTTTATTGGAGCTGTTTCGTATTTTATTATTTTTATAGAGCGAAAAACTCAATAGCGACAAGATGGAGATTAATGCAATACTCAATATGAAAATTAACTTTGAAAAGCGCAAGGTTTTTTGTTGGCTTTTTTTCTCGTTGTCGGACTGCTCAATTTGTGTCAATTGCTCATCAAATTGAATTTTATCAATCGTGTTTGCAGAGGCATTAAAATTTAGATGCGAGTGAATGGAATCTGATAATTGCGTGTATTTTTTAAGAAAAACTAGAGATTGTTTGGTGTTTTTAGTTTTTTCAAAAGCTACGCTTAATTGTTTTAAGATGCGCTTTGTAATGCTAAAATCGGATTTGTTATTGGCATTAGCGGTATTGGCAAGTGTGTAATAATTGATCGCTTTCTCATAATTTTCTTGCGCCATTTCAATTTCACCCAACTGATAATAAGCTTCTATTTTTGTTGTAATGAACGAGTCATCTGCAAGATTTTCTATCACCGATTGCAAGATACTACTAGCTGTCGCATATTGCTTTTTTTCTTTATTGATGATCCCTTTTTGAAGATTTATAAGTTCAATTGCTTCTGTGAAATTTAGTGATTCGTATAACGTAGATGCTTTTTCAAAATAGATTTCTGCAACAGCAATCTTATTTTTTTTCAAATAACATTTTCCCAATCCATAATAGGCCAAGGCTAAATTTGCCGTAGGATTTTTTTTATTAGAAACATTAATAGCGCGGATGTAATTGTCTATCGAAAGTTCGTTTTTATCGATATCATAGTAAATTGTGGCCAATTGCAAATAGCTGTCACCTAATTTTGATTTCTGATCATTCTTTTTTGCAAAAGCAATTGCTTTTTCAGTAAATTGAATCGCATTACTTACCGATTTCTTTTCTTCTTTATTAAAGAGTCCGATTTCGAGATAGTAATCGGTACTGTCAGTAATTTTGGCTACTTCTTTGTATACCGATTGTGCAAAACTGCTACTAGTAAAGACCGCTAAGAATAATATAAATTGCTTAATCAAAAGAATCTAAAATTAGGATTACCCTTGCAATTTAAGTGTTTTGTAGTTAAAAAAAAAGTTTATTTTTTGGTAATGAAGTGAATTAAATCTATAATTCGGCAAGAATATCCTATTTCATTATCATACCAACCCACAATTTTTACCATTTTATCAATTACTGAAGTCAATTGAGCGTCAAATATACAAGAATTTGTATTTCCAATAATGTCTACTGATACGATTGGATCTTCGGTATAATCGAGAATACCGTTTAAATGTGTAGCAGCCGCTTTTTTAAAAGCTAGATTAATTTCTTCAATGGTTACTTTTCGTTTTACATTGAACGTAATGTCTGTAAGTGAGCCATCTGCAACAGGTACTCGAATGCCGCAACCTCCAATTTTTCCATCGAGCATTGGAAAAATTTTTGTCAATGCCTTGGCAGCACCTGTAGTGGTAGGTACAATGGATTGTGCAGCACCCCTTGCTCTGCGTAAGTCTTTGTGAGGCTGATCGTGTAAACTTTGGTCGGTTGTGTAGGAGTGAACCGTGGTGATGTATGCTTGTTCAATTTCACACAATTCCTGTATAACCTTGATCATTGGGGCTGCATTATTTGTCGTGCAACTCGCATTTGAGATGATGGTTTCGGTACCGTCTAATATATTTTCGTTTACTCCTAAAACTACGGTTTTTATTTCCTCTACTTCAGATGGTGCTGAAAGAATTACCTTTTTCGCTCCAGCCAAAATATGTTGGTTCAGGTCTTCAAATGTTTTGTGTTTTCCGGTACATTCTATAACAATATCAACGTTTACTGCTTTCCAATTTAAGTTCTTGATTGCGCTTTCATGAAAAAATAAAAATGCTTTATCTTCAATACTAATTGAATCGTCGGTGAACGAAACGTTCTGTTTTAAAACACCATGTATGCTATCATACTTGACCAAATGTGCCATTGTCTTGCAATCAGCAATATCGTTAATGGCAACCACTTCTATACTGGGATGATTCAAAAGCAATCGAAACACATTGCGTCCAATTCTTCCAAAACCATTAATAGCGATTTTTATTTTTGTTTCAGGTTTTATATTCATACAGTCGCTTTGCTCTGGTCAAGTTTTTTTGTTTCAGGTTTTTATCTAGGATACAATTTGATGTTCATTCATTATTAAAATTAATGAATGTGTTTCTCCGCATGGTAAGAAGAACGCACTAATGCGCCACTTTCCACATGTCTAAAACCTAATTCTTTACCTATTTGTTCGTATTTTGCAAATTGTTCAGGCGTAATGAATTCTTTAACGGGTAAATGTTTTTTACTGGGTTGCAAGTATTGGCCTATCGTTACGATGTCTACTTTGGCCTCTTTTAAGTCATGCAAAACTTGAATTACTTCTTCTTCCGTTTCGCCTAAACCTAACATGATCCCCGATTTTGTTCTCTTGATTCCTTGCTCTTTTAAATAGCGAAGTACTTCTAAGCTTTTTTCATATTTTGCCTGAATGCGCACTTCACGCGTCAAGCGTTTTACGGTTTCCATGTTGTGCGAAACCACTTCTGGAGCTACTTCGATGATTCGGTCTAAATTTCGAGTATTCCCTTGAAAATCTGGAATTAAGGTTTCTAAGGTAGTGTTGGGGTTCATTCGGCGAATGGCTTTTACCGTTTCGGCCCAAATAATCGATCCCATATCTTTTAAATCATCACGGTCTACACTAGTGATTACCGCGTGTTTGATGTTCATTATTTTGATCGAACGCGCAACTTTTTCGGGTTCATCCCAATCCACTGTTTCAGGGCGACCGGTTTTTACACCACAAAAGCCACACGAACGCGTACAAATATTCCCTAAAATCATAAACGTTGCGGTTCCTTCGCCCCAACATTCGCCCATGTTAGGACAACTACCAGAGGTGCAAATGGTATTGAGTTTGTATTTGTCAACCAATCCGCGAAGTTCAGTATATTTTTGACCGGTTGGCAATTTTACGCGCAACCATTTTGGTTTGGGTACGGTAGGTGCTATCGATTCTAAAACAGTGCTCATGTTTCAATAATTTGATAGGCAAAGATACAATATGAATTTTAGAATTTTGAAGTATGAATTTAGAAAAAATTCAGTTTAATAAAGTTTTCTGATTTGTTGAAGGATAGCAATCAAAAAAAACATTATTTTTTTTGAATAATCTCCGCTAACAATTTCTTAGCTCGAAGTAATTTGATTTTAATATTGTTCAAGGGTTCGGCAATTTGATCAGCCATTTCTTGGTAACTCATTTCTTGGAAATAACGCATTTGAATGACTTCTTGGTAAGCGGGTTTCAATTGCTTTATGTATTGTAACAACTGGGCTAAATTTTGCTCGATAATTAATTCGTCTTCGGCAGAATTAGAATCGTCGGCCACAAAATAAGCTTGGCGGTCGTCTTCGTCGTTGAGGTCAACAAATAAAGAGGATTTCTTTTTTCGAAGCAAATCGATGTGCACGTTTTTTGCAATGGCAATCAACCACGTATTAAAACCATATTCAGGATTGTAGGTCGCGATTTTATCAAATGCTTTGGCAAATGTTTCAATAACAATATCCTCCGTATCTGTTTCGTTTTCTGTGCGTTTGAGCATAAATCCATAAACTTCGTTCCAAAAATAATCCAACAGAAATGTAAAGGCTACTTGATCCCCTTTTTTTGCCTGTTCAATGTTTTTCTGAATGAAATTTGTATTTATTTCCAATGTATTGGTTTTGAAATGATGTTTTTTACAAACACATTTAGTTGTGTAAAAATAACAATTAATTCAATTAATGGGTACCAATACAACACATCTTTTTCTTTTAACTTGCTTGCAGCATAGCCCAATGTAATCCAAGTAAATAAATAGCGAAACAATAAGATGCCAGTGATAACAATCCATTGGTATTGGAATAGGAGTAGTGTGATAGCCAACACGAAAAAACTAATTTGTGAAAACAAAAACAGTCCCAATTGAAATTTGTCAAACCCTTTATAAAAATAAGTGGTTGCCGTAATTTTTCTTTTTTGCATGACCCAATCTTTGAAATTGGTTTTGGCTTCAGTGTAGGTAAAACTATCAGAACTAAACAAGATTTCTGTGTTGCTTGAAGTTGCTGCTTGATTGACGAATAAGTCATCATCTCCCGCGCGAACTTTCATGTGGTCCATGAAGCCTCTTACGTTGAAAAACTCTGATTTTTTATAGGCTAAATTGCGACCTATACCCATATAAGGTTTGCCTAATTTTGACCATGAAAAGTACTGAATTGCTGTAAGTAAGGCGTCGAAACGGATAATTTTATTTAGGAACGAATTTTTAACTTTCTCATAGGCTCCATATCCCAATATAATTGTTTTTTCTTTTGTAAACTGACTGGATATTTCTAGTAACCAATTGGTTGATGCCGGATAGCAATTGGCATCAGTAAAAACGAGGTATTCGTTTTTTGCCGCTTTTATTCCAAGTGTAAGCGCAAATTTTTTGTTGCCCCAAAAAGCTTCATTGTTTTGAACTTTTACTAATTTGACATTTGCATATTGTTTTTCATAACTTTCAAATAGCGCTAAAGTTTCATCACTTGAGGCATCGTCTATCAATACAATCTCATAGTCGGGGTAATTTTGTGAGGCAATAAATGGAAAATATTTTTTGATATTTTCTTCTTCATTTTTAGCACAAATAATGATAGATATGGGTATTCTCTTAGGGGTTATGGTTTGTTTTTTGGCAAAAGAAAAGCTGCCAAAAATAAAGACATAATACACCAATTGTAGTAACGTAATTCCTATAAAAACAAGTAATAATATGAACAGCATAGAAATGAATGTATCGGTTTTTAATATCCGGCAAAGGTAAATAATAAAAAGAAATTGGGCAATTAAATAATATTCACTTCGGCCTCAATGGCGATCCCAAATTGGGTTAAAATCGTTTGCTGAATATTTTGAGAAAGCGCCACTAGTTCAGCACCGGTAGCCGTTCCATAATTGACCAATACCAAGGCTTGATTTTTATGGACACCTGCATCGCCAAAGCGTTTGCCTTTAAAACCCGCTTGTTCGATTAGCCAGCCAGCCGGAACTTTTACACTGTTTTCCGAAACCACATAATGTGGCATGTCGGGGTGTAAGGCTTTTGCTTTTTCGTAGGCTTCTTTTGAAATGATGGGGTTTTTAAAGAAACTACCACTGTTTCCCAATTCTTTAGGATCGGGTAGTTTGCTTTGTCGGATTGCAATTACAGCGTTACTGATATCTTTTAACGATGGATTTTGTATGTTTTGTTTTGATAGTTCGGCTTCAATTGCACCATAGGTTGTGGATACTGCATGATCTTTTTTGGTCAATTTAAAGAGAACCGCCGTGATGATGTATTGCTCTTTTAACTCATTTTTAAAAACACTTTCGCGATAATCAAATTGACATTGTGCATTCGTAAACGTTTCAATTTGTAAGGTTTTGCGATTGAGTGCTTCACAGGAATAAAGCGTATCTTTAATTTCTACGCCATAGGCGCCTATATTTTGAATGGGGGTGGTACCTACGTTTCCTGGAATTAGCGATAGGTTTTCGATGCCGCCAAAATCTTGGGAGATACACCATAATACAAATTCGTGCCAGTTTTCACCCGCTTGTGCTTTCACAATCACAAAATTTTCATTTTGTTCGATGATTTCTCGGCCTTTTAAATCCACATGAACAACTAATTTTTCAATGTCTTGAGTAAGCAACATATTGCTACCTCCACCTAAAATAAAGAGGTCTTTATTGGATGCAACTACTTCAATTAAAGAATCAATGGTATCTACAGCTATGAATTCTTTGGCTCTAGCTTCTATACCAAAAGTATTGTAGTTTTTTAACGATTGATGCTGTATGATGTTCATGTAAGTATGATGATTTGTAAAAGGTTAAAGTATAAAATAGTTATAGTGCTTTTCTCAATTCTTCTTCGCTAACAAATTCACTTTTTTTGAAGGTTTCTTTACCATTTTTGTATACCAAAACAACCGGTAGGCCTTGGTATCCTAGCGCGTTGAATAACGATTTGTTTTTGTCGGCGTCAATGCGATGAATGATCACTTTGTCTGCTAATTCGGTATTCATTTTTTCAAGATAAGGAGCCATTTTTTTACACGGCGCACACCATTCTGCATAAAAGTCAATTACGACCACTTTATCGGAGGTTAATAATTTAGCATATGCTTCTTTGGTCATCCCTTTCCAGGCAGCATTCGCTTCTGGAAGTGCTTTTGTCCAAGCCAAATATCCTCCATCCAATTCAATTACTTCGATAAATCCCAATGCATTTAATTTGGCAGCCGCTTTTTTGCTTCTTCCGCCACCTAGGCAATATACCAGTACTGGTTTGCTTTTATCCAAAACAGCAATTTGTGTATCAAAATCGTTGCCATTCCAATCTATATTTTGGGCATTGTTGATGTAACCTCCGGCATATTCTCCGGGAGTTCTCACATCAATTAGTTGTGCGGTCGGATTTTTTTCTAAGGCAGTTTTAAATTCGGCTACTGCGACACTTTTAAAATTTTGACTGTTTGTGCAACTGGTAGTGAATAACAGTATAATTAATGCGCTATAGTTTAATACTTTTTTCATAAGGTAAACAGTTTATAGGTTTTATGGGTTTGTTTCATGATGTCTTCGGTGCGTTCGGGATGCGTGTCGGATATAAAAATTTGTCCAAATACATCGTCGTTCACCATATTGATGATTTGTTGGACTCTATAAGCGTCCAATTTGTCAAAAATATCATCAAATAATAAAATAGGCAAGGTATTGCTTTGATTTTTTACAAATTCAAATTGCGCTAGTTTTAACGCAATTAAAAATGACTTTTGTTGGCCTTGTGAGCCAAATTTTTTGATTGGGAATCCATCAATTTCAAAAACCAAATCATCTTTGTGTATGCCTGCGGTTGTATAGTGAATCAATCTGTCCTTAGCAATGGATTCGTTTAAAAGAGATATTAAATCTTTTTCAAACAATTGGCTTTCATAGTGTAATGCTATTTTTTCATTTCCTCCAGAAATAGTCGCGTGGTGTTTTTCAAAAATGGGAACAAATTCTGCTAAAAATTGTTTTCTTTTTTCGAAAATTAATTGTCCTGAATGGCTCAATTGCTCGTTGTAAATGGATAAATTATCGGCATCAAAAGTTTGATTTAGGGCAAAATATTTGAGCAAAGCATTACGTTGAGATAAAGTCTTTTGGTATTGAATTAATAGGTGTAAGTAGTTGGCATCCAAAGTGGCAATCACGCTGTCAATAAATTTTCGACGCGTTTCACTGCCTTCAATAATTAAATCGGAATCTGATGGTGAAATAATTACTAATGGAATGAATCCAATATGTTCAGAAAGTTTTTCATACACTTTCCCATTGCGTTTGATTGTTTTTTTCTGTCCTTTTTTTAAACTACAAACAATTTTTTCTTCTTTGTTGTTTTTTTCAAGTAAGGCATCAATTACAAAAAAATCTTCTCCATGTTTGATGTTTTGTACGGCCATGGGATTAAAATAACTCTTCCCGTATGCTAAATGATAGATGGCGTCCAATATGTTGGTTTTGCCCACCCCATTTTTGCCTACAAAACAATTAATTTTAGTCTCAAAATCGAATTCTATTTGAGCTAAATTTTTGTAGTTTAAAAGCGATAATTGTTTTAAAAACACTATATTGGTTCTTTAATTGAAGGCTAAAAATAAGATATTTTACAAAAGTATATCGAATTTGTTAAAAATATCTACTAAAATGGTTTTTAATTTTAATAAAAATTATATTTTTGCACCTCATTAAATTTAATATAAATGGCAACATATAACAAAAGAGGATACAAAGCACCAAAACCAGAAGACGCTAAAGTTGAAAATGATTTTGAAGAAGTAATTGATGTTAGCGATAGTACTACTGCTGAAGTATTCAATACATTAGACGCAACCGCTTCTAAAACGGAAGACTGGGTGGCTAAAAATCAGAAATTAATTTTAACGGTTGTTGGAATAATTGCTTTAGCAACTTTAGGATATGTTTTATATGGCAAATTTATTGTTGAGCCTAAAGAAGATAAAGCGACTAATGAAATTTTTCAATCGCAACAATATTTTCAACAAGCGGTTGATGCTACTACAAAACCAGATTCTTTGTACAATCTAGCACTTAAAGGTGGTGAAGGTAAATTAGGTTTTGTTGGAATTGCAGAAGAATATGCCGGAACTGATGCCGGAAACTTAGCAAATTATTATGCGGGTATTTCGTATTTAAATATTGGAGAATTCAAAAATGCAATTACGTATTTAGAAAAATTCAAATCAGAAGATGCTGTTTTAAAACCATTAGCTATTGGTGCAATTGGTGATGCTTTGTCTGAAACCAACAAAGTTGACGATGCTATTGCTTACTATCAAAAAGCTGCTGAAGCATCAGAAAATGATTTTACAACGCCACGTTTCTTGTTTAAAGCGGCTCAATTATTAGTAGTTGCTGGAAAAAAAGCAGAAGCGAATAAATTGTTTGTAACAATTAAAGAAAAGTATGAGTCTTCTAAAGAGGGTGAAAATATTGATGCCTTCATTGCGATGACCGAATAGATATGGCAACGGAAAATAAAAATTTATCCAATTACGATAAAAACTCAATCCCAAACGCGAAAGATTTTCGGTTTGGGATTGTTGTTTCAGAATGGAATGAGCAGATTACGGAAGGATTATTTCAAGGGGCTTATGCTGCGCTAGTTGACTGTGGTGCCTTGCCTGAAAATATCATCAGATGGAATGTTCCTGGTAGCTTTGAGTTGATTTTTGGTGCCAGACAAATGCATGAAAAATTAGATGTAGATGCAGTTATAGTAATGGGTTGTGTAATTAAGGGTGAAACCATGCATTTTGAATTTGTCTGTGAAGGGGTTACCCAAGGCATGAAAGATTTGAATTTGTTGTATGATGTGCCTACTATTTTTTGTGTATTAACCGATAATACATTGCAGCAATCCATAGATAGAAGTGGAGGTAAGCACGGTAATAAAGGAATTGAAGCCGCCATCGCCGCTTTAAAGATGATCGAATTGAATTCGAAATAAGCTATTTATATTTTTTGAATTCCCTAATAGAATTCACAGCTAGTCACTTTTTTGGGTGAAAAGCTGTGAATTTTTTTATTTCCCACTATTTTGTTACTAACTTTTCTCTTTTTCCAATTTTGTTGACATAAAAACCAGCATAAAATTTCATAAATTTGTAGCATAACCTAATAAATTAGATCAGATTAATGTCGGGAATCATTCAATTATTACCGGATCACGTTGCCAATCAAATTGCGGCAGGAGAAGTGGTGCAACGCCCAGCCTCTGTTGTTAAGGAATTGTTGGAAAATGCTGTGGATGCTAAGGCTTCAGACATTAAATTGATTGTTAAAGAGGCGGGTAAAACCTTGGTGCAAGTAATTGACAACGGATTAGGTATGAACACAACCGATGCCCGTTTGTGTTTTGAACGTCACGCCACTTCTAAAATTCGTCAAGCCGAAGATTTATTTGATTTGCATACCAAAGGTTTTCGTGGAGAAGCCTTGGCTTCTATCGCAGCCATTGCTCATGTAGAAATGAAAACCAAGCAAGATCAGGAAGAATTAGGAAATCACATTGTAATTGAAGGCAGTAAGTTAACAACACAAGAAGTTGCGGTATTGCCAAAAGGAACTTCTTTTGCGGTAAAAAATTTGTTTTTTAATATTCCGGCCCGACGCAATTTTTTAAAATCGGAAACCGTAGAATTTCGTCATGTATTGGATGAGTTTCAACGGGTGGCCTTGGCCCATCCTTCAATTTCATTCACCTTGATTCACAATGGTAGTGAATTGTATAATTTGCCAGGATCCAATATGCGACAACGAATTGTTGCTATTTTTGGTGGAAAGACCAATGAAAAATTAGTGCCCGTTTCGGAAGATACCGATCTCATTAAAATACACGGCTTTGTAGGAAAACCTGAATTTGCTAAAAAAAACAGAGGCGAACAATTTTTCTTTGTCAACGATCGATACATCAAGAGTCCGTATTTGCATCATGCCATCATGAGTGCATTTGAAGGGTTATTGAAAGAGGGTAACCAACCCAGTTATTTCTTATACCTACAAGTACCGCCACATACTATTGATATCAATATTCATCCCACAAAAACGGAAATTAAGTTCGATGACGAACATTCGTTATACGCAATTTTGCGCTCGGCAGTAAAACACAGTTTAGGGCAATTTAATGTGGCTCCAATTCTCGATTTTGAGCGCGATGCAAACCTTGATACGCCCTACCAATATAAAGATAAAACAGCCGATTTTCCAACCATTCAAGTGGATGCAGGATTCAATCCTTTTGCAGCCGACAAACCGTCTAAGTCGCTCTCTTCTTTTGGGAGTTATACAAAAGATTCACCGCAAAGCAATTGGGATAGTTTGTATGTAGGATTGAAACAGGATACGGAAGAAATTGCCTCATTTTCGTTTGAAAGTACCGAAGTCACAGGTTCATTGTTTGAAGAGGAAGCGACAGAATCTTCGGTTCAAGCTACCTATCAAATTCACAAAAAATATATTGTGAGTGCGATCAAATCTGGAATGTTGGTAATGGATCAAAATAGGGCACACCAACGGGTTTTATACGAACAATTTTTAACCAATATTACCATACAAAAAGCCGCGAGCCAGCAGTTGTTGTTTCCCTTAGAGTTCTATTTCTCGTCAGTCGAAATGCAAGTTTTGCGTGAGATGCAATCCACTTTGGAAAATACAGGTTTCGTTTTTGATGGTCTAACCATAGATACAGTTCAAATCTCTGGATTGCCTGTCTTAATGGCTGAAAGTGATGTTTCAGTTGTTTTGGAAGAACTTATTAATAATATTCAAAACGAAATTCCAGAAACTAGTTTTTCGCAAAGCGATACGATTGCCAAATCCATGTCCAAAAGTTTGGCAGTAAAAGCAGGAACCTATTTAACCGATAAGGAACAAGAAAATTTAGTAAATTCTTTATTTGCTTGCAAAGAGCCTACCATTTCTCCATTTCAAAAACCTACCTTTATTACTTTAACTGTTGAAGATTTAGACAAACGATTTGCACTATGATGAACAACATGACCGATACTGTAAAACAGTTATTATTTTTAAATATTTTATTTTTTGTAGGGAGCTATTTTGTGCCTCAAGCAACCGATTTATTAGCACTTCATTATTTTGAAAGTGCACAATTTCAATTGTGGCAACCGCTCTCGCATATGTTTATGCACGGTAATCTCATGCATATTTTCTTCAATATGTTTGCTTTGGTATCTTTTGGAAGTGCTTTGGAGCATTTTTGGGGCCCAAAGAAATTTTTATTCTTTTATTTTTCGTGTGGAATAGGGGCAGCTTTGATTCATTCGGGGGTAAATTACTATCATTTTCACGATGCCTTGAATACACTAATTGCAAATGGTTTTCAAAAAACAGAAATATTCAAAACACTTAATGAGGGAAAATTTATGACGTCGTGGCAAGCTGTTTTGTCTCCCGCAACTTTTGAGGCTATGATTGGTGCGTTGACACCAACAGTGGGTGCTTCGGGTGCCATTTATGGCTTGCTGGTAGCTTTTGCTTTTATGTTTCCAAATGCAGAATTAGCCTTAATGTTTATTCCAGTTCCGATTAAAGCGAAGTATTTTGTACCTGGAATTGTGCTATTGGATTTGTTTTCAGGAGTTACCGGTTACAGTATTTTTGGCGGTGGAATTGCTCATTTTGCGCACGTAGGTGGAGCTGCGGTTGGTTTTTTAATGATGTGGTATTGGAAGAAAAATCAATTCAATCAAAACCGTTGGGACCGATAGCATTATTGGAGATAGAAACAAGACTAAAGCAATAAGATGAACATTTTCGACGATATAAAATTACAATATAGAACTGGTGGGATGGTCCAAAAGTTACTCTTTTGGAACATTGGACTTTTTGTATTGGCCACTTTAATCGATGTCGTATCGAAATTTTCAGGTTTTGCATTTTCTTATTTTGATTATGTTGCCTTATCTTCTGATACTTTCGTATTTATTGCCAAACCTTGGACAATTTTGACCTTTAATTTTTTTCATGCAGGGGTTCTTCATTTGATTTTTAATGTATTGATCCTGCATTTTTCCGGGCGATTGTTTACTACTTATTTT
>JACCDK012044240.1_pt1 | contig 13889 bp, 10 predicted proteins | sample 7445871 | NCBI WGS metagenome assembly JACCDK01 (sample SAMN15323436, study PRJNA562643) | freshwater metagenome | isolation source: river surface water | place: USA:Blue River Watershed | collected 2017-08-15 | reverse complement strand
TTCCAGATTTAACCGTCACACTAAATGCACCATTGGCATCTGTAGTTGCACCAGTTGTTGTTCCTTTTACAGCAACACTTACTCCAGGGATTCCCTGAGCATCTGTATCCGTCACTTTACCTGATACTTTGCGATCTTGCGCAAATGACGAAAAACTCCCTAGCATCACAATCGCGAGCATTAAGAAGCTTCGAAGACTTTGGTAAAAATTGTTTTTCATAATACGTTTTAATTAGTTTTCTAAATTAAGATTAAATTGGTTTTACTGCGATTTTTAGTTCAATATACGGTCTCCTTTCTTTTTTAGTTTAACTTAAACAGGTTTATAAATTTTTCTTTTAAAAGTACAATAAATAGGTTTAGAGGTGTTTGTACTTAATTATCGGAATGATACAATTAGCTCACTGTGCTATGCTATTCCAATGAACCAAAGATGTAAAATGCCAATTAATCATGCAAACTTTTTATTGATATTTTTTCACTTTTGGCATTTAAAATGGCATTTATCTACTACAGGACTCTGAAAACACGTATATTTTAGTCAATTAGTCCTATAATTTTTGAAAAAATAGGAAAATATGGACAGAATGTGCTCGTGAAAAATGTCGGAACAATCCTATAAATTGTCCATGTAAACGTTTGCAAAAGAATTTCTTCCACCAACTAAAAATGCAAAATCACAATTTCATGATTAATGTCTAATTTTGGATAATGACACCATTCGAACCCAAAGAGATACTACCTAGCTTACCGGAAGAACCCGGAGTTTACCGCTATTTCGATGCGTCCGATACCATTATATATATAGGTAAAGCTAAAAATCTAAAAAATCGGGTTAGCAGCTACTTCACTAATATCCAAGGACACAATACAAAGACCCGAAAATTAGTCCAACAAATTTGCCGGCTTGAATTCACGATCGTTCATTCCGAATTTGATGCCCTTTTACTAGAGAATACGCTTATCAAACAATTTCAACCGAAGTATAATATTCTTCTCCGGGATGATAAGACCTATCCATTTATCTGTTTGACCAAGGAGGCCTTTCCTCGACTAATCACCTCACGGCGTATCGACCATAGCTTAGGTACATTTTTTGGCCCTTTTGCTAATCCCAAAGCGATGAATGGATTACTCGAAATGATTCATCAATTATATCCGCTGCGCACATGTGCCCTTGCCTTAAAACAAGGAAACATTGACCAGGGTAAATTTAAGGTCTGTTTAGAATACCACATTGGTAATTGCAAGGGACCATGCGAAGGATTGCAACTGGAAAGTGATTACTTGGTATATATCGATCAGGTCACTCATATATTAAAAGGTAATTACCAAAAGCCGAAAGCTCACTTTCAAGAACGTATGCTTGAGGCGAGTGGCCGTTTAGCATTTGAGGAGGCCCAAGAGTGGAAAGAAAAATGGGAGCTACTTGAAAACTTCCAGGCTAAATCCACGGTCGTCAACCCATCCATTCATGACATCGACGTATTCTCCATGGTTTCTGATGAACAAATGGCATATGTTAATTTCATGAAAGTCATTAATGGCACGATTCTGCAATCACAAACCTACGAGGTTAAAAAGAAATTAAATGAGGATGAATCAGACCTACTAACAATGTTGATTTGGGAAAAACGCGATCAATTTCATAGTGAAGCAAAAGAGATTTTGACGAACATTCCAATGTCCATCGAATTCCGCGGAATCAAAAATACAATTCCAGTCATGGGAGACAAGAAAAAACTATTGGACATGTCACTCAAAAATGTACTGTATTTCCGAAAAGAGAAAGCGGATCGCAAAGCGGCTGAGGAATCAGGTGGAGATCGAAAAATGCGTATTTTATTGACATTAAAAAATGACCTACATTTAAAACATCTACCAAAACGAATCGAATGCTTTGATAATTCAAACTTACAAGGGACAAATCCTGTCTCAGCAATGGTTTGTTTCATCCAGGCACAAGCTGCCAAAAAGGAATACCGTCTTTTCACGCCACGAACCGTTGTGGGTCCAGATGACTTTGCTACGATGCATGAAGTTATCACCCGAAGATATACGCGTTTACTTGAGGAGGAAGCAGATCTGCCTGATTTAATTATTGTCGATGGTGGCAAAGGCCAGTTAAGCGCGGCATGTGATGCCCTAAAGGCGATTGGTCTGTACGGTCAAATCCCAATCATTGGGATCGCCAAACGTCTTGAGGAAATTTATTTCCCAGAAGATAGCCTTCCTTTATACATAGATAAAAAATCAGAGTCCCTTAAATTGATTCAGCAATTACGGGATGAGGCGCACAGGTTTGGAATTACTGCGCATCGCAACAAGCGAAGTAAAAATTTCTTGGTGAGTCAATTGGAGGAATTGGATGGAATTGGAAAACTGACTGCGCAAAAGCTGATGAAAAACTTTGGGACAATTCGTAACATGTACGATGCCCCAGTAAATGAATTAGAAAAAGTGTTAGGCAAGGCCAAAACCCCTTTCTTCCGAAAACAGTTGAAAATTTGGCTGGACGAAAAAGCTTAATTGCGGGATTCGAATTTGCCTACTTCAATATGTTGAAACTGTCGGTAAACTTGAATAATGATCGATAAGGCAATAGCCATTTCGCAAACACCTACTACCAGCACAAATATACCTAGCATCAACCCTTGTTGGTCATCATCCTGCCGCGAAAAAGCAATTAAATTCAAATTGGCAGCATTCAGTATTAACTCAATACCCATCAAGATGAAAATTGCATTGCGCTTCAAGATCATGATCGTGAACCCTGTCGCAAACAAAGCTGCACTTGCCCATAAGTAATAAATTACTGGTATTTCAGACATTTCGTTTGGCAATATAGGTGGCTCCTACGAGCGCGATTAATAAATAAATACCAACTAATTCGAAGGGGAAGGCATATTTTGTCAAAAGGGCTACGCCCACATCCCGCAATTTAGATTGATCATTTCCCACCAAATGTAAATCCCACTCTACACGTGAAAAAACATAAACTAATCCAAAAAAGATGGATAGTCCAATGGCGGCCGACCACAAAAAACTACGTTGTTCAACCCATAAATGATTCTCTCCTTGATTTTCGCGGGATTGTTGGTTTGTCAACATGATACCAAAAAGGATCAAAATAAGTACACCACCCACATATATCATGAGATGAGAAACGGCCATGACATCTGCGTACGCTATCACATACAATCCTGCTAAGCCAAGCATACACATAAACATCGCTAGAGCAGCATGTAAGATATTGCGCGTCCATAGCATGACTAACCCACTACTACAAGTTATCAACACTAAAGCTAAAAATGATACGAGTATAGGTGTCATTTTGTTTCAGGATTAGTATCAGACGCTGGACTTGAGCTAGACGCTGGACTTGGATCTTTAGCTTTTGCTTTAAAGCTCGGCTTAAATGCAGGCTTTTTTACCTCCGGACTTGAGCTAGACGCTGGAGGTTGAACGTCAGACGTTGAACTTGGATCTTTAGCTTTTGCTTTAAAACTTGGCTTAAATGCCGGCTTTTTTACCTCCGGACTAGTGACTTCAGACTGTTGACTAGCGACTAGTGACTCGGGACTGGTAACTGGAGACTCGGTACCGGCAACCCCCTTTTTCATCTCCTCCTTCTCAGCCACAAACTGTTCATACAACTTTTTCTTCTCCTCAGCCTCCTCAGCACTCAAATTCGCAAATGAAAAATTATGTTCCTTAACCTCATATACAGAGAAATCATACTCCGAAGTCATGGTCAAACATTCAGTTGGACAAACTGTTGTACACAATCCACAAAAACAACATTTAGACATATCAATGTCAAACTTGGCCGCATACAAACGAATAGGTGATCCGTCGGACGCATGGCCTACAAGCCCTGTGGCTTTGATTGGCTCAATATCAATACAATCAACTGGACAAACTTTGACACACTTATCGCAGACAATGCAATCATCCATTTCATTGTGCAACTGATAGCGACCATTGTCTGGAGTAGGAATGTCAATATGTGGATATTGCAATGTGGTAATTCCCGTCGATTGAGAAAAATAGTCTGGATCCTGAACATTGTGCTGCGTACGCTGCTTGCGCGCATCCCAAGCATGCTTCCATGTGAGCGCCATGCCCTTCCGCGTGCTTTGAATCACATCCGCAATCTCCTTGAAATACCGTTTCATCACTGACATTAAAAATAGATTGCTGGATAGGACGATGGATCCACTTCCCGCATCATCTCATACACGGTATCCACGACATTCTCCACATTAGGTTTTGAAAAATAATCACCATCAGAACTGTAGGCAGGACGATGAGGCATCGCCGCCATACATCGCGCTGGACTATCCAGCCACGAAAAAGCCCCCTGTTTATCTACTACTTCTTGCATCATGTAGGCCGACGTACCACCCGGCATATCTTCATCGGCAAACAACACGCGATGCGTCTTCTGAATCGAGGTTAAAATATGGTGATACCGATCAAAAGGCAATAAAGTTTGCACATCAATCACCTCCACAGAAATCCCCATATCTGCCAAATTAGAGGCCGCCTCCATCACTATCCGGCACATCGATCCGTACGTAACGATCGTCAAATCATTCCCTTCACGCAATATTTCTGGCACCCCTAATTCTACCTGAATCTCCAACAGGTTAGTTGGCATTGGCTCCTTCAAACGATATCCGTTCAAGCATTCCACCACCACTCCCGGATCGTCACCTGCTAACAGAGTCCGGTACATACCCGCAGCTTGGGTCATATCGCGAGGCACACAGAAATGAACTCCTCGTAACCCATTGATTAACACGGCCATAGGACTACCTGAATGCCAGATGCCTTCCAACCGATGCCCACGTGTACGTAGAATCATGGGCGCTTTTTGCCCCCCAGCCGTACGGTAATGCAAACATGCCCAATCATCCGATAAGATGGGAAACGGGTAAAATATGTAATCTAAATATTGAATCTCCACAATTGGGCGCAATCCGCGCATTGATGCGCCGATTCCCTGACCTACAATGCTTACTTCCCGAATTCCCGTATCCGTTACTTTTAAGGGTCCAAAAACCTCTTGCAATCCAGCCAAAGTTTGGTTGACATCCCCAATCTTCCCTACATCTTCACCTAAAATAAAAACACGAGGATCGGTCAAAAATTGAGCAAAACTTTTATTCAAAATTTCACGTCCATCTACTAAAACAGGATCTTTATCATACGTAGCTCGAATGCCTTTAATATGCATCGGACTATGCACAGATTCACTCATTTGATGCGAACTGAACCGACGGTGATTTTTTGTTTCTAATTCATTCAGCCAATGCCGCAATAACTTTACAGCAGGACCTTGGAAGAAGCGAAATGCGCGTAATGTCTTGCGTCCGGCACGTACTAAATCACTGAAAATCGGGTATGGCAATTCATTTAATTCTTCCAAAATAGGTTCAATCAAACCCGGTTCATTGGTCGAATCAAATAGGTTTTTGGCAATCCGCAAAAACCCTTTTTTATCTATTTCAATCGATGCCATGTAAGCAGCAAAAGCTTCCTTCTGAAAGCGTCGTGCTTCTTTTATCGCCTCCGCATCGATTGATGCTAATGTTTTTTCATCTGAGAAACCTGACTGAATAATCCATTCCCGAAAACGCAAATTACAATCCGCATCATGTTCAAATTGCAATCTTTCTGAGGACTTATAACGCTCATGTGAGCCTGATGCCGAATGACCTTGCGGCTGAGTACATTCCGTCACATGAACTAAACAAGGAACATATTCCTCGCGAGCCAAATCAGCTGCTTGCTGATAGGCGGCCACCAGACCAGGATAATCCCAAGCTTTCACTTGAAAAATCTCCAAGCCCTTTTCGGTGCTTGAACGCTGATAACCAGCTAATGCTTTTGATATAGACGATTTAGTCGTTTGAAATTCAATTGGCACGGAAATACCATATCCATCATCCCAAACAGAAAATACGATCGGAATCTGCAAGACCCCTGCCGCGTTAATACACTCTAGAAACATGCCCTCGGAAGTCGAAGCATCCCCAATGGTAGTAAAACAAACCTCACGCCCCCCCTTCGAAAACAAGCTACTATGCGCCTCCAAATCAGGTCTTTCTTTATACATTTTCGACGCATAGGCAACCCCTAAAGCGCGCGGAATCTGCGCAGCTGTGGACGAAATGCCAGCAACCGTATTGTATGTTTCCGTCTGATTTAACCATTCTCCTTGTGAATCCAACCACCGCGTAGCATGGTGATTATTCATTTGGCGGCCACCTGAATGCGGATCAAAATGAATATCTGGATGTCCGTATAGTTGGGCAAAATATTGTGGCCACGTAAGATCTCCAATAGCTACCCCAATGGTTTGATCACGGTAGTAACCAGAAATATAATCTCCCCGTTGCATCGCGTTAGCAAGGGCAATTTGGCACAATTCCTTTCCATCACCGTAAATTCCAAACTTAGCACGTCCTGAGAATACTTCTTTGCGAACGAGCAAACTACATGCCCGACTAATCGCAGCAAGTCGATAATTATCCATTACCTGTTGCGGATCAAACGTAATCCCAGGTTGAGAAAATGAATAGTTATGGGTCAAAGACAAGAGTATTTAATGTATAAAACGTGTAAAAATACAACAAAATACTTGTCGGCCAAATACGTTCGATTTCAATCTTTTCGAAAAACTGCAGCATTTCTTTTGCCAAATCTCACCATTGTTATAGATTTGTGGCTAAACTAGGTAAACCCATAAAATAACCATGAAGAAATTTTTAGGAGTACTCGCACTCATAATTGGCTTCGCTTTTCAATCGAACGCACAAGGATCCATCCGTTTTAAAACCGAAAAACACGATTTTGGAAAAATCAAAGAAGGAGTACAAGCTTCGTATAGTTTTGAATTTACAAATACTGGAAAAGCTCCAGTAGTTATTTCCAATGTTCAACCATCATGTGGTTGCACCACTCCAGAATGGACAAGAGAGCCAATCATGCCAGGAAAAACAGGAAAAGTTACGGCATTGTACAACTCAGCAGGCAGACCTGGTAACTTCAATAAAACTATTACCGTTGTCAATAACGGAGAGGTATCACAGATTATCTTGACCATTCAAGGGTCTGTTATTCCCAAGTAAATAAACCTTAAAAAAAAGGGTCGGCAAGTTTTCTGCCGACCCTTTTTTTTTAATCTCGATTGAGCAAAGCTTTATTCCTTAGCCCATTAATCCACGAAGCAATTTTTAGCACATCTGCAGCTGGAACATGGCTCATTGGTGCCATCTCTGTTGCGTAATCAGGCCAGTTTTGAGGATTTGGCTTATAGACCAAAGCTAGGATTTGCTTATCCGTATAATTTCGTTTTGCAATGTCCACATACGATGGACCTACCACCCGAGCTTCTTTCGCATGGCAGGCTAAGCAGGTATGTTTCTTCAACAATGCCATCGCTTCAGCATCTGTAATTATTGATTTACTTTTGGATTTGGTCGCGACAACAGGAACACTTTTTTCAACTTTATCCCCCTGGATTCGAGTGGCTTCTGATGTAACCATGCGCGCACCTGAAGGAATCTGATTTAGCGTGTAATAGGCCGTTTCATGAAGCAAAGGATCTCCAGATTCATTGCGAATACCCTCCAATTTAAATTCATGAATATAATACTGACGTAGTCCATCGATCACCAAACGAACTCTTCGCTTGTCAGCCGAAACATCTATCGCTGAAATTTTCAAGTCCTTTAATTCAATAATTGGACTCCCGTATTGATGTTGGTATTTGTAAATATATGACCTCAATGCATAAGAAGCAGCTTTTTTAACCGAATTAACATCTACCGCCTGCGTGAAACTTAACTCAAATCCATCTGGGCGTGCGTGAATATTTTCAATTTCAAAGGGCATTTCTCCGTTCCAAAAAAGGCGCTGAAGACCAAAATCCGATTTCCCTGTTGACCCCCATCCGCGTGAAGTCATGCCAACAAACATAGAACCATCTAAGCCAAAACGCTCACGCAAAATACCTGACTGGAATCCTTCCCGGTAATTAATACAAAACCCTTGGTAGACCCCATTCACTTTCTCTAATCCCATACGCATCACTTTGGATTGACCTTGATCAGCCACAAAATATTGTCCGGGGAATGGACTAAATTTCCCTTTTGTCGTGTCTTGTAAAATATCCGCTGTACTGATTCCCATAATTGCATGTGGAAACCAAACAGCAGGTAATTTCAAGTTTTTAACTTTGGCAGCCGCCTCATACATCGGTGCGCCATTGTCTTGAATTTCCTCAAGGGTTAACTTAAATGGACTATTTGGTTCTTTGGCCCACTTTAACCCACCCGGATTACCCGCAAAATCACCCTTTGCTAAGTGAGTTACACGCCCCGAGCCGACCCAATCGCCTTGATTTTCTCCATAAAATATATCACCTTCATCATTGATGGAATAACCCGCTGGTGAGCGTAATCCGGCTGCGAACGGCTCCATGGTTCCATCGGGCTTGATTTTTACAAGCCAACCACGCCACTTGGCAAATTTACCTTCACCGTAACCGACCCAAGCAAGATTTAACGTCACCAACATATCCCCGTTTTTGTCAAATACAGGCCCATAGGTGTACTCATGGTAATTTCCAGAAAGGTCAAACTGATAAATTGGAACATATAAATCTGCTACCCCATCGCGATCTGTATCTGTAATTTTTGTTAACTCGCCACGTTGAGAACAATAAAACGAACCATCCTTGTAGGCCAGACCTAAGACCTCATGAAGTCCACTGGCAAACCGCTTATAATGCACCTGGTGGTTTTCTTTTTGATACGGATTTTCGATAATCCAAATTTCTCCACGACGAGTACTCACCGCTAAACGGCCATCTGGCATCGTTGCGATACCGCCAATTTCCAAATAGATATCTTTGGGAATCGGAAGGGTTTTTATTTCATAATAATCCTGCTCTGACTTCGCGGATTTTTTTTGTGCCATGGCCCCCATTGGCAGCAATAAACATAGGGCTAAAAAACTCGTTAAATATCTCATCTTATTACGATTACCAAATGATCTGATAGGTTAAACTTGTACCTTGAACGGCTTGTCGGCCTACCGACAAATCAACTCCTCCGCCCGAGGTTTGCACAAAATACGACTGGTCTTGTAAGCCCACTAAACTAGTGTTTACCGCCGCAATTTGTTTAGGAGGTGCGATTACATAATCCATCGCGGACTGCATAGCACTTGCCGACTTAAAGGAAATTGTACGCTTCAATCCGATGTTGTTCGACGCAGGTACAATGCGATCTTCTAATTGCATTTTTGCGGAGGTCCATTCGTACATGAAGACAGGGCGGCCTTGCTCTAATTTATACCCTTTATACACCAAATCAGTGGCATTGAGCGAATCAGGTTGGGCTTGATGATCGAGTACTAAAGGGAAACGACCATCTAAAACGATCGCTACACCTAGCGGTTCAGCCGTTTGAGGCTCTCCACGATCGTGCCACATTTGCGTCGCATTTAAATACGGTCCTCGCCAAACTTGTAAAATTGCTCCTTGCTTTAAGTCATAGGAATAATGTACTCCGGCAGGATCACCGACATGAATAACATGCGTTTTTTTCTTTCCTTGGTGAAAAGCAAATGAACGCTGCAAAACAGGTTCTGCATTTGCTTTTACTTCAACAAGTCCCACAGCTTCTGGATCAATCATCGATTTACGATCATGCAAGATAACAGGGTGTGAACCGATACGCTTCACAATCAGTCCCAAGGCCTGAGGTCCCCACGGAAAATCTTTGATATGAATCAATTCCAACTGATGTTTACCGGCGCTTAAATGCGTGGATTGAGAGACCTTATCTGAATACCAATGAGCCCCTTTATTTAACTCTTTTCCATCTATCTTTAGAACCCCATCACCTGTCCAGTGCGTTTGAAATTCATAGACATCGGATTCAGGAATACTTAATTCTGCTTGATAATGAATCAAGTAATCATTCTTGGCAGGAATTACTTTGGCAGTCAGTTTGGGAATCGTTGCCGTGGTAACAGGACTTGCCTGACCAATCACCGGCTCAGTAAATTTGCCTGTATAATACGCATATTTGACAGCTCCTAGGCTAGCTGATGGTTTGTCGTATGTTTCATAACGAATATTACGAAATGCCACAGGTCCATGATCTCCTTGGATTCGGATGGGACCAAAAGCGGCTTCTGCATCAAACAGCGCACCGCGGGTCATGCCTGACACCTCAATATTCTCATGAATTAAAATCCCATTAAGGATAACCTTTTTGAAGCGTGCATTTTGTATTTTCTTCCCGGAAGGATCAAATCGAGGTGCTTGAAAATCTATTTCAATAGTTTGCCATGTCCCAGGTGCTTTACATGCATTTTGCATAGGCGCATACCCCTCAAAACCTTGATTTCCTTTTCCTCGCCCTTCATCCCAGCGCTCATAAATACCTCCACAATCACCAAAATTCAATTTGGTTTTTCCCCAGGAATCATACAATTGAACTTCATAACGACCTTGCAAATAAATACCTGAATTTGCTCCTTTGGGAAGCATAAAATCGAGAATCAACCGCATATCACCATGATTTAATTGAAATGTTAAGTCATCTGTTCGCTGGTATTTTCCATGCCGCAGGGTGTTAAGCAGGACGCCTTTCCCGGTAGCTACTTGAAAACTTGTATCTGTATAAGTGGCACGTACAGCCCCTTCGATTGACCAATTGGTACTCGGCTGCGCAAAGGCTTGAAGATCTGTGAGTGGAATTGACTGCTGGGCGAAACTCGTCCACGAAAGCAGCAGAAGCAAAAGAATTTTCCGCATGGATAAATGGTTAAATAGGTTCTATGAAAACAAATCTAATAAAATAACTGAACAATTTCATCGGCACAAACAGGATAGTGGTAGCAAAATATGATAGGGTATCTTGCTAAATTTGTTACTTTGGATTTTTAGCGCAAAAAGAAATGAGCAAAAGTAAATTTACATCGCGGTCCGTCTTAATTCATCTTTTATTTTGGGCGTGTTTATTGGCATTGCCGCTTATTTTAGGGCCCAGTTCGCAATCGACAGATCCTGTGGAGATACAGCGCCACTTGCAATGGAACTTATTTTTCTTTGTTTTTGGGTTGGCGAATATTCCCATTTTCTACATAAATACAGAGATTTTAATTCCCAAAGTGCTCAAAAAATATAACATCTTGTTGTATTTGGGCTTTTTGGTATTGGGTTACTTCATTATGATTTGGTTGAATGACCTAATTTTCGACTTGATGTTTCCCGATCGCGAAATTGGACCTCGCCGAGGAGGAGGTGGTATGAAGCGATTTACCTATTTACGAATCATATTTCAGTATTTATTTATCATTGCAATAGGAATTAGCTACCGTTTTCTTTCTGATAATTTAAAAGAACAGGAAGAGAAAAAAGAGGAGGAAAACGAACGTTTAAAATCTGAACTCTCCTTTTTGCGTTCACAAATCAGTCCACACTTCATGTTTAATGTGCTAAATAGCATCGTTTCACTTTCACGTAGAAAACCGGATCGCGTGGAACCCGTTGTCATCAAATTATCCGAATTAATGCGGTATATGATTTATGAGACCAGCGATTCCAAAGTAGCCATTAGCAAAGAAAGTAATTACTTGGAATCCTATATTGAATTGCAAAAGATACGCTTTGGAACAGATATTCAAATTAATTACACGTCTGATTCCACAAATCCAACGGGGGCCATCGAACCTATGCTCCTCATTCCATTCGTTGAAAATGCGTTCAAACATGGCGTGGGTATGGTGACAAATCCAACAATTTCCATTCGCTTAGAAGATACCCCGGCAGCATTAACGTTTGAAGTGACAAATCAAATAAGCGCCCAAGTGATGGAACATAAAGATGAGAGTTCGGGGATTGGGCTGACGAACGTCCGCCGCCGACTTGAGTTATTGTATCCAGAAACGCATACACTTTCTATTAAAGAGGAAAATGGAGTATATCGTGTCCTGCTAACGATTAAACACGTGTAAACTATGGAAGAGGAACAAGAGCAATTTAAAGAACTACCTACCACACTTTTGCGTTGTATCGCGATTGATGATGAGAGTCTAGCACTAGATCTTGTAGAAGATAATATTGCCAAAGTCCCCTTTTTGAAATTGGAGGCACGTTGTCGAAATGCTTTCGAAGCCATCGACTATTTACAAAAAAATACAGTTGATTTAATCTTTCTTGATATTCAAATGCCAGGTCTAACCGGCGTTCAATTTTTGGAAGGATTAACGCACAAGCCCATGGTTATTTTTGTCACCGCATACCAGCAATATGCCGTTGAAGGATTTAATTTAGATGTCATTGATTATGTGTTGAAACCCATCTCATTTGAACGTTTCTTAAAAGCATCGCACAAAGCACTCGATTTCTTCAAAAGCAAATTGGCTTTACAAACCCAAGGCACCATAGCCGAGGCAAAAGCTGATTTTATTTTCATTCATGCGGACTATTCGTTGATGAAAATTATGCTAGATGACATATTGTACATTGAAGGCTTAAAGGACTACATTAAAATACATGTACGCACACAGAAATTCCCTGTAGTTTGTCGGATGACGATGAAGTTAATTGCCGAAAAATTACCAGCAGATTCATTTCTACGAATTCATAAATCGTTCATTGTATCGCTCAAGAAAATTGAATCTATTCGAAATCAGAAAGTTAAAATTGGCGAAAATCACATTCCATTAAGTGACAGTTACTCAGAACAATTCTACCAAACGATTGGATATCAAAAAACGTAAAGAAATACGTAACTTTGGATCTTTGGTGAAAGTAACGTTATGTCCATATTAAAAAAACTTGCCGGGGAGACATTATCCTATGGTTTCAGTACAATTCTGGGACGATCGTTAAATTTCCTGCTTGTTTTTGTACATACATGGGCATTTTTACCGGCTGAGCTCGGGATAAATGTGAAGTTATATGGGTATATGGCTATTGCCAACATCCTTTATACCTATGGCATGGAAACGGCATACTTCCGATTTGCGAAGGAAGCTCCTGAGAAATACTATCAATTGATTTTAACGGCCATCATTGCCACATCAGGTGTACTTACACTAGGCTTGTTCGTGTTCGCAGAACCCATCATGCAGTCGCTAGGCTACCCTGGAAAAGGCCTATTTTTGAATTGGCTAGCACTCATCCTTGCGATTGATGCCATCACAGCCATCCCATTTGCTAAGCTTAGACTCGAGCAAAAAATCAAAAAATTTGTCACCGCGAAGATTGTTTCAATTCTAGTCAATGTGGGATTAAACCTGTTATTCTTACTCGTTCTCAAGCCGATTCAGGCTGGAGAATTTGGCCAAGGTTTACCTTCATTTTTTAAAACGCTATACGAGCCAGGTATAGGAGCGGGATATATCTTCCTGGCAAATCTACTGGCAAATGCGAGTTTGTTTTATTGGTTAAAAGATGAATTCAGCGCTTATCGCTGGCGCTGGGATTGGTCGGAATTCAGATCTTTATGGGTCTATGCCTATCCCATCATGTTCATGAGTCTAGCTGCGATGTTCAACTTAATGTTTGACCGATTGTTGCTGGAAGAGTTCTTGCCTGCTGGCTTTTATCCTGGCAAAACTTCACAGGATGCCTTGGGTATTTATGGCAATTGCTATAAGCTTTCAGTTTTTATGAGTTTGGCGATTCAAGCCTTTAAATACTCAGCGGAACCATTCTTCTTAGGTAAGAAAACGGAAAGTAATAGTCAATCAAACTTAGCATTAGTTACCCATTGGTTCGTGATTGTTTGTACCTTGTTGTGGGTAGGTGTATCAGTGAATTTGTTTTGGATAAAGACTTTATTCTTACGCCAATC
>JACCDK010578937.1_pt1 | contig 13901 bp, 10 predicted proteins | sample 7445871 | NCBI WGS metagenome assembly JACCDK01 (sample SAMN15323436, study PRJNA562643) | freshwater metagenome | isolation source: river surface water | place: USA:Blue River Watershed | collected 2017-08-15 | reverse complement strand
TCCACCACAATTCAATACAGACCCTACATGCCAGTCGACGATGGCCTTGCGCAGTTTGTTGGGATCGATGTGATGGGGTTCAATCAGTTTATAAATTTCTCCTTCGCAGACCACATCCAAATTAATCTGTGTCATCTGACCCACTTTCTCTTCAATGGTCATTTGAGACAACCACATCTCCACTGAATCTTTCCAACCTTGATTGTTCCACAATGCGCCATTGGATTGACCCCATGTCCACATGCATGTGAGTTGCAAAACCAAAACAATGAAAAATGACTTACTGTTGCTCATACCTGATCCACTTAATGTTATCTATGCCGATGTTCCCTTCAGACTCCAAGGTAACGATCATTTGTTTGATGGCTGAAATATCCAACATGGGATTTTGCTTTAAAATCATGGACAATGGAATCACCATCTTGCGCCACTCTCCATCAATCACACTTCCTTTTACGAATTGCGGATACAATCCGACCCAAGATTGATTGCCCGAAAAATCTTCCAGACCCAACGCACCTGGAAGACCCGCCTTTAAATCACCTGAAAAACTTTTTACATCCAATTGAAGCGCTGCTTGACTTTCCAAACCTGTCAAATCTTTGCCCGACCAATTGTCCCAACCAATGCCCAATCCCATCCAAGGGCAATTGCCCGCTTGTTTGTTCCATTGTAGATGCAAGAAATGATTTTGAGATACCTCCTCATTTTGAACTGTAATACAATTTGGACTTTGGGTAAACCAAACATCTCCATTCAACTGCTCACTCCAAACTTCTGTGGCATAGAAACCTTCAAAAGTAGTTTGCTCTTCGATATTCATTTCTGGATACAACGTCAAGGGCTTCACCTCGATGCATGATGCAAACAAAATGACCCATCCAAAAAAAATCCAGTTTCTCATGGTTGTAGTGGACTTCCTTCTGTGAACATAACGTAATCAATGGCCGTCTCCGAATAGCCGCTGGCCGGATTGGCCAAGAACAACATGGACACTTGTACCAATTTGTTGGGCTCATGGATGCCGTTGCCATCGGGGGCCGATTCTACTCCATTCACCAATGATTTGATGTCGTTGTATTTTAGCGAAACCAAACGCCATCCATCCGGACCACCCTTGATCTCCACCGCATACATGTCCTCAGAGCCAGAAGTGAAGGAACCATCTTCGTTGTCATCCTCCATAAAACGCAACAGCAATACCCCATTATCATATTCAGCTGGCTTGTTCATCAGCATATTGAAATACACATTATTGGCATTGGAAGACAGCGGATAATAGGTCTGACCATAGGCAGAAGCTGGAATATCGATCATGCCTATCAACCAATCCCAAGTCACCGTCCCCCCCATTCTGTAAGCACGCTGTCCTTGAGGGATATCTCCGTTGTTCAACAAACCAAAACTCATGTTTTGGCCAGATTGAATAAAACTTTGCCAAGACGGATTCAATCCCATTTCAAAATCAGACAACAAAAAACCGTTGTTGACTTTTGGTGCAACCACATAAACCGTATCACGCAAAGTATCTGCTTGATTTTCTACTGTCAATTCCACAGCACACCACTCAGAGCGAAACATGGGGAAGACCGTGGTTTCCCCTCTCCAATCAAAGCCTACTGCTGAACCGAACTCCTTTTGCACCTTTTGGGCGCCTGAAGTCATCCCTTTGATGGATAAAGTCCAATCCACTCGTTTGGAGAAACCGGCGGTAAATAAAATTGATTCCCCGATAGAAAAATCGACAGAATCACGCGAAGATGCTAGACCTTCTGTCAAAGCATAAGGTCCATACAAATCATTGAGATCTGGACCATCAAAATCGGTATCCACCTTACATGCCTGCAACAAGGGGAGACACAACAGCAATATGGCAAGTTTCTTCATGGTTTAAAAATTCATTACGTACAACAAAGTCCATTGCTTCCAACGGTAATCAGTGGATGCGTTGATTTCATCTTGACGATGAAAACTGTTCCATTGGGCACTCAAATAGGATTGCTCAGAAAACTGATAGGTCATTCCTGCCGACAACAGCTGCTCACTTCCATCCTGCACATAGGGCTTGAAATTCACAATTTCTCCATTGAAATCACGGATGGTTTGAACCTCACTACCCTTAAATGCCACAGACTGCCAACCGATATTGGTGATCCAACGGTTGTTCCAATGCAAATCAACTGAAGATGACAAAACCTGATTGTTCCAATTCACTTGAGGTAAAACATCTGGCAAAGAACGACGGGTTTGGTCATTGCGGACTTGAACATTGGCTACCACGAAAAATTTCTCTTGATTCTTCTCATGAGGTGTTTCGTAGGTCAAGCGCACAGTCTGGCGTTGGAATTTCCGGGCAACAAGGGTACCCTCTCCCCGTGTCTCTTGGCCTTGGTAGTATTTTAAATCAACCATCAATGGACTATTTTTCCGCTGCCAATTCAAATGAAAATCTATTCCTTGGCGATTGGGCGTGGCTGCTCCGTAGGGAGTGATATTATCATACTCCATCCGGTAATCCATCAATTGGGTTTGCAGTTGCATGTTATACAAACTGCTTTCGCGCATCAAGTCCATTCCATTGATGGAGCGCAACATTTGGTCATTTCCTGTTCGCTCAAAAGCGGTTGGAACCCCACCAAAAAGTACCCGTTTGGTTTGTGCACCGGGGCTTCTGAATCCGGCATCCACACGATTCCAAGCCCATTGCATGCTCCAACCCTGATCCGCTCTTGACCAATTGGCCACTGCGTGCACAAATTGACCTCTTTTGTCTTTTAATTCACCCGGCTGATCATGGTACTGATGCGACCATCCTTTCTCCGCCTTAAGCTCCACATGGGATGCGCCAATATCGTTGCGGTACAACAACGAACTGGTCACCACTGGAATGCGCAACAAAGTCGCATTGTTCGAAGTTCCTTTCAAATCGTAGGTATTGGTATACAAAACATCCGCACTCCAATGATTGTTCACCAGGATATCTGCCGTTGCTCCGGAGAATAAACGATCAGGTGTATTGCCAAAATCGGTAGAACGAATTCTGGATGTCATGGTCTTTAAAGACAACGATTTTAAAACATTGGCAAACAAAAAAGTAACATCTCCTGCGGCACCTTGTTGGCGCCAAGAGTGGTCATTATTGTAAAAATGATCATAATTCAGAACACCCCATTGCTGTTGCAATCCTGTAGGAGCAAAAGGCATCAACTCTTGATCATTGTTCCAAAGGGTGTAGGGTGACATCTTGTAATTAAAATCACCCAGGTGATAACGAACGCGATTGGCCACCAATCCTCTTACATACAATTGACGAACATCAAAACTCACCCCTGAGCCCCAAAATCCTCCATAATCATTGCGCACACGCACCATGGCCAAAATTTCCATTTGCTTGTTGGCTTGCACTTTCATGCCCAAATCCGCCAATACATTTCCGCTATTCAATTTGGCAGCCGTGACGGTATCTTCAACCGCAGGGTTATAGGCATCACCATAAAATTGTGCACGGGCAGCTCCGAAGAACGTTACCTTCTTTGGTGTGTTGGGCTGTGCCCAAGCTCCCAAAGAAATCAGGCAAATCCCAATGAATATCCAATACTGTTTCATATCAAAAAAATGCTTTTAATTCAACCTGCCATTCATTTCCCTTTAGATCATCTAAAGGAAAACTGGTATCTACAAAAGAGAACCAACGTCTGCGCACATACAATCTGGCGTTCCGTCCCAAATCGATGTCCGTTCCCAAGCCCAAACTTTTACCCCATTGATTCAAGGGTCGCCTGGTCTCTTCATTGATGTCCGTATTGTAGTTGCCCAATGTTCGCTCGTAGCCAGCGTATACATTCAACAACATCTTTCCATTGAGGCGCCAATAGCATTCCACTTCGGAACTATACTGACGGATATAGGCCTCTTCATTCATCACCGGTATGGGTGAAAATGCATTAGAAATGGTCCCTACTTGCATCAAGGCAAAAGCATAAAATTCGCGCTCAAACAAATAATGACTAAACTTGGTTTGCAACTCGGCATTGTTAAAGTACTTGTCATATACAACAACACCTGAAGAATCATTGTTAAGGGTAACACTTTGGTAAGTATCCCGATAAATGTCAGAGTAGCGGTTATAAGGTCCAATGTTGGCAGGGAAATTCCAGCGCCACAATCGCGAACGCACCAATTGATTCACTGGGTGACCGATGGTCAGCAAATTACTGGTCTTTTCCAATTCTTTAGAAACACCGATGCCCCCAGAGAAACGCCAATGGGGTATTTGGTATTGAAAATTCAAATTGCCGCCTTGACGGTTATTGGTAAACTGACCCAATCTTGTCAATGAAGAACCGATGGGCTGCAAAACACCTGAGCTACCGATGCTTCCTGCTGGAATGTCATTCACACTGTACTCCACAGTTGCAGTATTCCAATACAAGGCGGCGTTGTTCACCACCTTGGGACTCACCCTGTAGTAGGTTGCTTCAAAAGACAAACCTTTGATCCACTCCGGTGTGGAGTATTTGAATTGCGCCAACTCCCCAAATCCTCGGTTGTGGCGAGGAGAGTAATACCTTCCTGCTCCCCACTCTCCTTTGATCATGTGTCCGTTCTTCTTGTAAAGAAACTCTTGCGTGATGACATTGTTACCGAATGCGGTCTGCGCCAAACTATCCGTGTAATTAACAGCATTGATGGTGTTTATGGATAAAAATCCCCAAGAAAAGTCTTTCTTCAGCTTTCCTCCGTAAGAGAAATTGGGCGTTCGACTAAACCCACCATTCATCTCTGTCTTTCCTACCATGATCATTGTTTGTATGGCTTTGGGCAATTGACCATCAATCACGACACCTTGAAAAGCGCGGTTCCCCCAACGATTGTCCTGATCAATGGACCCTTGCTGAAAATATTGATCATAGCGGTGAACAATGTCTTTGCCAATGGGATCCCAAGGATTCCTTTCAAACAACATGAACCTGTTGTAGCCGCGAAAAGAAGACATGGTCAAATCAGAAATGGCCACCCATTGAATACCACCGATTCGGGTATTCCAACTTCCCCATTTTGTCTTGAAACTACCGTAAAGGGTCATCCCCAACATGGTCCCAAGGTTTCCACCCAATGCTCCACTCTGCAAAGGATATTGAATATCGGGACGCAAAGAATCCGCAACCTGTCTTCCGTAGAAAGGTGCTTGATTTCCGTTCAAGAATTGAAACATGCGCACATCCATTCCCCATGATGATCCATCTCTTAAGTTACCTGAAATATTCAACAATAAATTGGGCAATTGGGCATCATCGCCAATGAAAAAATTAGCGGGTAAAGTGACATTGCCCACTGCATTGCTCAATGGATAAGGCTGCGGATAGCGGGTATAGGTGGCAAAGAATCGGTAAAAGCCATTGACCTGCAACCCGCGAAAAGCCTTGGGCTCCTTCTTGGGCATTAATCCATTGTATCCACTCAGAGAATCCACTTGCGCCTTGGTTGCATTAGAAAGCAACAAGAGGCACACGAACATCCAGGTATGGAACCATCCCTTATTCATTTTTCCAATTGTCATCCGAATATTGTTTTACATCCAACCAGCGGGCTGGCTTCATGTCACTGGGTCTTTCATTCACCAATACCGGCAGATTGGCGTAGGCATAATGGTTGTGGTTGTCCCAAATTTCAACAAAAATGCGGTAAGCTCCTGCGGTCATCGGTGCACGAAAACTGGACTTAAAATGCTTGCGCGATTTCCAAACCCCCGTTATCGCCAATGGTGCTGTTTCAGCATCTCCTCCGGCCTTGATGTCCTGACTTTCAGGAATCCAACGCCAAATGACTTGACAAGGATCTTGGTCTGGCTCAGTCCAATCCAAATAGGCCTCTCCCTTTTCACCGGCATACACAATGGCATATGGGGAGCTGGATTGATTGACCACACGCAATGTTTGAATAACCGGAGCCAAATTGCTGGGCTTCTTGCCTGTCCATACTTCATGCATGACATCCACCGCTGGGGATTTTCGACCGTCAATGGAAAAAACACCGTACCAAGTGCTGGTGGTTTCTTGCTTTTGTCCCCATAAAAAAACAAATGAGCCCATGCATTGTTGGGGATCTCCTAAAATTTCGTTTTTGTATCTTGTTTCATAAGACAACCTCTTTTCTTCACTCGTTTGTTCCAAAGGAGCATTCCAAGTCGTCTTTTGCACCTCCCAATGTCCATTGGGCCCCCATTCTGTAATCAGATAAGGACCGGTCCATCCATAAGACTTGAGGTTCTTTCTCACTCCACCCAAATCACCATACGTATTGATTCCATAAATATCAATGGATGGGGCATCCCGCTTGATGAGTTTTACCTCTTCAGGATCCAAACCAGCAGTGACCGTGCAAGTAGGATGATGCGGATCCAATTCATGAATCATCTTGGCAACATCTTCAACTGCTTTCCATACTTTGGTATTCTTATAGAATAAATCTACCTCATTTCCCACACCCCACAACAACAACGCAGGATGGTCTTTGATTTCCATCACCACTTTTCGGAAAGACTCCAATTGCGCTTTGACTTTGGCCTCATTGTCGTAATCAAACCCGTGGCGTTCATGTTGCATCCACATTCCCATCATGACTTTTAAACCCAAGGCTTGTGCTTGGTCCAAATACTCCCTTGCATTATCGGTGCTCCAAGTCCTCACGGCATTGCCCCCTGCCGCTACAACTTCCTCCCAATGCGCAGTTCCTCCTGCTCCCTTCACATAGAAAGGAGAACCGTCTACATACAAACGATAATGGCCTTCAGCATTGACCTTTACTTCCACATGTGCAGGTTGGGCCATGGAGTAAAAACCAAGAAAGACAAAACAGAATGTCCACACAAGATGCAATATTTTGGTCTTTGGCATTTCGCTAATAAACGATTAATTTTCGAAAACTAAAAAAATACTTTTTGTAAAAGTAACAATTACTCTACTTTAGCGTAAAATCAATCGCAATGAATATGAAGAAATTTGTATCCCTTTTAAGCTTGCTTGTCCTTGGACTATCGGCTTGGTCTCAAACCTACAACATTACTTTTAACGTGGACATGAGCCAGCAAACTGGATTCACGACCCCTGAGGTGAATGGATCTTTTAACGCCTGGTGCGGATCGTGCGCACCCATGAGCGACCCCGAAGGCGATGGTATTTGGACCTTGACCATTCCCTTGGCCGCTGGTACTTATGAGTACAAATTCTCTGCTGACAACTGGGGAAGTCAGGAAACATTGTTGGCTGGATCAGCATGTACTGTAACCAATTTTGGATTCACCAATCGCACCTTGACGGTATCCGCTGATGCAGTTCTTCCTGTGGTCTGTTGGGGAGCATGCACGGATTGCGCCAGCGCTCCGAATATTGTCGACATTACCTTTCAATTGGACATGAATGGACAAACGGGATTTACCACCCCTGAAGTGAATGGAACGTTCAATGGATGGTGTGGCAGTTGCAATCCCATGACCGATGCGGATGGCGACAATGTGTGGACCACTACCATCACATTGCCCGCTGCCGATTACCAATACAAGTTTTCCTATGACAACTGGACCGGACAAGAGACATTGGTACCTGGAGCTTCATGTACCTTCACTGATGGAGCCTTTACCAACCGCATCATTTCTGCCAACTCGGATGTTGTGATTGATACCGTTTGTTGGGGCAGTTGCGATGCTTGCGGACAGAGCTCAGGACCTTACAACGTGACTTTCAATTTGGACATGTCTCAGGCTGGATTTGGTTTCACTGCGCCAGAAGTAAATGGAGCATTCAACAACTGGTGTGGCAATTGCGCGGCGATGAGCGATCCAGAAGGAGACAACATTTGGACCATCACCATTCCATTGGCTGCGGGTAGTCATCAATATAAGTTTTCTTATGATAATTGGGCTGGTCAGGAAGAATTTTTGGTTGGAGCGCCGTGCACCTTCACAGAAAATGGCTTTACCAATCGTTTGATTGATGTAACAGACAATGTCGTATTGAATGCAGTGTGTTGGGGAAGCTGCGAAGCATGTGTTACATCGGTTGCAGAAACTTTGAGCTCGACTGTGGGTATTTATCCCAATCCAGCAACAGATCAAACCAACTTGCGTTGGAATGGTGTTCAGGACAACCTTAAAATTTACAATGCACAAGGACAATTGGTCATGCACAAAAAATTGACTTTTAATACACAACAATTGACATTGGAAACTGCTGATTGGTCGAAAGGAGTTTACACCATAGTCATGATGAACAGCAATGGCGTGAGCAACACATTGCAGTTGGTAGTGCGATAAAAAACTTAGACTTCTTGAACAAAAAAGTGCGCAATGTGCGCACTTTTTTTTTGCATAATATAAAATCTATTCTTCAAAAAGTGTCGCTCCTCCGGAGCTGAATGTCTGTTTATCCAAATAAAACCATTGAGATACCGCTCCTCCGGAGCTGGATATGATGCTCAAATGTGAAGATAAAAAACGGTCAAGCTTATTCAGGCATTAACATCATCACCTCATCTCTTCATCCCCTCATCCCTTTCCTCAAAACTCAAACACAAACCCCTTCTCCTTATACGCTTTGAAAAGCTTTGGATCGAATTTGTACAGGGCGGATGGGCGGTGGCGGACGTTGGTTTGGGCCTCGTCCAATTGCTTGAGGAATTTCACGCCGCTAATCTTCTTTCGAAAATTGCCTTTGTCAAACTCGCGCTGTAGTATGGTCTCAAACATTTCCTGAAATTGGGTCAAGGTAAACTTCTTGGGCAATACGGTTGTCCAGATGGGCTCTGATACGATGATCTCTTTCAAAGCCTTGTGGCACTCTTGCAAAATCTGTTTGTGATCAAAAGCCAATTTGGGAATGCGCTTGATGCTGTGCCACTTGGCGTCCTTGGCCCAATTGGAAGCCAAAGGCGCAATGTCTTGCACTTCCACCAATGCCAAATAAGCCACCGTGATTACACGACCCAAAGGATGTCGATCTACCTTACCAAAAGTATGCACCTGACGCATCGGGATTTCGTGCAAGGTGGTCAAGTCATTCAATACCCTTGCCGCTGCTGCATCCAAATCTTCATATGGATAAACCAAGTCACCGGGGAGTGCCCAAAAGTCTTCGTATGGATCGGTACCCCTTTGGATCAAGAGCACCTTCAGTTCCTTTTCGTGGTAACCAAAAATAACGCAATCCACAGAGAACGCTGATTTAAAGAAGGCATCAATGGGAATGGAGTAAATATCATCCTTCTCCACACTGGTCTTGGATAGGTCAAGCGCATTTCTCATGGTAAATACTTTTTGTATTAATTACAATTAGTGTATATTCGTGGCTAAGCTAATTCAAATTTCCGAAAATGAAAAAACTATCAACGCTGTTTTTTGTTATTGTTTGCAACTTTTTAATGGCGCAAACTTACCCCATCACGTTCCAAGTGGACATGAGCAATGTGATTGGATTTACTGTAGCCAATGTCAATGGAACATTCAACAGCTGGTGCGGACCGTGCGCGGCAATGACGGATGCCAATGGAGACAATGTCTGGGAAATCACCATTCCATTGGCCAATGGAAATTATGAATACAAGTTTACGGCTGATGGTTGGACGCAACAAGAGAACTTGACTCCAGGCTCATCTTGTACCGCCACCAATTTTGGATATACCAACAGAACCTTGGTTGTATCAGGAGCTGCGCAAACATTGCCTGTTGTTTGTTGGGGAGCATGTGCTTCCTGCACGACCGTCACACCCGTTACCTTTAGTGTTGACATGAGCAATGTAACCCAAACTTATACGCAAGTTCAATTGGCAGGCAGTTTCAATGGATGGGCACCTGCAACAACTCCAATGACAGATGCCAATGCAGATGACATTTGGGAAGTAACCATCAATCTTGCACCAGGTAGTTACGAGTACAAATTTGCTGCAGACAATTGGGCCATTCAAGAAAATTTGATTCAAGGCGCTTCTTGCACGACCACCAATTTTGGTTACACCAATCGCACCTTAACAGTTGGAAATACAGCACAATCCACTCCAACTGTTTGTTGGGGAGCTTGTGAAGCCTGCGCCAATGTCTCACCTTATTACAATGTTACCTTTCAAGTCAACATGAATGAAGCTACTGGCTTCAACACTCCTGAATTGAACGGAACTTTTAACGGATGGTGCGGCAGTTGCACAGCCATGAGTGATGCCAACGCTGATGGCATTTGGGAGGTGACGGTTCCCTTGCAAGCGGGAAATTATGAATTCAAATATTCTTACGACAATTGGGCGGGCTCAGAACAATTGACTCCAGGTGATCCCTGCACCGTAACCAATGGAGGATTTACCAATCGTTCACTTATTGTAAATGGCACAACAACACTTGATGTCGTTTGTTACGGAAGTTGCGCCAATTGCGCCAGTGCACCCATCATGGGATGCACGGATCCAACCGCGATCAACTACAATTCCTCAGCCACTATGGACGATGGCTCTTGCCAATATGAAGTATTTGGCTGTACGGATCCGATGGCCAACAATTATAATTCCTCCGCGACCACTGATGATGGTTCATGTCAGTACAGTACATTTGGCTGTACAAATGCTGCTGCAGTCAATTTCAACCCCGGAGCCACAATGGACGATGGCTCTTGTTTGTATGCCACAACATTCCAAGTGGACATGACCTGTGCTGGTACTTACAACACTGTTCATGTTACAGGTCCGTGGTGTGGATGGTGTGGAGCAGATACTTACAATACGCTATCAGACAATAATACAGATGGCATTTATGATGTGGTTGTGAATCTTCCAGCTGGTACCGTGGAGTACAAATACATGGTGGACAATTGGGCGGCTCAGGAGAACTTGGTGGACGATGTATTGGCCGGAGGCACGTGTGCTCCGATCACAGACGGCGCCAACTATGCCAATCGTACAACACCTGCTGGATCAACCACCAATGATGTTTATGGAAGATGTTCCGCATGTGACGTCGGCGGAACTTACAATGTCACATTCCAAGTAGACATGAGTCAACAAACTGGATTTACCACTCCCGAAGTCAATGGATCATTCAACGCTTGGTGTGGCAATTGCAATGCCATGACAGACGTTAACGGGGACAACATTTGGGAAGCAACAATCGCCTTGGCTCCTGGCACCTATGAATTCAAATATGCTGCAGATGCATGGGCTATTTCTGAAAGCTTGATACCGGGCAGTGCCTGCACCGTAACCAACTTTGGGTTCACCAACCGGACATTAACGGTTGGCAACGCAGACATGGTTTTACCTGTTGTATGTTGGGGATTCTGCGAAGCTTGTGAAATTGCTCCTGAAATCTACGATGTCACCTTTATCGTAGACATGAATTACGTGACGGGTTTCACCACCCCTGAGGTCAATGGCACGTTTAATGGATGGTGCGGCAGCTGCAACCCCATGACAGACAACAATGGCGACAACATTTGGGAAACCACCATCGCCATTCCTGAGGGTGTTTATGAATTCAAGTTTTCTGCCGACGCATGGGGAACACAAGAAGATTTGGACCCCACCCTTCCATGCGTGGTGAGCAATTCTGGCTTCACCAATCGCTCATTAAACCTTACTCAAAATGTCACCATGGATACGGTGTGTTGGGCAAGTTGCACCGCCTGTGAGCCTCCACAGATGTACACAGTTCACTTTGAAGTAGACTTGGGTGGACTTTCAGCAGACCGAGTAGAAATTGTCGGAAACTTCAACAACTTCTGCATGAGTTGCGATACATTACAACCGCTATTTGTCAGCAACACTTATGGCATTGACTTGGAATTGCCTGCTGGATTGTATGACTATTTCTTCACCATCAATGAAGGGCAAGACAATGAAGAATTAGTGGATGATGTATGCACCATGAGCTTGGGGGGTAATTACCACCGCGTCATCACTGTGACGGCAGATACATTTGTACCCAGCACCTGTTGGGAAAGTTGTACACCTTGTGTGGTATCGGTTGATGAATCGAATATTCAATCATTTGAAGTATATCCCAACCCTGCTCAGAACATTGTTCAATTGCCGGTTATGCTGAATGGAGCGTCTGTTTCGATATTCAATGCACAAGGAAAATTGGTTGCGAAAGAAAACAACGTGAGTCACAATTTGGATATTCATTCATTGGCTGTCGGCCTTTATCATATCGTATTACAAAAAGAACAACAAGTATGGCAAAGCGCTTTCATCAGGGAGTAATCACCATTGCATTTCTTTGGCTGTCATTGGGTTCTAAGGCCCAGCTGACATGGAATTTGGTGTGGTCGGAAGAGTTTGGGGGAAGCGCATTGAATGAAGAAACTTGGAATTATGACATTGGATTTGGCAACTCGGGTTGGGGCAACAATGAGTTGCAATATTACCGAAGTGGAACAAGCAATTTGGTCATAGCAGATGGAAAGGCCTCCTTTATTGCGAAGCAGGAAAACTTTGGAAGTGCGCAGTATACCTCAGCCAGAATACAATCCAAAGGCAAGTATGACGTTCAATACGGAAGGATTGAGGCACGCATCAAAGTTCCGATGGGGCAAGGGATTTGGCCTGCCTTCTGGATGTTGGGAAGCAATATAGACGCCGTTGGTTGGCCTGAATGTGGCGAAATCGATATTTTGGAACATGTCAACAACGAAATGCAAGTGCATGGAACCCTGCATTGGGACAACAATGGACATCAGTACCAAGGGGGAAGCATTTCAACGGATCCAACCATTTATCACAACTATGCGATAGAATGGGATGCGGAACAAATTCGTTGGTATTTGGATGGTGTTCTATACTATTATCGCAACATCACCGCGGCCCAATACTCGGAGTTTCATCAACCCTTCTTTTTTATTCTCAATGTTGCTGTAGGCGGCAATTGGCCGGGATCTCCAGATAATACGACTGTTTTTCCTGCTGTGATGGAGGTGGATTTTATTCGGGTGTATGAATGGTCTGAACTTCCTACCAACATCGTTCAACAGGCAGCTGAAGATAAAACCTCCGTTGTCCTATACAACAATCAAATACAGTTCAAGAACATTCCTTCATCGGCGGCCTCCATCCAAGTTTACGATGTTTCAGGAAAGCTTGTTCAAAAGATTGACATCAATGGACAGAATAATGCGGAAGTTCATAACTTGACCAAAGGCATGTACATGATTCAATTGATGGACAAATACAAGAAGCAATTGGAACAGCATAAGGTTGTCTTATTCTAATTGACTTTCCTAGAAGCACCGCACAACGATTTAAACAAGCACAAGAAAAGGGGCGATGGCCCCTTTTTCTATTTCTGTTTGTTTCGTTATCACATGAAACCATTCAAAAGCTTAACCAAATCATCCTTTTGTTGAACACCGGCTTGTTTCCATACCACTTCACCAGATTTAAAAATCAGCAAAGTGGGCACACTGCGAACTCCGTAAGCCTGGGCGGCACTTGGACTTTTATCTACATCGATTTTTAAGATGTGAACGGTATCGCCTAATTCCGATGCGACTTCTTGTAATATCGGACCTTGGTATTGACAGGGACCGCACCATGTGGCAAAAAAGTCAACCAAAACAGGTTTTCCGGAATGGATAATATCTTGAAAATTACTCATCTCTTTTTTGTATTTTAATTAAACATTTTGCCAAGCTCCCACATTCACCAGATACTGATATCCTTGGGCTTTCAATTGTGACTTTGCATTGCCTGCGCGCATGCCCGATCGACAACACAAGATGATTTTCTGATCCTGCTTGTACTTCTTGGCCACCTCACCTATACGATCAAGAGGGATGTTGACAGCACCTTTGGCATGACCTGATTTGAACTCAGCTGCTGAGCGTACGTCAATGACTACTCCACCCTCCTTGATCCAATCACGGTGATTG
>JACCDK010827316.1_pt1 | contig 13910 bp, 13 predicted proteins | sample 7445871 | NCBI WGS metagenome assembly JACCDK01 (sample SAMN15323436, study PRJNA562643) | freshwater metagenome | isolation source: river surface water | place: USA:Blue River Watershed | collected 2017-08-15 | reverse complement strand
GTTTAATTTAGAAATGATAGGCACAGAAAGTAAATGGGGTAAGAATAGTGCTTATATCACAGGTTATGAAAAAACAAATATGGGAGAAATTTTACAAAAGAATTTAGTGGGATCTGTGTTTAAATTTTATCCTGACCCTTATACCGACCAAAATTTATTTTATCGCTCCGACAACGCAACCTTAGCAAGATTAGGTGTTCCTGCACATACTATTTCTACTTCAAAAATGGATAGCGAACCTAATTACCATAAAGCTAGCGACGAGTTTAGCACTTTAGACATGGACAATATGAATGAAATAATCAAAGCCATTGCTTTAAGTTCAAGAACCATAGTTTCGGGAGAAGACACTCCAACTAGGGTGGATACAAAGCAGTTAAAATAATACAACCGCTATTGTGGTGGTTTCAAAAAGAAAAAAGTTCCCATAAATACAAAGGCTCCCATCGGGAGCCTTTGTATTTATAATTCATTACTTATTGTAAGTTGAAAATTGGATATGTATATCGTTAAGCTTTGGCAGCCTGTAATTTGTGAAAGCTACTATAAGACAATATTAAGAGGCCAAAAAAGGCTACCGCCATTAAACTACTTCCAATTGGATCCCCTATTGAAATATGGGCGATAACCGCCGAAATATAAAGTATACCAAAGCCAACATACGCCCATTCTTTAACACGCGCGGGAACGGCTGGCACAATTAAGAGGACTAAGCCAATTAGTTGACCGATGCTTATTTCTAGTCCTAGCCATCTTGGAATACCCACATGGGCAGTGCCTTCTTTTGCCATTTCAGAATTCATAAATACTGCAGTAGAGGCAAATAAGCAAATGATACTTGTGCTTACCCAATAAATAATTTTAGTTGTCTTCATAGTGCTGGTTTAGTAAAACTGTTTTAAATTGTTGTCAAAATACGAATTCAAAACGAATTCTTAAAATCAAAGTTTTAATTTAATTGATACTATATGTTTAAAAAGTTACTATTGGTTGCAATAATTCATATTGGCGCTAGCGCTTTCTTGAATGCCCAAACTGTCACTACCAATGAAAAAGACATTGAAGCGGTGAAGGGCGTAATTCAAAATATGTTTACTGCTATGAAAAATAGCGACACCCTTGCCTTAAAACAATGTTTTAGCAATACGGCAATTTTGCAAACCATTGTTTCAAAACAAAACGAGGCTGTTGTACAAAACGCATCAGTACAAGACTTTTTGATAAGTGTGGCCAAACAACCAGCAGGTTCCCTAGACGAACGAATCGTATTTGAAACCGTTAAAACCAATAAGGAACTTGCCATTGTATGGACCCCTTATGAGTTTTATTTTAAAGACAAGTATTCTCACCGTGGGGTGAACTCTTTTCAACTGGTACAATTAAAGGATGGGTGGAAAATCCAATATTTGATTGATACAAGGTATAAGTAGTCAATTATTTCTTCAGCATTGATTTAAATACGTTAGGCGTATTGGTGGTAATAAACTCAACCTCTTGCAACAACAAGGAGTTTAATACCGTGCCTTCATTTATGGTCCAACTTCCAATAAGTAATTTATTTTCCTTGGCTTCCTTACTAAGGCCTTCGTTTTTTAAGTAATGACTATAGTGGTAATTGATACCATCGAATTTTGCTTTTTTAATTGTAGCAATATCTTTGTCGGCTTCTAAATATAAAACAATTGCTTTCGGGTCAATTGCCTTGATCCATTCTAAAATTTCAAATCGAAAACTTATAAAAACAAGCTTTTTGGCAATCCCTAATTTTTTGACCATTTGCATTACCTCCTCAGTTGCCAATTTATCTAATTCTTTGTCAGTGACTGCCTGCTTAATTTCACAAATAAATTTAGTATTAGACCCTGCTATGTTTCCTTTTTTAAAGTAGTCAAGTAAAGTAGGTAAATCTTCTCCATTGCTTAATTTATGTTTATTAAGGTCGGCATAATTCATCAGCTCAATCGAATCCCCATAATAAACAGGGTCGTGACAAACCACTAAAACACCATCCTTGGTGCGCCTCACGTCAAATTCACTTCCGTAACAGTTTAGTTCAATAGCTTTTTGTAAGGAAGCAATAGAGTTTTCGGGCAAATTAAACTCTTGCCATGCGCCTCTATGTGCAATGATTTTAGTGTTTTGTTGTGCAATACCCGTATTCATAATATAGAGACTAATAATGACTAATATTAATTTATGCATGATTTTAATTTATGCTATTTTTTCAAATTCACCCTTGTCCGTATTCTTTCTTACTTTACCTGCTTCAAAAATTTTACCATTCATAGCAATATACACACCAGGAGGTAAAACCTGTGCAAATGCAAGTGCACTTCCTAAATTAAATAATCCATCACTACTTCCAAACTTATAAGGTACCATTGCACCAGTGAGCACAATTGTTTTAGCGGAACAATTTTCCTTTAAAAAATCGGCTGTAAGGGTCATGGTATCTGTACCATGTGTGATTAATATTTTATTACTTTTAGTTTCATTACAAGCAGCAGCAATTAAAGCCCTGTCTGCATCTACAAAGTCTAAACTATCTTTCATCATTAAAGTATCAATGGTCAAATGCAATCTACTCCTGCCCAAGTCAAGCATTTCATATAAATGGGTTTCCTTAAAATAAAGGCTACCGTTTAATTCATTGTATTCTTTGTCAAATGTCCCACCTGTAACAAAAACCTGTATTTCTTTTTCCATAAAATTATTTTAATCTGTAATTTTCTCCAATAAAAGAAAGTCCATCAATGACACCCATTCTCCAATAGGTCCAACTATGAATTCCGTCTTTCATTCTAAATTCATGTGCCACTTTCTTATTGGTGAGGCTAATATGTAATTGTGCGTTTCCAATTGTCAAAAAATCATCATCGCCACAATCAATCCAATATTTCACTGCTGATAATTCCTCGGTAGTTTTTTTATCAATGATACTAAATATACTATTTGCAAACCAATGAGGTGTTAATCTTTCCTTGCCTTTTAAATTTTTTCCGATAACATTTGCAAAGTAAGAACCATACATAGTTTCGGACATATTTTCAAAATCATTATTGGTCCATATAGCTGCACTTAAGGGGGCAGCTGCTACAAATAAATGAGGGTATTTAAGTGCATAAAGTAAACTGCCATATCCTCCCATGGACAATCCCGCGATGCCTCTAAATCGTTTTTCAGTTTTTGCTTTATAAGTTTTTTCAATATGCGGAATGAGTTCTTTTATAAAGAAGTCCTCATAATTCATGGATCCATCTGCCGCATTCATATAAAAACTTTTGAACCCATCGGGGGTTACAATAATCATTGGGGGCATCTTACCTTCTTTGATGGCTGCATCAGCTAAACGGTTAATTTCTCCATATTGTACCCAGCCATCATCCGCATCACCATGACCATGTAATAAGTAGGTCACAGGGTAGCTTCTTTCATTTTTATCATAACCATTAGGCAGATAAATAGTATAATGTACTTCCTTATTTAAGATACTGCTTTTGATTTTTTGTTTTGTCAACACTTTGCCCTGCGCATTGGCATCGAGCATATAAATGCAAGCGATGAGTATAAAAAAATATTTTCTATTCATAGATACTAATTGATTATTAAAGCAAATCAAGTTAATTATTAAGTCAATTAAAAGGAATCATCGTTTATTTCTATCCAATATCCATCAGGATCCTGCAGCCAAATTTGATGTACTCCATCCACCCTGGTGGTAATTTTATTTTTATTGCCTGCTACGTCTTCAAATGGCCATTGGTCTTTGAGTAAATTTTGCACAAAGTTATCAAAATGGGGCACTGTAAAACAGGTATGTTGATTTTTATAGTATTCCTTTTTCGCTGAAGCACCTTCAATTATATGTAACATAGTGTGCTCGGCCGTTTTGTACCAAATATGTTTTCCATCATGAAAAGGTTCGGGTACCGTATCCAAACCAATTCTATTGCTATAAAAATCGGCCGATTTAGCAATATTCATTACATAAATAGCGGTATGGTTAATACGTGATTTGGCCTTGTTGGTCTGCGCTTTACTTTCTCCTACCATCATTAAGCAGCAACTTATCATTAATAATTTCAAGGCCCTTTGCATAGTCATTCCAAGGTACAAAATATTAAGTAAATCCCTATCGTCAGCGGTGGCAATTCAATATATATAATCCTACTAAAATAATAGACTATTAATATTTTTACTATCTTTGATTTTTGAAAGCCTAAAGCACATTATATGCATCGATTTTTGATTGTTTTATATTTATTAGTTGGATGTATCAACGGATATAGCCAAAACGATCCTTACACTCAATCTATTCAGGATTGGCATGTAAAAAGAGCTGCTTATTTAAAACAACCAGATAGCTGGTTAAATTTAGAGGGCTTATTTTGGCTTCATAAAGGAGTGAATAGTTTTGGAAGTGATCCAAGCTCCCATGCACATTATAATCAACCAAAATTTCCCGCAACACTAGGTTATTTTAGGTATGAAGGTGATTCGGTAAGTTGGCAAAACAATAAAAATAATGCGATTAAAATTAATGGGAACTTATATAATGGTGAAAATCCAATTACTGTATTCAACGCTGCAGAAAATGCGGCTTCCATGGATTGGTCACATTATAATTGGGTCGTAATTAAAAGAGAAGATAAAATGGGGATTCGTTTTAGAAATTATAAAGCCGCTTTATTAAAAAACTTTAAAGGATTGGCGTATTTTAAAATTCAAAGTAAATGGCGTGTTAAAGCTAAATTAGAAAAACCGGTACAGGATTTTATTATGATTTCAAATGTATTGGGACAAACAACGGCACAAAAAACAGCAGGAAAATTGCATTTTAATATAGATGGAGTGGATTATACCTTAGATGCTATTAACGAAGGGGGAAACACCCTTTTTGTTGCTTTTGCAGATGCAACGAATGGCCAACAAACCTATGGATCAGGTAGATTTATAGATGTTGAAATGCCAGATGCAGCGGGCTATACATTTATTGATTTCAATAAAGCCTATAATCCTCCCTGTGCTTTTACCGCATTTGCTACCTGCCCCTTACCCCCTGCGCAAAATAGACTCACTATTCCTATTACAGCGGGCGAAAAAAAATATGGACATCATTAATCTGTCCTTTACCTTTGGATTTATATGAGCTTCTCTAATAATAATCCAACGATTGCCATTATAGGTTTAGGTTATGTAGGCCTTCCGCTTGCTGTTGCCTTTGCTGAAAAATATACGGTTGTTGGATTTGACATTAATAGTAAAAGGGTGGCTTCATTAGTAAATGGCTTGGATGATACTTTACAATGCAGTACCACGCAAATTCAAAATGCCGGAAAATTAACTTTTACCCATGCATTGTCGGATATAGGACATTGTCAAATATACATTGTAACAGTACCTACACCAGTGGATGCACAAAAGCAACCTAATTTACATCCCCTATTAACTGCCACTAAAATGATTGGTGGACTATTGAAAAAAGGGGATATCGTAATTTATGAAAGTACTGTATATCCCGGTTGTACCGAAGAGGATTGCGTGCCGGTTTTAGCTAATACAAGTGGCTTAGTATTCAATACCGATTTTTTTGTTGGCTATTCTCCCGAGCGTATTAATCCGGGGGATACGACTCATACCTTAACGAATATTGTAAAAGTTACCGCAGGTTCTACGCCAGCCGTTGCTGATTATATCAATCATTTATATAGCAGCATCATTTCTGCAGGAACACATTTAGCAAGTAGTATAAAAATTGCAGAAGCTTCCAAAGCAATTGAAAATGCACAGCGAGATATCAATATTTCCTTTGTGAATGAATTGGCACTGATTTTTGATAAAATGAATATCGATACTCATGAGGTTTTAGCTGCTGCAGCGACTAAATGGAATTTCTTGCCCTTTAAACCAGGATTAGTAGGTGGCCATTGTATTGGTGTAGATCCTTATTATTTGGCACATAAAGCAAGCCAGCTAGGCCATACCCCACAGGTAATTTTGTCTGGACGCAATGTAAATGATGCAATGAGTGGATTTATTGCCAATAAATTAATTCGTTTATTAACAAATGCCAACAAACCTGTAAAGGGAGCGAAAGTGTTGTTACTTGGGGTTACGTTTAAAGAAAATTGCCCTGATATTAGAAATTCAAAAGTATTTGATATTTATCATATTTTAAAAGAGAGGGAAATAGATATTGCAGTGTTTGATCCTTATGCAGATGCTCATGAAGTAAAAGAACAACATGGCATTGAATTAATCACTTCATTAGAAAAATATGATGCAATTGTAATTACAGTGGCACATCATTTTTTTACATCTTTAAATTATGCAGGTATCAAAAATAGCGAGGACGCAATTATTTTTGATACCAAAGCAATTTTAGATAAAAAAATAGTTACAGCTAGGCTGTAACTATTCAATAAGTACTTTATGGCAATTGAATACTCAATTACTGTGGGTGGTATATTTTTTCTGCTTTTTTAATCACTTCATTCTTGTCCAAAGTCATTGGTTTTAAGGTTTGGCTTTGATACATTGCTCTTTGGTCAGCAAAATGTGGACTATCCTTATGCATGCTTGCTCCAAATGTATTTATGGACTCAATATGCGGTAAACCTCCGTCCCTTGGGAATTTCACAATATTTATATAGGCATCTCCACTATTCATTTTCCTTGTGCCGCCTTTATATGGTTCACTCATCACTGCTGCTAATACATCGGGCATACCCCCTTGTGGCCAACTTTCGTCTCCCCTAACTAATTTTTGTAAATCACCTAAAACGATATCCGTACGGCCAAAATATTTTTTAAGGTAGTCGTCAATTTTTTGATAAACAGTTATTGCTTCTTGAATAGTTAATTTATCATTTTTTCTTCCGTCCATTACTTGTGGAACTATATAATAAGCAATATTATAAATAGCAGCTCCTTTACTATCTACTACAGCAGCATGATCCCATTTTTTTAAAGTACTGATAATGGGTGCTAGTGCAGGATAATTATTTTCATTCACTAAAAACATTGAATCAGCATTATATCCATAAGGAAATAAAATTTTTGCGGGTAAACTTCTATCAAACTTAATACGCTTTAAGTCCTCGTAACTAATTTTAGCAAGTGGATCAATTAAATCTTTTGCACGACGGCTTCTGTTGTTGTGATAGGTTTCATAACCATCATTCACATCATAATTTTTTGGATTTAAATTGTACGCTTCATCCGTTGCTAAAAAAGGGGAGTGATTGGTATTGAATAAATAGCCACTTGGAGGATTAAGTTGTTGTGGCAATTCATTTAAAGGTTTAAACTTGGTCCATAAAGTAGCCATGGTATTACCAGGCACCGTGCTATTCCAATGGTAGGCCGTGTCTGGATTACGATAAGGCATTTTACCATTTGAAATGTAAAATATGGTATCCTTATTATCGGCATACATAATATTAAACATAGGCAAATGATTTTGTTCCAATGCTTTTTTGAAGCTGGTGAAATTCGTTGCCCTGTTCATACCATACCATTGTTGCATAGCGCCAGCATCCATTAAGGAAGGCAATCTCATTGAAAAATAATCGCCTTTAGGAGTAGCAACAGTTGGGCCATAAATGGAATTATACACTGTTTTATAAATAGGAAAAGGCAGGCCTTTTATATTTAATTTTATTTTTCGTTTTTCTAATTTCAGCCAATTGTCATCAACCTTGTACTCACCAGGGTGTGCTTTATCGGTTTGCAATTGATATACATCAATTTTATCTTGAAAATTAACTGTATGGGCCCAAGCAAAATTGGGAGTAACGCCATGAAATATTAATGGAGCACCGGGAAATAGGCCACCTAAAATATTCCATCCTTCTTCACTTTGCACATGTGCTTCATAAAAAGCGGTTGCTCCTTCAATGGGTTGGTGTGCATTAATCACTAACATATTTTCATTCGTCGTTGATTTGCTTGAATGAATTGCAAAAGTGTTGCTCCCTTCTCCGGTAAATCCAGCCAATTGTGGAATCGTTCCATTTAATATTTTGGGTAAGGTTTTATCTACGCCACAAAAAACAGCCACTGAAAATACGGTAGCAGACAAATACTCTTCAATAGTAATTGGAAACACGTTTTTATTGAGTATTTCCTTTGGATGCGCTTTTGCATAAGCTTCCAGCCCCATTAAATATCCTTTCACCAACGCAATGAATTTTGGATCCATTTGTCCAATTTGCGTTTTAACCATTGCTTTTGTATTTAATAATCCTACGACAAAATCTACTGGAGCACCTTTTTTACCTAAATAGGTGGACAGTTTCCCTTTTCCCGTTAACATTAATGTTTGAATGGTTTTAAAATCATCTTCGGCATGTGCCCAAGCAACTCCATAAGCAACTTCAGGATCGGTGGGTGCAAAAATATGAGGCACTCCAAAGGAATCTCTTGCGATGGTAATTTTATTTACATCAATAGCAGGGTTGTTGTTAATTTGAGCTTTCGTTAAGCTTTGATTCAACAAAGCCAAAAGCAGTAATAATAGTCGTAGGGAATGTCTATACATAATGTATTTTATAATTGAGAATTGTAATTTATGGATTATAGTTAAATTTGCATAATAATTATCTAAAACAATAACAATGATAGAGTCTAAAAGGTTTGGTTCAAAAAAAGCGCTAATTGATATTGACGAAACGATTTGTTTTTATACAGACAAAAGAGTGTACGAGTTAGCAGCACCTAATTTTGACAATATAGCTAAGATTAATAAATTGTATGACGAGGGCTGGCATATTACTTATTGGACGGGAAGAGGGGAAAGTTCAAAGCGTGATTTAAGGGAGCTGACATTATCACAATTAAACAATTGGGGATGTAAGTTCAATGATTTAATTACAGGCTATTGCCCCAATGGAGGACCCACCAAGCCCAATTTCGATTTAGTGATTGATGATAAAGCAAAGCGCATTGAAGAGTTATAAATAGTAATCTTATTTTCTTGCTTTCCCTGTAATCATTTTTCTACAAAGCGGCGATTGGCAGCTACATTCAAATGGCTCCATGGTATCGTCTAAAAAACGCGCATAATCCAAAGTAAGTTCTTCCCCTTTTTTGATTGCCCTATTGGTGTAAACGTTTAATCCCTCGTATTCACAATTGGCATCACAATGGTGATTTTGAGGAGACCACTCTTCGGGTTCTAAGGCCCATAAAATATAAACATCATTGCCAATAGGATAAGCGTATCTTCTGAAATAATTTTTTTCTCTTTCATCCCAATTTTCATCTACATATTTTTTAGTAACAATACGCTGTGCTTTTTCTTCGCCTTTAAACAATAAAGTTCCTTTAGGCAAATCAAATTTTGCATACATACCATATCCAGCAATTGCATTGCCTTTAATCGTATATTTTTTTTGTTTTCTTGTAAACCTTGCCATTCCTTCAATAATGATTCGTTCAAGGAAACCTCTTTGTCCTGCACCATCATGTTGTAATATATAGTCCGCAGAACCCTCATACCCAGCAGCGTAAAAAACAGAACAGGTAAAATTAATTTCTAAAAAAAATATTTCTCCTTTTGCATTCATTCTAAAGTCCATTCTTCCATAACCCACACCATTAAATGACATAAATATTTGTTCGGCAATGTCTTCAAGTTTTTTTGCTAGCAGCGGATCTGTCACTGGCACATTGGCATTAGGATGTAATTCCGAAGTTTTTAACGCATAGGTTTTGTATGAAAAACCCTCAGGGAAAATATATTCAACAGGAGTGAATCTAGTACAGGTTTTGCCGTCTGCATTGGCACAAACTAAAACAGTAAATTCTCTTCCTTCAATATATTCCTCCACCAAGGCTGCTCCAAACGTTAGTACTATCGAACTAACTTTTGTGCGTAAATCCTGTAGGTTATTTACTTTACTAGCATCATCCACGCCTAAACTATCACCCGCTTTCGCAGGCTTTACAAAAAGGGGGAATTGTAAATTTCCAGGTAATTCATGGAGTTCCTCTAAACTTTCAATAAGAATATGTGCCGGCGTTTTAACGTCCTCACAAAATGCCAGGTACTTCATAATTGTTTTAGCAGGGTCGTATAAATTGGCACTTGGTCCGGTATAGGGAAGCTCTAATAAATCCAAACTTGTGATAACATCAATTGAAGGCACTTTCCATTCTAAATAACCTTCGCATAAGTTTACAAAAATATCATACTCTTTTTCTTTTAGCTTTTTTAATTGCTGATAGGTAGTAAGTTTATTTAAAAAAATATGGTCAACCTGTGCTTCAGGTAAAATGGCAGTTAAATCCCTTTTCGGGTCATAATATTGATAATCTACTCCCGATGTAGAATAATCGGGTTGCAATACACAAACTTTTAAATCTTTAAAGCTGGCAGGATTTCCAAGGATGGGCAGGGGGTGCATAATTGTATTTATTTTCTTCTTCGAGCAAATGCATCATTAATAATATAAATGACCAATTCAGTGAAACTTTGGTTAGCGTATCTTAAAATAGCACCAATTGAAGTAAAATTTTCGTCCTTACTTATTCCACATTGTGCATTTACCTCTAACACATAAGGAATCCTTGTTTGCGCATCAACCCTTACATCTACTCTAGTATATCCAGTGCCCCCTACTGCCACATATGCATCCCATGCTATTTTCTGAATTTCAATTTGCTGCTCATTTTGATTCAACGCATATTCATAAAAATTTTCTTCTGCAGGCATTGGCGTCTCTTCTTCATAAATTTCCCAGAGCCTATCAAAAGATAAAAATTTTTCTTTGGCAGGCAAGGAAGCATGAAATACGCGCTCAATGGGTGGGAATATTTTAGCAGCCTCAGGTCGCTGATGACTACCCACAATCATAATAGTGTATTCCGGTCCGTCAATAAAAGTTTCTGCAATAATTCCCTGTCCAGCTAAATCCCAACCCCTATAACCCTCAAACATTTTTTTTACCTGTGTACTTAAGGCATCAGCTGTATCTACCACATTTTTCACTCCTACTCCTAAGCTACCGCCAGATACTGCTGGCTTTACAATAATGGGCGTACCTAAATTATGTAACAAGGAACTAGGGTCAATTTGTTCACCTAAAATTGCCTCCCATTTAGGAGTACTTACATTAGCTTCATCAAATGCCTGTTTCATAGGAATTTTAGAAGTGGTAATTTCGTAAAAAAAAGTATCTGCTCCAGTGTACACAATATTTTTTTCATCTAATGCTTTAATAACCGAAATGCCGGGTGCTCCATTTATTTCATCCCCATCACATAAGTTGAGTACTACAGGAAAACACTTTCCTTTTTGTTGCTCATTGTAAATTTCATGAACAATTTGTTTGTAATTGTTTAAAGTAACAGGCTGCCATTTCCAAGGAATATCAATTTCAGAAAATACTTGAGTGTATTCTTCAATGCTTTGACTAAAGTCATAGTAATAAGCCAAGTTTGGATCCGGATTATTTAGTGCTGGTGCCAATACCCAAACTTTTAAATGTCCAACAGGGACAAAAGGGTAAAATAAATTTCTTAGTGCTGTCAACGCTTTCGTGAAAGGGGTTAGTAATAGATTGTTTGAAGTTATAAAAAGATATCACAATCACCATTTATTTATCCTATTATTTAGTCACTAGGATAATGCTATGCATATAGTTGCGCTAAAGTCTTTGTAGGATATAGCAGTTAGGGTTATTTGCCATATAAATATATACCATTCAAATAGGATAGCACACTGTATATCAATTTATTACAAATTATTTCCTTGTTTTAATACATTAAAATTGTTTTATGACTAGTCAAGTAATTATATGTGATCAACAGCCTGTTTATGCCCTTGGCAGCGCCATGTTAATTCACAAACACGCGGAAAGTTTGTCTCCCTTAATCATTGATAAGCTGAGTTTATTGGATGAAATCTTGGTAAAGGAGATACCCATGGTTTTAGTCATTGAGAGTGCGATGTTCAATGGCTTTCAGGTGAAAGACAAAAATTGGGTCGATATACTAAAAAACAAAATACCAGTGATGGTCGTGTTAAATGAATATGATGATTTTTTACTTTTTCAGTTAATTGAAAATGGCTTTTCTGTTATTGTTTCTCGCAATGTAAGTAAAGAAGAATGGCTAAAAGGAATAGATATGGCAAGAAAAGAAAAAGTTTTCTTTAGCAATGATATCGCCATTAAAGTGGAAGCACTTGCCAATAATATGGAAGATTTACATATCGCCGACAAAGTATATCAATTATCTCCTTACGATAAGTATATATTAATTAGAATTTGTCAAGAAGCCCCAAGTAAATTAATCGCCTTTGAATTAGGCCACAGTAAAAGAACCGTTGAGGGGCACCGAACAAAAATGATGCAATTATTTGATGTTAAAAATGTAGCAGGACTGGTAAAAATAGCCTTCATTTCAAAATTATATGAAAACTACCTTTCTAATCCAGGCTTGTACGATATTACTTTATGTGCTAAAACATCCTCTTTGTAAAAGTGAATCGTTTTAAAATTTCCATCAATAAACTTTTGTGCCTGATCCGTAAAGTGTTGGTTATTGGCCCATCTGCTTTGTCCGCCGGTAATGATTGTTTTAGCTTCTAACTGCTTGCCAAAGCTTACTGCGGCCACAAAACTATTTCCACTGTATCCATACCTTTTAAGGGTGGTTGATTTATTGGGGCCAGCCATTAATTTACTTTCAAAGGAAGGCAATTGTCCATATTTACTAGAGGTTTGAGCTACAGCTATACTACTTGCCTTGTCATTAAAGTATTCACCTGGATTGACTCTTTGATATCGATTAATAGTTCCCCAAGGGATTTCCCAGTTGCCATATTTTGCCTCTAAATTATTCAAGGCCTTCTGTAAACAATTTAATTTGATCTCAACAGCAAGTTGGTTAATAGACGCATACCTTTCAGCAATTCTAGTACCCTCCTCCTCGGTACTTGGCTTAAATGGAAAAGGTCCAGCAGGATTATTTATTTCGTTCATCCACATAATAGCAATAGTTTGTGCAATTGAATTGGTGTCCGCATCATGATTCCATTTTTCTAAATACGCTATTGCTTTATTCATGGAAGGGCTCATTAAATTCTTGCTTTCTAATTGACTACTTGTATCCTTTTGTATTTTTCTAGCGTCTGCAATAAAAGTGGGAAGTATCATATCAAAAGCAGTTAAATGCTTATTGTATCCTAGTTGTATAAGTTCGTCTAAATTTATTTTATCAATACCTTCTAATAATCGAACTGCATTTAGTCCCCTTGGATTTTCTCCATCTGGTGCCATATAGCTTGGATAATTTTCCTGCTTTGGACTATGTTTACCTGCAACCGTAAATGGGGTTGCGTTACAATTTTGTAACCATCCATTAACAGGATTAATACTTTGTACTATTTCATTTAGCGCATGTACACCGCTCCAATCTGTAGCTTTAATACTTCCATCTACTGGTCTTGTATAATCAAAACTTGGATCATTTCTTTTAGGCATAAAATTGCCATGCCAATAAGCAATATTTCCTTGCGCATCGGCATACACCGTATTGTTACTATTGTTGGCAAGTAAACTTAATGCAGTGGAATACTCGGTAATATTTTTTGACTTTGTCCTGTTCCAACATTCAAGTAAAGCATTTAATGAACGATTATTTTCATGCAAGCTTAACCATTTTCCATTTTTAATTCCCATTACTGGCCCATGATGTGTTTTATAAGTTGTAAACATTTTTGATTTAAGTATCCCATTGTCATAATATTTTATTTCAATTTCACGTGTGCGAACAGGTAGCTGTTTTTGATCATACTCATAATTAAAACCATTACCTGTTTTTGAAATTTTTTCTTCATATACATCGGCAACATCAGCATAGCTACTGGTATGCATCCATCCACATTTTTCATTAAATCCTTG
>JACCDK012098880.1_pt1 | contig 13916 bp, 15 predicted proteins | sample 7445871 | NCBI WGS metagenome assembly JACCDK01 (sample SAMN15323436, study PRJNA562643) | freshwater metagenome | isolation source: river surface water | place: USA:Blue River Watershed | collected 2017-08-15 | reverse complement strand
TAGAATTTGCCATTTGGCGCAATGCTTCTGCCAAAATGCCGATCGATGTCGCAGGAGCTTTATTCACAAATAAATCACCAGGATTTCCATTTTCAAATGCAAATAAAACCAAATCTACAGCATCATTCAGACTCATTAAAAACCTCGTCATGTTAGGGTCAGTAATTGTCAATGGCTTTTTATCATTAAGTTGCTTCACAAATAACGGAATTACGGATCCTCGTGAAGCCATTACATTTCCATAACGAGTCAAGCAAACGGTTGTATCTTTTAAACTCCTTGATTCAGCAATAGCAACTTTTTCCATCATGGCTTTGGAAATTCCCATAGCATTGATTGGATAAGCAGCTTTGTCAGTACTCAAACAAATTACTTTTTTAACACCATTTTGACCAGCAGCTCGAATTACATTTTGAGTACCATAAACGTTTGTCTTTACTGCCTCCATTGGGAAAAATTCGCAAGAAGGAACTTGCTTTAAAGCAGCAGCATGAAAAATATAATCCACCCCTCTAGTTGCAGGTTCTACACTATTAAAATCTCTCACGTCGCCTATGAAGAACTTCAACTTAGGATTCTTCAACTCATTTCTCATTTCGTCCTGCTTTTTCTCATCACGAGAAAAAATTCGGATTTCCGAAAAATGATCTGTTTTTAAAAATCTTTGAAGTACAGCGTTTCCGAAGGAACCTGTTCCGCCGGTAATAAGAAGGGTTTTATTTTTGAATTTCACTTAAGGGATTTAAATAAATTATTTTTCTCTTCATGGTTAGGATAATTGATTAAAACAGCTTTATAAGGCCCTTTGAACACAAAAAGACTTCCTGCAGCTACTCCAATCACTCCATTTTTCTCAATCACTTTTTCTATATCAGCAAGAGATCCCGCACCACCTAAAACTGTCAAAGGAATAGAAATTGTTTCAGCTATTTTATCTATTAGATTCAAATCATAACCTTTCATTACTCCATCCTGGTCAATCGAATTAATTATAATTTCACCCGCTCCTAAAGCTTCCAATTCTTTCGCGAATTTAATGGGATTAATTCCTGTAGACTTTTTACCATTATGAGTATAAATTTCATATCCACCAAGTAGTTTTTTTTTAATATCTAAAACAACAATTACACTCTGCGAACCAACTCGATCAGCTATTTGAGTAACTAATTTAGAGTTTTGAATCACTGCACTACTCAAAGCAATTTTCTCTATTCCTAAACCAAATATTTTTTGAGCTTGTTCAACTGTCTTCACCCCTCCACCATAGCACAATGGCATGCGCGACTGATTAGCTAATTTTTCGATTAATACATAATCTGGTTCTTTATTAAGTGCTGTAGCATCGATATCAAAAAAAGCTAATTCATCAACTTCCTTTTCATTAAATATTCGAACCGCATTAATAGGATCTCCAACATATTTGGGAGATTTAAAGTTTACTGTTTTTACTAAGCCTTTATCGTGAAGCAATAAACTTGGAATAATTCTAGGGCGTAACATTCTTAGAGCTTTGCAAAATTGTGTAATAATTTCTCACCATATTGATGGCTTTTTTCAGGATGAAATTGAACTCCGTATATATTGTCTTTACTAACTGCAGATGAAAAGGATAGACCATAATCAGAGACTGCGATACTATCTGCAGGATTATTACACTTGAAATAAAAAGAATGCAAAAAATAAAAAATAGCTTCTTTTTCTAAACCAATAAAAAGTGGGTGATTCCTAACAGGTGCCACATCATTCCAGCCCATATGGGGAAGTTTTGTACGTTGCTGAATTAAACTTTCATCAAATTTTAAAATTTCCGAATCGATCCATTTCAAGCCTGCTAATTTACCTTCATCGCTCCTATTACCCATCATTTGCATACCTACACAAATGCCAATAACTGGCACTTTTTTCTCAAGTACTAACTCATCTAATTTTTCACGCATTCCAGAAGCATTCAGTTGTCCCATAGCATAATCAAAAGCACCTACGCCTGGCAAAATTAACTTTTGAGCATCGTCTAAATCAGCCGCCGTTTTAGCAATTTTTGTGGGAATATTCAATCGTTTATACACATTCTGAAAAGCAAAAATATTCCCTACTCCGTAGTCAATTAATGTAATCATCTAAACAATCTTTTTTCTAATCCTATTTTTTGCATAACATCAGCTCCAAAATTCAATAATTTAATTTTGGTTTTATAATCATGAAATGTTTTATTCTTTCCATCGAAAATAGCTTGTAACTCTGGTCTGGTTAAGTCTAACTTATCCGCAATATAATCAAACTCTTTTTGCAAAAACTCTTCTGAAAGTTCTGGTTTTGCAATGCGCTCTAAGGCTTCTTCTCTTGTCATTTGACCTGTTAATATCAAACTTGAAAAATGAGCTCTTCGTTTCTCAAAACCAAATTTTCTTGGTAACCAAAAATCTTCATAGAAACGGGTAAAACGTGACTCATGGTGTTTGTGTTGAAACGGTTCCCAACCAAATTTATTTTGCAATAACTGCTCTGCATCTTTTTTTATGTAAGGAATAAAATTTAACGGCTTAAAAACCTGCATTCCTAAAATATATCTATAAAATATTTTATATGATAAAATATCTACTAATGGAAATGATTTAAGCGGACGTTTTCCAAATTTAGAATGAATATCTTTGACTAATAGTGTGTCTATACCAGGAAATCCTCCCCATTCTTGAGGTTCACGACAACACTCTGTTGAGAAATTTCCTCCAGTAAGTACATATTTTATCTTATTTTTTCTTGCAAATTTGTACAAGCCTGAAAAAAAAGCATAATCTTGAGGAAGGTCTTGGTCTGCAATTTGTGATTTTAAAAATGCAACTTGTAAATCTTTCATTTCTTCCCAATTAATTACATCGGTATATAGATCTAACCCTAAACCATTACATAGTTTTTCAATGTTACCTACAGCTCTATCCGTATTCCAGCCTGCATCTACATGAAATAATAAAGGACGTAAGCCCATAACTTCTTTTGCAACATACGCAACATACGAGCTATCTAATCCTCCACTCAAACCAATGATGCAATCAAAATCTCTATTTTTACCATCGGCTTTTATTTTTTCAGCAGTTCGCATTAATTCTTCAAACCCTTTTTCGTCCGTATGCCAATTGGGTAGAATGGTTTCGATGTAATTAGTGAAATAATCACTTTCACCATTTTCATTAAATACAATATTTGGATCGGAAGTGTCCATTATTGTTTTTTTACATATTTTGTATTCCTGATTAATCATAGATTAATATTTAGTTTTTTTTATTTTGTTACTTTATCAGTATTTGTTTTTTTCAAATAAATCATAAAAGCATCTGAATTTTTTCCAGCTATAAATACATTTATAAAGCTTAAAAATAATTTAGCAAAACCTTTAATCGTAAAACTAAAAGCTTGATCGAGTTTATAATATTTATGTAAACTCATTTCATATCCATATTTATTAAAATATTTCAATATAGATTTAATTGAAAAATGATAGTAATGTTGATCAAATGAATAACCGTACCATAAAAAGGGGAACAATCTTGGTATGATACCTTGGTAATTTGTTTGGAACAAGATAATTTCACTATTGTTGTATTTATTATTTAAACTTTCAAAGAAAATAGATGCATCGCATATGTGCTCAAAAACATGATTTAAAATAATAATATCTACTTTTCCCTCATAATCGAAACAATTTTCCAAAACACATTTGTCGCAAGATTTTAAAAATGTTTTCATATCAGCATTCGCTTCATTATACAAGTATTTAACATTTTCATATCTATCTTCAATTAATGAACCTAGAAAACCATAACCACAGCCAATCTCCAAAATTGTCTTTCCAGTAAAATCAATATTAAGCAAAGAAAAATCTCTTTCCGCAAATTTACGCCAAATTCTCATTTTTTTATCTGACAATTCAAAATCAGTATCTGAATTATAGTCAAATTTATGGGTGATATCATTAAATCCAAGTTCACAGTTGTCACATATGTGTAAATTAGAGTAATACCAATGTTTTTTAATTATGTTGCACTTGCAAAATTCGCAGATTTTCATTGTTTTTGATTTTTGATATAATAAATATTAAAGGTATAGAAATAAAAAATGTCATTAAATAACCATGAAATAAGGAAGAAAAATAAAACAGAAAAACCATAATATTTTTCAAAGGTGATTTTTTTGATATACTAGATAGTATTCTAATTATTAGAAATAAATATGCAATAAAAATAAACCCATAATTAAATAAGTAAGCTAAAAAATCATTATGCAGATGGAATTCATCTCTATTAGTAACATTTTTAACGTATATGGTAGCTGAATTTGGGCCATGTGGCATTAAAAAGCTATTTGCAGATTCCTCGATAAAATCAGTTTGAAGATTTATTCTGGTTAATATAGATGGGTCATCTGGATCAAATAATCTACCAAAATCCAAATTGATGAATCTCATAAAAAAAGATGCAGAAAAAATGAATAAAAATAAAATTACAAATATTGATTTATACTCAAGACGCAAGATTGAAACGATGAAAAATAATACTATTAGAATACAACTTCTTGAATCTGAATAATATAAAAATAAGAAAGATAATAACAATAAAAATATATCAACCATAATTAGAGTTACTCTAAAATTTTGGAATTTTTGGGCAAAATAATGAATGTAGATTAAACAAAAGCCTACCAAGTAAACATTCTGATTGACATTATACATTAAGCCTAAAAATCTATCATTATCATAAAATGATGAATTACTTAACAATACAATATTCGACAGGATAATTATGGATGAAAATATAAAAAACATGAAAAATGAATTGTCAAATAATTTTTTTCTCAAAGAAATTAGCAGAAAATAAAAATTAGAAAACATTATAGAATCAAAAAATAAATAACGTAAATCGTTTTTATAACTTGAAATTTTTGCAAAAAAAAGCATAATAAAAAAAAATGCAAACAAATATAACAGGTAATTCTTTTTTAAATACCCGAAAAAATAGCTATTGAAAATCAATATCGAGAAAACAACTAATTCGTAATAAAACCCATATGGTCCAATTAGATTTTCCTTCGTAACAGCATTTATTGCACAAAAAAAGAAATGAAAAAGTATCAATAAAAAAACAAAAATTTTATTTTTCTTAATTTGCATTAGCTATTAAGTTATCTATGTTTATTATTTTTTTTGATTTTTCCTTTATATAATCAAATGCAACATTTTGAACATTATTTGCAGTACATTCGATAAATACGATTTCACTTGGTAATTCCCTAAATATTGCATTTAATTGCACTGAAGTACCAAATCCATATATTTTGATGAAACTAATTTTATCAAAAATCATCTCGAGAGTTATCTTTTCATTTCGCAAATCAATAATTTCAATCAAACTAGACCAATCAAAAGTGTCAAAATGATGAGGAATAAAATAATCTATATTTTCAAATTCTATTAAATACTTAATTATTTTTACTTTAGTGATTATGTTGAAATTCTCAAAGTAACCTCCTCCAATAAACAGCTTCTTATTAACTATTTTTTTAACCAAAAAATCATTACATTGAAAATTTGTATGCGAAAAACGCAACTTTTTGCCAAAATAGTATGACGCCAAATCTGGATTATTTAAGAAAGTACCTGATATATTTTTTTTTATTGTTTTGAAATTGATTCGCAATAAAATTTCAATTATTCTCTTTAAACCAGTCGATGGTCTTATTGGATAATAATAATTCATCAAGCCGTCTTCCAATAAAACAATGCTTTTAATAATGTTTTTTTTTGCAATAAATCGAGTGATTATCAACTCTATGTTTGATAATAGAAGAATATATTCTCCAATAAATTTATTTTTGCGAAATAACTTATTTATATCATTTATAATACCAATTAAATGATATTTATTATGTGATTTGACTTTTATGTTTATTATTTTAGTGAACAAATCCTCTCCAGGAAAAGGATTATCTATAAAATTTTCTGTTACAAATTTAATTAATATTTTTTCAGATGATTTTTCAAATTCAGGTGTAGCTTGGGCATAAAATATATCATTATACTTGAATGCTAATAATATTATTTTCATTATAATTTGTTTATTTTATATCCATAGTTTTCAAAAAAGTACTCTTCTATCTTATTAAAATTTCCTTTAGAGTAATCATTTGCAGACGATGTTATGTGCTCAACTAAACTTCTATAAAAGAGAGTTTGAAAAAAACAATAATAGAAACCATTAATTCCATCTAAAAAACCAAAGCAAATTATATATTCAAAAATAAAAAGAAATATTGGCCTCAACGTTTTTGGTATATATGAATAATAGATTTTTCTTAATAAAACAACTCTTGAAGACTCGTTTTTATTATCAAAATTGCTCACATGATACTTTTTGTGTTTCAACATAAAATAATGCATTGACTCTCTTATTGCATAGGTATTGTGTTTTGAAATAAACTCTACAATGTTTTTTTTGTTTTCATCAACTAAACGTCCATTAAATGTAATAGAATTACCGTTTTCAACTATAATATGTTCGTCCATCCAAGTGTTTTGACAAAAACCTAAACCAGTCCTCCAAATTTTTAGGTGTTTTTTTGAAGAAAAACGTGTGTATTTAAGTGGTTTACCTTCAAAAATCGCTAATCTATTTAAATAAATAGAAGTAATATCTTCGCTTAGATTTGATATCTTGAGATTAATATCTGTTATTAATTTATCATCCAGCCACTCATCAGCATCAATTCTAAGTATCCATTTTGTATTAATATCTGTGTTATTTATGGCCCAATTAAATTGATTTGAATAATTAACCCATTTATTCTGATAGATTCTGGCTCCAAAAGATTCACCAATTGACAAGGTATTGTCAGTAGAGTATGAATCAACTAAAATAATATCAGCATTTATTTTTTTTAGAGATGTTAAACATTTACTTAAATTGATTTCTTCATTGTAAGTAAGGACTATAGCTGAGATTAATTTATTCATATTAATTTTATATTACTGAGTAAAAAAATAGTGTTCATCTTCAAAAAAATGAACTTTTCACTAGTTAGAATTTTGTTTTAATTTAAAATATTTATTTTTCTTTGGTTTTTCAATCTATGTTGTTGATGAGTTTTTTACTTAATTAAAGTTGTAATATTAATTCGCTTTTCATTGAAAAATGGCAGTCGACTAAAAAATTAGTCTAAATGAAAAACATCTTTTCTCTTTATTGTATTTATAGAATAAGTAATTATCTCTATTAATGTGTTTTTTCTAATTAGAAAATATAATAATGTAATAGTAAAGGTTAAAAATATATTATCATAAAATGTAAAGAAACACAATATTAATAAACCATATTTATTACTAAATAATATTTCTAACATTCCATTTTCTGATTTAAAATCAGCCATCGCTCTATTTGAAATAACTACAACAAACAACAAACTACTTAAAATTGTAGAAAGTGCTAAGAAATAAAAAGGTAAATTAAAAAAAATAAAAAAAAATGAAAGAATTCCATTTGAAAAAATGGATATAAGCGCTGTTTTTGTAAGAAAAATATGTTTTTTGGTTTGAACTAATAACGTATTATAACCAAATGTGCATGTCATAATCAAGTAAGCTATTAAAAGTAACTTGAAAATGAGTTTTGAAGGCTGATATTCTGGTAGGAAATAATACAAAACGGGTATGAAATTAAAAATAAGTAGAATTAAAAACAGAGATGATTCAAAGTATATTTTACTTAATTTGTTCACAAATTTTGCCACTTCACTTTTAATCTTAATTGTTGTAAGCTTATTAAGAATCTTTGAGTAAAATAAATACGCAACGGACCCCAGTATCATTAAGCATGCTGCAGACAACGTAGCGGCAAAAGAATATTGTGCTAGATCTTCGATACTAAAATAAATTCCAACCAATGTTACTCCTAATGTTAAAATTAAACTATAAGAAACATTATATAATAATAGATTCAAACCATGTATAATTAACTTATAATAATTTTTAGCTTGGAATTTATATTTAAACCGAATTGGATAAGAAAAATAGAAATAAATTAATGAGACTAGATTACCTAAAAAACTTGTGATTAATATATAATGCAACAAGTCTTCGTTTTTGCAAAAAAAAAACCTGGTAATTGCAAAGCTGGGATGACTAATTGATTAAAGATAATTGGTTTTGTTATGCCATATGTCCGACAAATTGAAATATATATTTGAATAAACAACTGAATAATTGCAATTAATGCTATCGGAATATAAAATTTACTGATATTTAAATTATTAAACTTAAAATCAAATATATAAAGTAAAACAAATAAAATAATGACAATAAGGCTGATTAATAAATTTAATGTCAATGACTCCTGAATTGCATTATTTTTTTTATTTGGACTCGACTCAACACTTAAATAATAATTTAGACTATATGAAATACCTAGGTTTGCGTAATTTAAATATTGAATGATTAATAAAATAAAATTATAAATTCCAAAAAAATAAACGCCAAGGTTCCTAGCTATAAAAAGTGCGTTTATGAATAGCATAAAATAACCAATATATCGCGATAATATAAAAATTATCACTTTTGAACGAAATATTTCTTTTAACTCGTTTAAGTTATTAAACATATTTATTTTTATTGTTTTTTTATTAAATCTTTAGTCATAATAACCGTCTTTCTCACGCTATTCAAAAGATTCTTATTAATTGACACTATTTTTCGTTTTGACAATATTTCGTTATTTACATCAATCTTTATAATGTTAAAAATAAAATATCATTGAACTTTTTTAAAGTTTATTTATCTTTTTCAAAGAAAAAAAATGTTTTTATAAAATTCTTTCATCAATTATTGTCTAAAACTTTCTAAAGATTTAAAATATCTTTCAAGTGCAATATCTAGCATATTATTTTCAATCAAAATTTTTTCAACAAATTCTCTAAATACTCCATTACCCCCATTTTTTGTTAAAACAAAATTAGTATGTTTTTTTACATATTCTGGAGCATTTGCAGGACAGGCACTTATTCCTACATTTTTAAGAACAGGTATATCATTTATATCATCTCCAACATAAGCTACATCTTTTAAAGATATATTTAATTCATTACATATATTAGTAACAACTTTAAGTTTATCCTTAACTCCCATAAACAATGTATCTATCTGAAGTTTTTTACATCTATTTGAAACAATATTATTTTCTTCACCTGTAATAACTCCCATTTTAATATCTAAAAGCCGACAAAATAACACACCGGCACTATCAGCAGTTGTATATCTCTTTAGTTCGTTACCATTGTTATCATAATACATTCCTCCATCGGTCCATACCCCGTCTATATCAGTAAGAATTAGTTTAGGTAAATTCATTAAATTAAAAAATCAGGGTAAATTATTTCATTAGCTGCGATTTCTTGCTTTAGTGTTTTACCAATTACAAGCGATTTTTCATCCCATTTCAAACCATCACCAGGACTTAATAAATGAAGATCAGACTCAGTAATAACATGCCCAGCCTTTAGATCTTTAATACATGCTATGGATCTTTCAAGTTTTATTCTTGCAGATTTTACCGAATCAGCAATAAAAATATCTTCAACACCCATTGATATTTCTAAATTTCTAATATCCCTTATCATTCGCTCAATTCCATCAACAGCTAATGAACCTGCTTGGTCAGTGCCTTTCATTAATCGATCAAGTGTAATGTGTTTCTCTATTATTTTTGACCCCATAGCAACTGCCGCTATAGGAGTCGAAATCCCAATAGTATGATCTGAGTATCCAATCACATATTGAGAGTAATTCTTTTGTAGATATGCAATTGTATTAAGGTTTACGTTCTCATATCTTGTTGGATACTCAGATACGCAATGAAGAATTCCAATGTCATTATGATGTTTAGTAATAACAGTAAGAGCATTATCAAGTTCTTTTTTACCCCCCATTCCTGTAGAAAGTATAATTGGTATTTTCGTTTCTGCCATTGCATTCAACAAAGGTAAATTTGTAAGATCTCTAGAAGCAACTTTTAGTTTATCTGGAGTAAAAAGTTTGAGAAGGCTAAGACACCCTACTGCACATAGAGTTTCAACAAAATCAAGTCCATAGCTTTTAGCATATTTATATATCTCTAAATGGGCTTCATCATTTAATTCAAGAGCCTCTCTATGCTCTCCATAAGTTTTTCCAAATGAATGCGGTGTTAAATACGGTTTATTCATTTGAGAAGCAGAAAGTTCTTGCTTTAAATCTCTTTTAGTAAGCTTAACCGCATCCATGCCTTTAAGTTTATTTCCAAAAAGATTATCTACAACAGGTCTTGAAACCACATCAATAATCAATTTTGCAATATCTACAGAACCATTATGGTTTTGACCAATTTCTCCAATTACATATGTCATTTTGTGTATTTTTTAATATTATTTATCATTTTATCTTTTATTGTTTGATTTGCATCTATCGCTTTAATTAATAAAAATAAATCTTGATGATTTTCAAATGTTTTTGAATAAAGATTTTCTAAATTTTCAAAATCTTCTAAATCGTCAAGAGTAAGTCTTATATCATCTCTTTTGTGAACTATTTCTGGTGAAGAAAGAAATTTTACTTTAAAAATTTCAGGATTACCATAAATATAATTAGTTACATGTTCTTGATAAATCTGCATATTTTGTAATTCGTTAGCTTTTTTCAACGATTTTACCGAAACAATCTCTGCAAAAAGACCTAAGTGAGTTTTAATTACTGGAATACCTTTAGCGTTTTCATAACTAATATAATCCAAATCTTCACTGTCTAAATTATCTATTAAATTTTGAATAGCATACATATTAAGAAAAGGATTGTCTGAACATATTCTTATTATGTGTGTGAAATCATAATCTTTTACTGAATCTATAAATCTCAAAAGTACATTTGACTCATTTCCTTGAAAATATAATATGTTTTTTTTTTTAGCAAAATCAACCAAAACACTATCATTTTTACAATCTGATGTTGCAAGAATAATCGGATAATTTGAAAAATTAATAATCAATTTTTCAACAATTAAATCTAAAATACTTTTCTGATTATAAAAATTTTTTAGTACCTTATCTGGTAATCTTTTAGAGCCTGTTCTGGCTTGAATTACAATACAAATTTTTAATTTATTACTCATTTAATGATATTAATAATACTAATTTATCTAGCTTAATAAGGAGCTGGTTTAAATTATTCAATATGACCGTTGTAGAAAAGATTTAATTAATCACAAACTATAATAGTTTATTCATGTTTTAACTTTTTTCTGCCACCTCTTTTCTCAATCCACTACTTGAAAAACGATGATTGCGTTTGTTAAAATATAAATCAATATTGTTTTCCTCACAAAAAGTTCTACCAGTAAAAGCTTTGTCTTTATATTCTTCTCCCACAATACGCACATCTAATTTAAACGCACGTAGAATGTCTTCTAAATCTTGTTCGGTAGCATAAGGAACTATTTCATCGACAAATTTACATCCTTTTAACTGTATGTAACGTTCCACTACCGTTTGAACGGGTTTGTTTTTTTCTGGACGGTCAATTGTTGGGTCAGTTTGTAAGCCACAGATTAAATAATCACATTCTCGTTTGGCATCTTCTAACATTTTTACATGACCCGCATGTAATAAATCAAAGGCACTAAAGGTAGTTCCTACTTTCATATATTTTTTATTTCAACAACCAACTTGATGATTGAATTTTATCTCCTAATCCGTCTAGTAAAAGAATTCCTAATGTATCACAAATAGGTGCTTCAGGTATGGAGTTATTATTTTGGTCACCACCATTGGCAAATACCAATTGGTAATCGTTATGTAATTGTTTGTGTATTAATTGTATGGTTGCACAAACAGTTCTGTCTTCGTCAATTGATAGAAACACTTGGTCTACGCTTTTAATGTTGGAGACGATAAACATACGTTCGCCTTCTTTTTGAAATTCTTTGCTGCCTTTTATAGCTCTTTGTTTGTCGTTATTGACAATTACAATAAGGTAATCGCCCAATGCTTTGGCATTATTGAAATATTCGATATGGCCGATGATGGCAATTTTTAATCGTTCTGTTTCATTAATAAGTTTAAATATAGTTTTGTATGATGTATTTGGCTATAGACAATGACGCTGTTGCGCCAGGTGAAGGTGCATTAAGTACATGTATTTGATTATTTTCTTTAATGATATTAAAATCCATAATTAATTCCCCTTGAGGGCTAATTGCTTGAGCCCTAACGCCAGCAGTACCGCCTTTTACAAACATGTATTCTTCAACGTCTGGAATTAGCTTTTTTGATTTTGCAACAAAAGCGCTTTTTGATAAAGAACTTAAAAATTCGCCCATGGCAAACCTCGTATTTTTGGCAAAAAAGTTAAGAAATCCTTTATATGTCAATGATTCAAAAGTATCTTTTAAAGAAAAATCAGTGTTTTTATACCCCTCTCTTTTTAATGCCAACACAGCATTTGGCCCAACTTCTCTTCCGCCATTGATCATTCTTGTGAAATGAACGCCTAAAAAAGGATATTTAGGATCAGGAACAGGATATATCAAATGATGAACCAAATGTTTATATTCATCAGCAATATGCATGTACTCTCCTCTAAATGGAACAATTTTAATGGGACTCTTTTTAGATGTCAAACTAGCATAGGTTCTATCAGAGAATAATCCTGAGCAGTTGATTACTAAATCAAAAGCTTGCTCACTTTTTTCGGTTTTTAATAAAGTTGAATTATCATTTGAAGTAGTAAGTCCGAGGACTTTATTATTTGTATAAATTTTTCCACCAGCAATTAAAATATACTTAGCCATTACCTCCATCACCTGCTTATAATCGACAATTCCTTCTTCAGGAACCAGAAGTGCTTTTTTAGCACTTACGTTTGGTTCACGTTGCTTAATCTCTTCAGGATTAAGATATTTTAATCCTATTAATCCATTTTTTTCTCCCCGGTCAGCTAGATTATCTAATAATCCTATCTCTCTATCATCTGAGGCAACAACAATCTTTCCGCAAACTTCGTGGTTAATCTGGTTTTTTTCACAAAAAGAAATCATTTCACGAATTCCATCTACTGCCAACTTTGCTTTTAAAGAGCCAGGCTGCTAATATAATCCACAATGCAGTACGCCACTATTATTACTAGATTAGTGCTTTCCTAAACCATCTTCTTTTTCAAATAGGGTTACCTTGAAATTAGGATGAGAAATACTCAGCTCGTAGCCTATTGCAAGACCTAATATTCCACCGCCAATTATTGAGACTTGTTTCATTAATTATTTTTTTTAATTGCACACCAAATCGCGCACCAACACCTTTATTTTTATTACTTTTTAACCGACCTAGAAAAAATATAAATCTATTTATTGCTGTAAATCAACGCATTTTTGATTTGCGAATATCCATGAATAGAATTTGGCCGTCTGGTCCACACTATTCAAATTGTGTCTTCCACCAACGTCGCAACAGTAATGTGATGATTCCAAAAAAGCCCATCAAAAATGCACCCCCGACCGCTGTTCGCAGCTTGGATGATTTCTTTTTTTCCAAAGGAAATCGAGGTTGGTCAATCAATTGAATCAGGGGTTGTTCCTTGGCCATCAAGGCTCTGCTAAGTTCCAAATTTTTCAAAAGCTCGCCATACATGGTCGATAAAACTTGTATCTCTAATTGTTTCTTGGCTTGAGGAACTTTGGCCACACCTCTAACCAAGAATTGGTTACCGTCCACTTCAGAAGCCACCCCATACATCGCTCTGCCCAACGCCTGCTTCACACTGTCTACCTTGTGCTCCATCATCATCACATTCTTACGCATTTGGCGGGTTTTGGTCTCTACGTAAAACTCTGTCACATTTTGGGTCAATACTTGGG
>JACCDK011850283.1_pt1 | contig 13917 bp, 13 predicted proteins | sample 7445871 | NCBI WGS metagenome assembly JACCDK01 (sample SAMN15323436, study PRJNA562643) | freshwater metagenome | isolation source: river surface water | place: USA:Blue River Watershed | collected 2017-08-15 | reverse complement strand
TCTGCTTACTCTCCAGCCCTGACCGACTTCACTGTCATGGTGAAGGAGACATCAAATATGTTTATCACCGGTCCTGATGTGATCAAAACAGTGACAGGTGAAGATGTCGGAATGGAAGAGCTCGGTGGAGCATTCACCCACAATACAAAATCTGGAAATGCTCACTACATGGCAGATTCAGAGGCAGATGCAATCGATTATGTGAAAGCGCTCTTGTCTTATCTCCCATCAAATAATATGGATGGGTCTCCAGTTCTTCCTCCAACAGAAACTCTTGAAAAGAAAGCTTCTGACACGGCTCTCAATACTTTGATCCCAGATAGTCCAAATCAGCCATACGACATGAAGGTGCTTATCCAAGCCTTGGTAGATGAAGGCGAATTCTTGGAAGTTCATTCGCTCTACGCTCAGAATATCGTTGTAGGTTTTGCTCGTATCGAAGGGCAATCAGTAGGAATCATTGCAAATCAACCATCACAGCTCGCTGGAACTCTCGATATTAATTCATCAGAGAAGGCAGCGCGCTTCCTTCGCTTCTGCGACGCCTTTAATATTCCAATTCTTACCCTCGTTGATGTTCCAGGATTTATGCCGGGTACAGAGCAAGAGTGGAACGGAATCATTCGCCGCGGCGCAAAGTTGCTCTACGCATATGCCGAGGCATCAGTTCCGCTCGTTACTCTGATTACACGCAAAGCCTACGGCGGAGCATTTATTGTGATGGGATCTAAGTATCTCGGAAGCGATATTAACTTCGCATGGCCAAGCGCTGAGATTGCTGTCATGGGCGCACAAGGTGCCGTTAATATCTTGCACCGTAAGGAAATTGCAGAGGCGACCGATGTCGAAGCAACTCGCAAAGAGCTAGTTGATGATTACACCGAAAAGTTCTCGAACCCATATCTGGCGGAAGAACGTGGAACGATCGATAGCGTGATTGAACCTGAAGAATCACGTCAATACATCACCAAGGCCTTCCGCACCTTAAAGACCAAGCGCGATATCTTGCCTGCGCGTAAGCATGGAAATATCCCGCTATAAATGAAATTCACCGTTGCATCTGGCCATCCCAGCGATGAAGAGCTGCTTGCTCTCCACGCAGTCTTGGCGAACCGTAAACCGGTTGAGTTGAAAGCTGTGATCAAGCGAAGCGTCTTTGGTCTGCCACAACTTCGTCAGCCACTTCCACATCAAGTGACATTCGGCGCGAGGAAGTTCGAGTAATGCCACGCATCGTTCTCGCTTCGCAATCGACTTCTCGTAAGCGCCTACTTGAAGGTGCTGGATTGAAGCCAACAATCATCGTCAGCCACGTAGATGAAGAGACTGAATTCTTCAACGCAATGCGCCCCGAAGATATGGTGATTGCACTTGCGGTAGCAAAGGCTCATACGGTGCGAGAACAAATCGACTACCCGGCAATCATTATCGGCTGTGACTCGACCTTTGATGTCGATGGCGTCTCATTTGGAAAGCCTGGCACTCCTGAGGTCGCAGTAGAGCGTGCAAAGAAAATCAGCGGCCGCACCGGATTGCTTCACACAGGCCATTGCATTATTGATACAGCACAGGGAATCGAAATCGCAGATCGAGTCACCACTAAGGTCACCTTTACAGATATGAGCGATGAAGAGATTGCTGATTACGTTGCATCCGGCGAGCCACTTCATGTCGCAGGCGGATTTACCCTCGACGGCTTTGGTTCACCTTTTATTCCAGTGATTGAAGGCGACTATACAAATGTCGTAGGGATATCTATGCCTTTCTTGCTTAAAGCGATGAAACAACTTGGATATTCTTGGCCTCAGGTAAAGGAGATGCAATGAAACGCGTTCTGATAGCTAATCGTGGCGAGATTGCGCTTCGCGTCATCCGCGCCTGCAAAGATCATGGACTTGAATCTGTCGCGATGTACTCAGAGGAAGATCGCGATGCGCTCCATGTAAAGAGTGCAGATTTTGCTTATTCACTCGAAGGTACCGTTGCAAAAGATACCTACCTCAATATTCCAAAGATTATTGCGCTGGCGGTAAATGCTGGTGCCGATGCAGTCCACCCTGGTTATGGCTTTCTCTCTGAGAACGCAGATTTTGCCCAAGCAGTAATCGATGCTGGCTTGATCTGGATTGGCCCATCTCCTGCTGCAATTAGCGCGCTCGGAGACAAAGTTTCAGCGCGACGTATCGCATCAGCAGCGGGTGCACCACTTGTTGCAGGTACCAAGGATCCAGTGGAAACTGCCGATGAAGTTGTTGCCTTTGCAAAAGAACATGGCCTACCGGTTGCGATTAAAGCTGCCTTCGGTGGAGGCGGACGTGGCCTTAAAGTGGCGCGAACTTTGGAAGAGATTCCAGAGCTCTATGCATCTGCAGTTCGTGAAGCGATTGCTGGCTTCGGTCGCGGTGAGTGCTTCGTTGAACGCTACCTCGATAAGCCTCGCCACGTTGAGACTCAGGTCTTGGCAGATAAATTTGGAAATGCAGTTGTCGTATCGACTCGCGACTGTTCATTACAACGTCGCCACCAGAAGTTGGTAGAATAAGCTCCTGCACCATTTCTTACCGATGCGCAGAATGAAGAGCTCTACCGCTCATCAAAGGCGATTATGAAAGAGGCCGGTTATGTCGGCGCTGGCACCTGCGAATTTCTCGTGGGCCTCGATGGAACCATCTCATTCCTTGAGGTCAATACGCGCCTTCAGGTAGAGCATCCAGTCTCAGAAGAAGTGACTGGCATTGACCTCGTTCGCCAGCAATTCCGTATTGCAATGGGAGAACCGCTCGGCTTTGAAGATCCCGTCATTCGCGGCCACTCGATCGAGTTCCGAATTAATGGCGAAGATCCAGGTCGTTCTTTCTTGCCAGCTCCTGGTCGCATTACAGAGTGGCAGATTCCAACTGGTCCAGGTGTGCGCGTTGATGCTGGCTTCCGTAAAGGTGATGTCATCGGTGGCAACTTTGACTCATTGCTTGCAAAGTTAATTGTTACCGGTGCAACTCGTGAAGAGGCAATCCAGCGTTCACGTCGCGCCCTCGCTGAATTTGAAGTTCAAGGTCTTGCGACTGCACTTCCCTTCCATCGCGCAATTGTGGAAGATCCCAATTACACCGAAGATTTCAAGGTCTATACCAGCTATATCGAGAATGAATTTGTTAATGATATTCCCGCATATGCCTCAGAACCTGTTGATACCCAAACACGAGCTGCTGCCGAAAAACTAGTTGCAGAGGTCAATGGAAAGCGCTTTGAGATTCTCGTTCATGCCCCAGAACCGGTTGTAAAGCGACACCGCGCTAAGCAGGCTTCAGCTTCAGGTGCTTCCGGCGATGGATTGCCTAGTCCAATGCAGGGCACCGTTGTAAAGATTGCTGTTGAAGAAGGCCAGAGCGTTGAGGCTGGAGATTTGATCATCGTTCTGGAAGCGATGAAGATGGAACAGCCACTTAACGCCCATAAGAGCGGTGTGATTAAGAACTTGAAGGCGGTTGTAGGCGAGACAGTTTCAAGTGGCACCATTCTCTGTGACATTATTGAGGCATGACCTCAACAGACCTTCTCTACAAAGACCCTATGGCGGCGGCAACACAGGCTGCATCTGAAATCGCTTCACGAACTGGAGTCGCATCACACGATGTCGCGCTAGTGATGGGTTCTGGTTGGGTTACTGCGTGCGATGCGCTCGGAACTCCTGCCTATGAATGTGATGCACATGAACTCACTGGCTTTGAAGCTCCTGCGGTTGAAGGCCACTCAGGCAAGGTTCGCTCATACATCATTGAGCATGAAGGAAAATCAATCCGCGCTCTGGTATTTCTTGGGCGCACCCACCTCTATGAAGGTAAAGGTATGGAGCCAGTTGTTCACGGAGTTCGCACCGCTATTAAGGCTGGTTGCAAAGTTGTTGTGCTCACCAATGCATGTGGTGGAATCAATGCAGGTTACAAAGTAGGTGAACCGGTTCTGATCCGCGATCACATCTCGCTGACTGCACAATCACCACTTTCAGGTGCAACATTTGTTGACCTTACAGATCTTTATAGCAAGCGCATCCGTGAAATCGTAAAGAAGGAAGACGCCTCACTTCAAGAAGGTGTCTATGTTCATTGGCGCGGACCTACCTACGAGACTCCAGCGGAAATCTTGATGATGCGCACCATGGGTGCAGATCTTGTTGGAATGTCTACCGTCCCAGAGGCAATCGCTGCACATGCGATGGGCGCTGAGGTTCTCGGAATCTCACTCGTATCCAATGCCGCAGCAGGTATGACTGGCGAGAAGCTCAATCACGAAGAGGTAATCGCGGCCGGTAAAGCTGCCGCGAGCCGAATGGGCGAATTGCTCAAGAACACAATCCCAAAACTCGTCTAACTCTTTTCAAGCGAGTAACCTGCAGTTATGAATGCAGCGCTCATCGAAGAAGTGAAGGCTTGGATTGCAGATGATCCAGATCCAGTAACTGCCGCGCACCTTCAAGCACTCTTAGATGCCGGTGATGAAGCTGCGCTCAAGCCACTCTTTAGCGGCTTTCTCCAATTTGGTACCGCAGGGCTCCGTGGTCCAATCGGTGCAGGTCCTTCTTGCATGAACCGTGCCGTTGTTGGACGCGCTGCCGCTGGAATTGCTTCCTATATGGCGCAACGTGGAATGAAGTCAGTCGTTATTGGTCGTGATGCACGTTATGGATCTGAGGATTACACCCAAGAGTCTGCTGAAATTCTGAGCGGCGCCGGTATGGATGTCTACATACTTCCTCGTCCTCTTCCAACACCGGTACTCGCCTTTGCTACTGCTCATCTCAAATGCGATGTCGGAATCATGGTGACCGCTAGCCATAATCCTCCACAAGATAATGGTTACAAGGTTTATATCGGACCGACCGCAGATGGAATCAACTACGCAACATCACAGATCATTAACCCCACTGATGGTTATATTGCAAGTGAGATTGATGCAGTGACTTCGCTGAAAGCGCTCCCCCGCGGCAATAAGTGGACCGTCCTGGGTGAAGATGTCATAACAGAATATATTCAACGCACCATCAAGTTAGCGCCACGCCCTGGTGATATCAAGATTGTTTACACAGCGATGCATGGCGTTGGAACCGAGACGGTGCAGAGAGTCTTCAACCATGCCGGCTTTGCAACTCTGATTCTCGTTGATGAGCAGTGCACCCCCGATCCTGATTTTCCAACTGTTGCATTTCCAAATCCCGAGGAGCCTGGTGCAATTGATTTAGCACTAGCAAAGGCTCGCGACTTCGGCGCGGACCTAGTCATTGCAAATGACCCGGATGCAGATCGATGCGCTGCCGCAATCAATGATCCCAAGGTTGGTTGGCGGATGCTCCGTGGTGATGAGCTCGGCGTCATCTTCGGCGAATGGATTGCTCGCAGAAAACCTAGCGGCACTATGGGCAACTCAATCGTTTCATCTTCTGCACTTCGTAAAATTGCAGCTCACTACGGAGTTGACTTCAAGGAAGTTCTTACCGGGTTTAAGTGGTTGGCAAAGATTGAAGATCTCGCATATGGCTATGAAGAGGCAATCGGTTATGCCGTCGACTCTGAGACGGTCAACGATAAAGATGGAGTCTCAGCGGCCCTCTTCTTGGCGCAGATTGCGATGGATCTCAAACGTGACGGTCTGACTCGCGCCGACCTCCTCAATGAGATCTGGGAGCGCCATGGCTTCCATGGAACCGAACAAATCTCTATCCGAGTCTCCGATATGGGGGCGATTACCCGCCTTTTGGCTACTTTGCGTTCAAATCCCCCTCAGGAGATTGCTGGAAGGGCGGTAGAGGCCATAGATGACCTTGCAGCCCCTACCGATGGCCTGCCCCCTACCGATGGCCTACGAATCTGGCTCGCCGGGGGTATCCGCGCCATCATCCGCCCCTCTGGAACAGAGGCGAAGATGAAATGTTATATCGAGGTAATCACAAAGACCTCAGATGAATCTGCGGCTTTGATCAATGAACTTCGTGAACCTTTGCGAAAGTTTCTCACCCAATAAATTAGGCGCCGAAACGCTCTTTAAATTCATCGAGCATCGCTGCAGCAGCTGATGCACCACTGCGCTTTACACCTGCATCCATAAATGACAACAACATATCGAGGTTCTTCACGCCGCCTGCGCTCTTGACCTCCATCTTTGATGAAACTGATGCGCGCATTAGCTTTACATCTTCCAGAATTGCACCTGTTGGAGCAAAACCGGTAGAAGTCTTTACATAGTCTGCACCTGATGCTTCAACGAGTTGGCAGGCCTTAACGATCTCCTCCTTGGTGAGGTAAGCATTTTCTAAAATTACCTTTACCTGGTGTCCACCAGCGGCAGCTACAACAGCTGCTAACTCATCACGGACTTCGTCATACATGCCGGATTTCATCAAACCGATATTCATCACAACATCAATTTCGGTAGCGCCATCTGCAACAACTTGCTTGGTTTCAAAGACCTTCACTGATGTTGCTGAGTTGCCATGAGGGAAACCAACGACCGTTCCTACATGTACATCTGATCCGCGCAAGATATCGGCACAGAAAGCCACATCAGCTGGCTTGCAGCAGACAGAGGCGACGTCATACTTCAGTGCGACCTCACAACCTTCACGAACCTCGTCACGAGACATATCTGGACGCAGAAGGGCGTAATCAATTGTCTTTGCAACTTGTCGCAATGTGTACTTAGCCATAATCAGGTGTCCTTTACTTACTCTGCAGCAATGGCTGCATAGGCTGGCTTAACAATTTCATCGATGATCTGAAGGCGCTCTTCAAATGGGATAAAGGCGCTCTTGAGCGCATTGATAGTCACGCGCTGGAGATCAAGGAAGCTCCAATCGCATGCCTTCACGAGCTCATTCATCTCGCGGCTCATTGAGGTGGCTGACATCAAGCGGTTATCAGTATTAACAGTCACGCGGAAGCGCAGCTTTGCAAGCTTTCCGATTGGGTGATCTGCAAATGAAAAGGCAACGCCGGTCTGGATATTTGATGATGGACACATCTCAAGTGGAATACGGCGATCGCGTAAGTATGAGGCGAGGCGACCGAGGCGGGCCGGAGTGTGGTTGAAATCAATATCGTCAGCGATACGGACGCCATGTCCTAGGCGTTCGGCGCCACAGATCTGAATCGCCTCCCAAATTGATGGAAGCCCATATGCCTCACCGGCGTGAATTGTGAAGTGAGCATTCTCTTTACGTAGGTATTCAAAGGTATCGAGCTGATCGCTAGGTGGAAAACCATCCTCTGGTCCTGCGATATCGAAACCAACGACGCCCTTATCGCGATACTTCACAGCGAGCTCAGCAACTTCTTGCGAGAGTTGATTCTGTCGCATTCCACAGAGAAGCGAAACTACGCGAATTGTATTTCCTTCAGCTTGAGCTTCTTTCTCGCCTTCTCGGAAACCTTCGAGGATTGCTTCTACCGCTTCAGTGAGCGAGAGTTCTTTTTCGGTAAGGAGTTCTGGTGCCATACGAACTTCTGCATACACGACTCCATCGCGTGCAAGATCAACTGCACACTCACGAGCAACTCGTACAACATCTTGGCGACGCTGCATTACCGCAACTGTGTGAGCAAAAGTTTCTAAGTAGAGGACGAGCGAGCCTGAATCGCATGAGGTGCGAAACCACTCTGCCAACTCAGCTGTATCGTAAGTTGGAAGCTCGTGGCCAATCTCTTTGGCGATTTCGATAATTGTCTCTGGGCGAAGTCCGCCATCAAGGTGATCATGGAGCAGCGCTTTAGGCAGACGCTTTACCTGTGTCTCTGATGGCTTCTTCAATAGATCTGGATTTACTACGCTCATCCTTCAACCCTTTCGAGAACGAGAGGCAATCGGTCAACGACCCCATTTTCAACAATAGCTACCGCACCATCGAGAATCTCTAGTGCGCGTTCAAAGCGAGGAGCTTCATCGGTATGAAGAGTAAAGAGCGGTGCTCCCGCTTCAATGTAATCACCAGGCTTTGCATGCATCTCAATGCCAGCGCCTGCTTGTACTTGTTCGCCTTGCTTCGAGCGTCCCGCACCGAGTCGCCAGGCTGAGACTCCAACCTTCATCGCATCCATCGTTGTAATGATTCCGCTGTTAGCAGCCTTCACTACATGGTTTTCGTGAGCAACTGGCAACGCTGCATCTGGATCTCCGCCTTGGGCTGCCACCATGCGGCGCCAATGATCCATAGCGCTGCCATCTTTGAGGGCATCAGCTGGATCTTTACCAATGATTCCAGCTGCATCGATCATCTCTCGCGCTAACAAAATCGTTAGTTCAACAACATCGGCCGGACCGCCACCTGCAAGGACTTCTACGGATTCGCGAACTTCAAGCGCATTTCCAGCAGTGAGGCCTAGTGGCACATCCATCGCTGTCACAAGTGCGCGCATCTTTACCCCGGCATCAACTCCGAGTTGCACCATAGTCCGGGCAAGTTCGGCCGCCTTCTTTGGATCGGACATAAATGCACCGGAACCGGTCTTTACATCGAGCACTAGTGCAGAAGTTCCTTCAGCAATTTTCTTACTCATTATTGAGGAAGCGATGAGTGGAATAGCTTCCACGGTTGCTGTGACATCACGCAACGCGTAGAGCTTCTTATCTGCCGGCGCTAAACCTGCACCAGCTGCACAGATAACTGCGCCAGTATCTTTAAGTACCTGCAACATCTCTTCATTAGAGAGCGATGCGCGCCAACCAGGGATTGATTCCATCTTGTCGAGAGTGCCACCTGTATGGCCGAGGCCACGCCCCGATAGCTGTGGAACTGCTCCCCCACATGCTGCGACAAGCGGTGCAAGAGGAAGCGTGATCTTGTCGCCAACACCGCCAGTAGAGTGCTTATCAGCGGTCTTGCGATCAAGTGCTGACCAGTTCATGCGTTCGCCGCTATTGATCATCGCATTTGTCCATCGTGAAATTTCACGTGAATTCATACCGTTGAGAAGAATTGCCATAAGGAGAGCAGACATCTGCTCATCGGCAACAACTCCGCGAGTGTAGGCATCAATAACCCAATCAATCTGCGGATCTGTTAGTTCATTACGGTCTCGCTTAGCCGAAATGATTTCAACTGCTGCAAATTGTTCGATCATTGAAGTCTGGTCTCTATTTCTTCAGGACCAAAGGCCCACGGTAGTAAATCATTGAGCGTCTTTACGCCTTCATCAGTCATCAACTGCAACTTCGATCCGCCGTGCTCTTGTAAAAGTTGGCGACATCGGCCACAAGGCATCAATGGATTTCCAGAGATATCAACACATGCAAATGCAACAAGCCTTCCACCACCAGTTGCTGCAAGTGATGAGACTAAGCCACATTCAGCACATAGCGTCAATCCATAACTAGCATTTTCGACATTACAGCCGGTGACGATACGGCCATCATCTACCAGCGCAGCAACTCCCACTGGAAACTTTGAATAAGGAACATATGCCTTCTTCATCGCCGCCAGCGCTTCATTGCGCAAGAGTTGCCAATCGATCTGCATTAGTGGGAACCGCCGCCTCGTTTGTATGCGATTCCATCTGCTGCTGGCGCTCGAACTTTTCCAACAAAACCTGAAACCGCGATGATTGTTGCAATATACGGAACCATCATCATGAATTCAGATGGGATTGGAGTTCCTGAAATCGAAAGCACGCTTCGAAGGTTATCGGCGAAGCCGAAGACTAAAGCCGCTGCTACTGCACCGAGCGGTGTCCAGCGGCCAAAGATCAGTGCAGCTAGTGCGATAAAGCCCATGCCCGCAGTCATCTCTCGACTAAATGATCCGACTGAACCAACTGTAAAGAAGGCGCCACCATAACCAGCGATTGCACCTGCAATAAGGACATTTCTAAAGCGAACCTTATTGACATCAATACCTACTGATTCCGCTGCAACTGGCATCTCACCAACGGAGCGCATTCGTAGACCCCACTTACTCTTAAAGAGGGCAATTTGAATGACTACAACCATTACATAGAGCGAATAGATGATGATGGTGTGGTTAAAGAAGATTGGTCCAATCAATGGAATCTTAGAAAGGAAAGGGATTGGAATCGGGCTAAAGATTGGCGCGTTATTCCATACGACTGGATTGGTAGTCAGCGCACGTTGTGTTGCAAAGGTTGTAAGACCAATAACAAGAACGTTGATCACGAAACCGAGGATTACCTGATCTATTGCATACTTGATAGCAAATGTTGCCAGGATGAGCGAGATCAGAGCACCGGCCAAGGGCGCAACGAAGAGTCCGACCCACATATTCTGCGTGAGGGATGCCGCAACTCCTGCTCCGAAAGCTCCAGCAAGTAGCTGGCCTTCAATTGCAATATTAATTACTCCAGAGCGTTCGCAGACAACTCCAGCAAGGGCGCCAAAAACAAGAGGCACGGAGAGAATAAGTCCACCCTGCAATAGACCCGTGAATGGAACGAAATCTCCTGCTGAAGCCCAATTGAGGAAGGACATAAAGAGCGCAATCGAAGCGGCTGCTATGAGCAAATTAGCTGATTGGCGCTTTATGTAGGCAAAGAGTGCGAGGGCGCTCAAACAGATTGATGCAATGCTAAATCCAGTTGATCCAGACTTGGAACCGACCTTCCACTCTTTGAAGAAAGCCCACTCGTCCCCCAAGACAAAGCTATATGTAACTGGATCATTTGCCTTTTGCATCAATGCGAAAAAGACAAGAGAGAGCAGTGCAGCAACGTTAAGGAAGAGAATGCGATTTGCAGTCTTGCGTTGCGCTGTTGAAAGATGCAAAAAGGAAATCATCCGTTCCATCCCTTCGATACGAGTGAAGCGGCTTTTTCATATGTTCGCACCCTAAAGAGTTTAGCGACAAGGGCTGGTGCTGCGATAAAGAGAACTACAAGTGCCTGAATTACGAGAACAATCTCAACAGGAACTTGTACATTGGCCTGCATAGTAATGCCACCAACTCGAAGTGCGGCGAAAAGTATTGATGCAAGAACGACCCCAACTGGGCTTCCTTGGCCAAGCAATGCAACGGTAATCGCATCAAATCCAAACGAACCTGCAACATCTGCTGTGAGTTCATATTGATTTCCCAGGACATGAATTGCTCCACCCATGCCAGCGAGAGCTCCGGAGAAGATCATCGCAGCAATTGTTGTAACGCCAACTGATATTCCCGCAGTCCGCGCAGCTGTTGCATTGGCACCGACTGCACGGAACTTAAATCCTAAGGTTGTGCGATTGAGAATAAAGTAAACGAGTCCTGCTGCCGCTAATGCAATCAGGAATCCGAGATTGACTCGATAATCCTCACCGAACAGTAAAGGTAACCTTGAAGATTCCTTTACAGGAGGAGCCAAGGGATCAATTCGTCCAGGACGGCGGAAATAAGACTGGCCAAGGATCCAGAGAATAAATCGAGCAGCGATGTAATTAAGCATGATGGTCACGATGACTTCATGCGCACCTGTCTTCGCCTTCAATAACCCTGCAATTCCTCCCCAGATTCCAGCGAGAATTACAGCAAAGGCAACAGCTACAAGAATGTGGATTCCAACGGGTAGGTCATATGTAAATCCAATATAGGAGGCGCCAATTGCTCCAAAGATAAATTGACCCTGCGCACCAATATTAAATAGCCCAGATTTGAATGCAACGGCAACGGCAAGTCCGCAGAGAATCAAAGGAGCGGCCGCGAGCAAAGTTTCTGAGAATGGATAGAAGCCATGAAGGAAACCTTTGCCCTCTGCAAGGTTAGGGTCATATATCGCTCCCTGAAAAAGCGAGAGATATGCATTTCCCACAGTCGAGAGAAGAGCTTTTACAAATTCAAGCGGGTGTGAAATCTTTGAATTAACGCGACTATCAGTCAAACCGATAACTATTCCACCAATGATGAGCGCTAGTACAAATGCCAAGAAAGGCATCACCGATTTGCGAAGTAACTTCTTAAGCATTCGATGAACCTCCTGGTGTAAGACCAGCCATGTAGAGTCCGATATTTTCACGACTCTCAGTAGCAGGAACAATCGCAATTATTCGACCTTTGAACATAATCGCGATCCGATCTGCCAAAGCGAAAACTTCATCAAGCTCAGTACTAAAAACCATTACCGCTCTTCCTTGATCTCGCTCTTCTACGAGGCGTTTATGTACAAATTCAATTGAACCCACATCAAGACCTCGAGTTGGTTGACAAGCAATTACAAGATTCACAGGGCGTGAAAGTTCACGCGCAATGACAACTTTCTGCTTATTTCCACCAGAGAGAGACGATGCCGTGTCATAAATGCTTTGGGTGCGAATATCAAATTCAGGAACTCGTACATTCGCATTAGCATCCACTTCTTCTGGGAAGTAAATCCCACCTTTGCTAAATGGCATATTTTCGTGAATATCAAGAATTAGATTCTCTGCGATTGAGAACGAAGAAATTAAGCCATCCTTCTCGCGATCCTCTGGAATATATGCAATACCTGATTGAAGATTCTTGAGGACTGAATTCGCTAATACGTCATGACCGGCAACTTTGATAGAGCCCTTTGTAATCTCTTGTAGACCTACGATTGCTTCAGCGAGCTCGGATTGACCATTTCCCTGCACTCCGGCAATTGCAAGGATTTCTCCTGCTTTTACTTCAAAGGTAACGTCATCAACGATTGGACGACCATCATGGCTCAATTGGGAGAAATTCTTCACTTCGACAACAACGGCACCTGCTGAATTGGCGGACTTATTGACCTTGAGATCTACCTCGCGGCCAACCATGAGACTTGCCAACTCCTCTTGAGAAGCTGTCGGAGACGCGCTTCCAACAACTTTTCCACGTCGGATGATTGAAATCTTGTCTGCAATTTCTTTAACTTCACGGAGCTTGTGGCTAATGAAGACGATAGAGCGGCCTGAATCCCGTAGCTTTTTAAGATTGCGAAGGAGTTCATCCGTCTCCTGCGGAGTCAGAACCGCCGTTGGTTCATCAAGAATCAAGACTTGAGCATCGTAAATAAGTGCTCGAATAATTTCCACACGCTGTTGGATACCTACCGGCAAATCCTCAACAAGAGCATCTGGGTCGACATTGAAATTAAACTCATCTGAGATGCGGCGAATTTCTGCACGTGCAGTATCGAGATTGAGCAGTCCCGCTTTATTCGTTTTTTCATTTCCAAGAATGATGTTTTCAACCACTGTAAAGACCGGAATCAGCATAAAGTGCTGGTGCACCATTCCAATACCGGCATCCAATGCATCCAGTGGTGAGTGAATAGTGATTACTTTTCCATTGACGGAGATTGTTCCGCTATCGGGTTGGAGTAGTCCGTAGACCACATTCATTAGCGTGGACTTACCTGCGCCGTTTTCACCGAGGATTGCGAGAATCTCGCCATCTGCAACAGAGAGATCAATGGAGTCGTTTGCTACCAATGCTCCGAATGATTTTGTAATGCCGCGCAATTCAAGTGACATGAGCGTAAATCTACTCTTATCTCTACTTTATTACAAAGCAAAACGGAGTCAGCATTTCTGCTGACTCCGTTTTGTTATTAAGGTTTAGTAATTACTTAGCTGAAACCTTGCCGTTTGCAACTGCTGTTGCAAGCTTTGCTACCTCTGAACGAAGTGCTGTAGGAACTACGCGGATGAGATCGTGGTAAGGAGCGATCTTTGTTCCACCATTCTTGAGTGTTCCAACATAAGCAGTATTAGTGAACTTGCCTGCAGCCACATCGTTAATAACTGACTTAACAGACTCGCCGAGGCCCTTCTGCACAGATGTAAGAAGAACTGAACGGTACTTGTTAGCTGATACGAAACCATCTGTATCTACCCAAATAACCTTTGACTTCTTGCTTGCGATTGAGTTCTGAGCTGTTACAGCACCAAGACCACCAGCAACTGGAAGAATGATGTCTGCGCCAGCCTGCTCGAAGTTCTTTGATG
>JACCDK010611802.1_pt1 | contig 13940 bp, 11 predicted proteins | sample 7445871 | NCBI WGS metagenome assembly JACCDK01 (sample SAMN15323436, study PRJNA562643) | freshwater metagenome | isolation source: river surface water | place: USA:Blue River Watershed | collected 2017-08-15 | reverse complement strand
TAGTGCGTTGCTCGCGCAAGCTATCGGGTAGGTTGCTTGAATCTGTAAGTAATTACAGATCTAGATGGATGGTGATCGGTTCGAAAGAACTACAGGATCCGGCTTATAGGGCGACTCTTCTTTAAATCACTGATTAGTGACCATTTCTCGTGCGGAGATGGTCACTTTTCTTTTACAACTCTCTGCAAAACCTAACAAGATTTTGTAGTTTTATGTGGGCAAAAACGTGGGCATGTGGGCAAAAACGTGGGCCGATTTACTCCACACATAAATTTCACAGGACTTTCCTTGTGGCTTCTAACTTGAGGGTTATGGAGAAAGCTTGCTAACCAATTTACAGTTTTCACATGACTAATGACTCCGCATACTTGTTGAAATCATGGGCCAAGGCTCCAATCACCCGCAGATCCCTTCTTTTGATGGCCGCTACAACAGCAGTTGCAGGCACTTCCATCGGGAAGGCAATTGGGGTTACCGCGCCAGTGATAACTCAAGTTCTGGGTCGGCCAACCAACACCTCAATTGCAGTAAGTGTTTTATCCTCACAACCCATCACAACGTTTGTTGAGTATGGAACTTCAAAGACACGTTATTCAGGTAAGACGTCTCAATTGCAAACGGCCCCAAGTGCTCCAGCAGTCTTTGATATCAAAGGTTTGCGTGCTGGCACCAAGGTCTACTACCGAGTTAATTACAAGGGCGCTTCAGATGCAAACTTTGTAAATGGAAAGCAATATTCATTCACTACTGCTCGCAAGGCAGGATCCACATTTAGTTTCTCGGTTCATGGAGATACCCACCCAGAGCGTGCTGGAAAAATGTTTAATGCGGAGCTGTATGGAGTAACTCTTGCCAATATTGCAGCCCAGCAACCAGATTTTCACATCATGATGGGCGATGACTTCAGTATTGATCCACTCATCGGCAAGGGGCAAGCAGATAAAGTCAATGTCGAAAAGATCTATAGCACTCATAGAAATTGGTTAACAACTGCAACTAGCTCAGTTCCGCTCTTTCTCGTAAATGGCAACCACGAACAAGCTGCTGCCTACCTGCTGGATGGAACCGAATCTAACCCAGCGGTTTTAGCTGGCAATGCTCGTTTGAAGTATTACCCACTGCCAGCACCTGATTCCTTTTATTCAGGAAATACAACACCTGTTGCAGGTGTAGGACTTCCTCGAGATTACTACGCATGGACTTGGGGCGATGCTCTCTTTGTGACACTTGATCCTTATTGGCACTCAACTAATCCCGTGGACAACGTTGCGGGCGTAGAGGACCCCTCTGCAACCAAAGGTGGAGGTGGTGGCGGGGGCGGCGGAAAGAAGAATGGCGGCGCTACACCAGTTGCAACTGCACCGGCAGCACCAACGGGCAATGGAAAAGTTACCAACCTTTGGAATATTGGAATTGGTGATGAACAGTATGCCTGGCTGAAAAAGACTCTCGAAACTAGCAAAGCTAAATATAAATTCGTATTTGCACACCACGTAATGGGCACTGGTCGTGGAGCCATTGAAGTTTCTACTAATTATGAGTGGGGAGGCAAGGATCCGAAGGGCCAGTCAACATTTGCTAAGGAGCGCCCAAATTGGGAGTTACCAATCCATGACTTGATGGTGAAAAACAAAGTTTCTATATTCTTCCAAGGGCATGATCATATTTTCTGCACTCAAGAGCGCGACGGTTTGATTTACCAATCGATGCCTAATCCGGCAGATGACACATTTTCCATGTTTAATGATGATGCATATAAGAGTGGAACAAAGGCACCAAATTCTGGCCACGTTCGAGTTACTGTTGCTCCAGCACAGGCGAAAGTCGAGTACTTTCTAGCTGCCAGAAGCAAAGATTCGGCGCGAAAGAATTTAAGCGTGGCACATAGCTATATCGTGAAGCCCAAGGCCTAGCGATGAACCATGAGCATGATGTTAGGCATTTATCCGATGTGGATCGACGAAAGTTTCTTCAACTTTCTGGCTTAGCGACAGGTCTTGTATTTGCCAATTCGATACTTTCTATTGAGCCTGCATCCGCTCTTCCTTCTGCAAAACTTCCAGGATTTACCGCCTTTGCTAAATCTGTAAAAGTATTTAAAGGCGAAAAGTATTATCTGGTAGAAAGCTATGGAATTCCTGCCCATCAGATGATGGTGGGTATCAAGAGTTGGCAACAACAAGTTCCGACCATTCAGAACTACACAGGTACTAATGCTTGGTCAATTCCGATAAAACCAGTAATCGCAACTAATCCTATTTCTGCAAAAAATCACTTCTTGCGTGGTGCTATTGCTATAGCTGTTAATGGTGTTCCAATCTTTAACGCACTTAATAATCGTGGCGATGATGCACTCCTTGCCGGTGAACTCGATGATTGGGGCGGCCACTGTGGTAGAGCTGATGATTATCACTATCACATCGCACCAACTCATCTCCAAACGATTGTTGGTAAGAAAGTTCCAATTGCATACGCACTTGATGGTTTTCCCATTTATGGTGAGACTGAGGTGGATGGAAAGAAAGTGACCGGACTAGATACCTTTAATGGCCACTTCGATTCTAAAAAGAATTATCACTATCACGCAACCAAGAGCTATCCATATATCAATGGTGGGTTTAAGGGGGTAGTGACAGAGATTGATGGTCAAGTAGATCCACAATCGTCAACAAAGGCTTTCAGGCCTGCAGGTGAACCTCTGAGGGGTGCTGTTATTACAGGGTTTGAACGTGTTGGTGATTCATCATTTGATTTGAAGTACATACTCAATGGAAGTGATTTTCACGTTAAATATACAGCCTCACTCAAAGAGGTGAGTATGCAGTTCATTGATTCAACAGGATCTACAAGGACAGAGGTATATCAACGCAAATGAGTAATCCATTCAATTTCATGAACCGTCGCGGTTTTCTCAAAGCCTCTCTCCTCGGGGTTCTTGCTAGCAGCCCGATCGGAAAAGCGATGGCTGCAGTTCCAGTGACTGCAAAAATTGTAGGGACGCCAACTGCAAACTCTTTCATGACTGCAATTTCAGCAACTTCAGCAACTTCAGTAGTTAGGGCTTACATTGAGTACGGCTATAGCAAGAGCTCAATTGCTGGAAAGACCCCTGTTATAAGTATCCCCAAAGGATCTACAAAAAATGTCACTGTTACAAATCTGAAGTCAACATCGCTGGTTTACTACAGAGTAAAATACGCAATGGGTACGAGTCCAAATTTTGCTTCTCTCGCACAAAGAAGCATCAAGACTGCAAACCGTGAAGAGCTTTCTTCTGCCACGTTTGCAATTCAGGCTGATCCTCACATGGATGAAAATTCAAGCGCAGAAGTATACGAGGGAACACTGAAACAAATTGTTGCCGCTTCTCCTGCATTCCTGATGGATCTTGGCGATATTTTTATGGTCGATAAGTTGCCAAGTAAGACAGAGGCAAATATCCGAGGTCGATTTGAGCTAATGAAGGGGTATTACCAAAAACTAGGAAGTGTTCCATTAAAGATTTGTTTGGGAAATCATGATGGTGAACTTGGATACAGCAACTTTAATACCAAGAATTATCGGAAAGAGTACTTCCCAGAGCAAACAGGAGAGCTTGCCTATTACTCATTTACTGGTCCAGACCAATTACACGTAGTGCTGGATCCATTTACCTACACAATGAAGAATCCAACTCCGGCCGGCTGGGAATGGACCTTAGGAAAGACTCAATATGACTGGCTAGTCCAAACGCTGAAGAATTCTAAGGAAAAACATAAATTTATTTATATTCACCATTTATTAGTTGGTGATCCAACCTCTCGAGGGGGAGTGGAAATTGCTATGAAGAATGAGTGGGGTGGCAAGAACAACGATGGAACTTATGGCTTTGAAACAAATCGACCAGGCTGGGGCAAGCCTATTCATCAGCTGTTGTTAGATCACAAAGTTGGCTTTGTATTCAAAGGACATGATCATCTTTACGTTAAACAGGAACTTGATGGGATTATTTATCAAACAGTCCCACAACCAAGTCATCCTGGCAATAAAATCAATGTGAACCAGTACGGCTATACATCAGGAAAAGGTGTTGGTGGATCTGGATTTCTAAAAGTGTCCACAAGTGGAAATCAGGCAAAAGTTGATTTTATCTTGTACGACGGGCAAGTTGGAGATACTTATATCAGGACCGCTGATTGATGAGAAGGTTTGTTTCTCTAGCTATTTCGATACTGGTATTAGCTATACCAACTCCATCACACGCAGTTGTAAATAAGAGCATCGCCTTTCAGGCTGAAGTTTGGGCTGATAACTGGTTTGCGCTCTATGTAAATGGAAAGAAGGTAGGCGAGGATTCTGTTCCAATAACGACTGAAAAATCCTTTAATAGCGAGAAAATCAAATTCTCTGCCTCGTACCCTTTAACTATTGCAGTAATAGCAAAGGACTTTACTGAAAATTCATCAGGGCTGGAGTACATCGGAAAACCTAATCAGCAAATAGGTGACGCAGGGATAATCCTCCAGATTCGAGAGGTTGTCTCTGATCGAGTGATCGCCCAAACTGGACATGATTGGAGAGTTCTAACAGTCAATAAGGCTCCTCTTAATCCAGAGTGCGTGACATCAAATGATCCAATCAATGACTGTAAATCATCTAATGTAAAGATGCCTTCCACCTGGGCTTCACCTAGTTATAAAGACACATCATGGAAGTTAGCGACTGAGTTTTCCAAAGAGGCCGTCGGAGTAAAAGATGGATACTTTGATTTCACGTGGACGCCCTCTGCCTCTTTGATTTGGTCGTCGGATCTGAAGCTGGACAACAACATTCTTCTTCGCAAAGTTATCAAGGCTGCACCTGCAGTCTCTGCCTCAAAATCACTGGTTTTAAGTAGTCCCGATTTCAAGGATGGTGGGACTCTTCCAAAAGAATTCACCTGTGACGGGAAAGGAATTTCACCATCTTTCAGTTGGTCCAATGTTCCCGCCAACACTCAATCTCTTGTGTTGATCATGGACACTGTTCCTGGTCCATTGCGTCCCGGTGAAGTGGATGTTGGAAAACATGTCTACCTGACAGTATTTAACATCCCTAAGACAGTCGCATCCATACCTGCGGGTGCTACAAACGTTGGGACACTAGGGCAAAATTTCCAAGGCAAAGCTCTGGGATACACACCTCCGTGCTCACAAGGACCAGGATCTAAGAAGTATTCGATATTTCTGTATGCATTGAACTCAAAATTGACGATTTCTCCGCAAGAGGCAACGGAGATTAATCTGGTGAATGCAATGTCAGGAAAGGTGATTTCCTCAACACAACTAGATGTGTTCTATTCACGCGCATAAGGTGTTGGTTCACGAGGTGTTGTGAATTCTTTGGGGGCAAATCTGGGGGCGAATACAAGATTTATGCGTGCAATCACGCATAACAGTCTCGTCTCCGGCTTATAGAGCGACTCTTCTTTATTTCTTAAGCAGCCAGATTCCTGATGTCGCAGATTTTGAGTTAATCGAGAGAACTCTTCCTAATCCTTGTTCTCCATACAGAGACTTACTGACCGTGTAACCGTAACTTCCTAGATCGATTTTTGTTGAGATTGCCCCGCGTGAGATAAAGACAAGTATCGTCTCCTGCTTTGATTCTCTTAGATAAGCGATGTAATCATCTTCAGCTACGATCCAGCGTAATCCGCCATTAATTAGGGCGTCATGAGATTTACGGAGTGCAATCAATTTCTTCACTTCAGCTAAGAATTCGAGATCCCAACCTGATTGATCCTCCCAATTAATGGTGCGGCGCGCATCTTCGCCCCATGAACCTTCAAGACCAACCTCGTCACCTGCAAAGATTGAAGGCACACCTGGATAGGTGAGCATCATCGACATTCCTGCGATATGGGCTCTCTTATCGCCCAATACAACAGTTCTCAATCGAGCAGTGTCATGGGAATCAAGGAGCAGCATGCTGGCTGTCAGTGATCTCCACGGAATTGATGAGTTAAATTCTTGAATTGAGGAGACCAGCTGCCGCCCATTAATTTTCGGCATTGCAAATGGGAGGCCTTGGAATCCACCAGAGATCTCAGGATTCTTATTAATCCAGTTCCAGAATGGACGCATAAACCCTTGGTAATTCATTGCCCCTTGCCAGCCGAATCCATCGAGATCACTCGCTACAAAATCTCCATTTTCGGCGACCAACCAAGCATCCGGATTTACTTCACGCATAGCCTCACGAATTCCATGCATGACCTTTTCGTGGTGATCTTCAGCTCCGTGGACCCCAGTCATATTTCCAACATCTATTCGCCAGCCGGCCATGCCAAATTTCGGACTAAGCCACTTCTTTACAATTGAATTCTTACCTTGGTAGAGGGCATTTCGAAGTGATTGAGATGAGAAGTTCAACTTTGGAAGTGAGGCAAGACCAAACCAGCCCACATAACCCCACTCAATTGTCTTATCCCAGAAAAAGTATCCTCGCTCTTTCGATTTCTTATCTCTCCTTGCAGTCTGTAGCCAGTGATGACCCTGGCCACAATGATTAGATGTGAGATCGCCTAAGACTTGAACCCCTGCCTTTTTCGCACTTTTCACGAGAGTTTTCAAAGCCTGATCGCCACCAAGAATTGGATCAACAACGTCAAAACTGATCGCGTCATATCGATGGTTAGAGCGTGAAGGGAAAATGGGCGTGAGATAAATTCCATTCACTCCAAGCTCGACCAGATGACTGAGCTTCTCCTCAATTCCGTAAAGATCTCCACCATAAAGCTCAACACCTGTGAATTTACTGCGGCCTCGTGGAAGTTCATTCCACTCTCTTGGAACAGCCCAATCTGGGATTTCATATTCTCTGCTTGACTTTGCAAATCTGTCAGGAAAGATTTGATAAAAGACAGATTTCTTAATCCAGTCTGGATTAGCAGGTGTTGCAACAATTCTGAAATCATTATTACTGTGAACATCGTGGTCAAAGAGGCCATAGGCATTAAGCCATTGATACTTGCCTTCACCGATAAAGACGAATCGATAGATGGTATGAATATTGTGGATAGTGATTTTAACTTCAAGCCATTTCTCACTTTGAGAGTTTGATTTCACCTTCAGTTTGTAGATCCGCGGTTCGCCATCTTCATAGACTCGGATAAAGGACTCAGCAAATCTATAGTGTGCCGGCACTCTCACTCTTAGAGTTATCTGCTCACCAATTTTTGGAGCTTCGTTGCTCACGTAGAGTTCGCTTCCATCATGGTGTGGAGTATTTACGAGGGATTCGGCCATATTCATTTAACTCTCCTCGCATCTGAAAGTGTGCCTCGTAGTACTAGGTCACCTGTCCAGAGCTCTTCCTTTGACTTGGTTTGCTTCTCTCCGCTAATGGCTTCCACAACTAACCTTCCACATGATTTGGCCATTTCATAAGCGTCAAATGCGACGGTAGTGATTTTTGGCTCCACAGACTCGGCTTGGCTTTCCAGCATATTGAGACCGATGATCGATATCTGGTCAGGAATCGATAAACCAAATGTGGGTGCACTCTCCACAAAACCCATCGTCGCGAGATCGAGCATAGAGATTATTGCGGTGACCCGGGGAAAACGCTTCGTGATATCTCGAGCGATATCTGCGCCACCTTCAAGAGTGTTGATGGTCGGGATGATGTGAAGTGAGAGCTTAAGGCTTTTGGCAAGCTTCTTAAGATGGGGTTGTTGCTGGATACCGAAACTCATGACCCCAATATCAACATGGCCTAAATCTTTGAGTTGCTGGAGTGCTTTTCTATCTCGATTCTCAAAATCCCGGTCTACGAAATTATATTTAAAACCAACATTAGTTCTTCCAAGCACGACAAAGGGAACCTTCTCTTTATGGAGTAAGTGGACTCTTTGATCGTTGTTGCTCACATTCATCAGAATCACTCCGCCAGAAATATTTGTCTTAAGGAGGAGATCGGTATCGGAATCATCATCTTCAGAGACCGGCCAAATAACGCTATGAAAACCATATTCTCTGACCCCATCCACTACACCCTGCACAAGGGTTCCGATGATTCGGGAGCCTGGGTCATTGAAGAGATTTGAAATCATCATGGTGACAAGCCTTGGTGTTCCACCAGCAAGTGCGGAAGCAGCGTAGTTGGATTTATAGCCAGATTTTTCAATCGCCGCGTGGACGCGCTTTCTTGTCGTTTCGCTAATGGGTCTCTTTCCTGAGAGTACGTAGGAGACGGTGCTTTCTGAGACACCAGCTAACTTTGCTACATCGGCTCTGGTAGTCATCTCACCTCCCTAAATCTAGAAAAATATCTTGCAGACCTATTGACTCGCGTCGACCACGTGGGTACATTACTGTATTATCGACGCGCGTCGATGATTGAGCGAAATAAGGGGAAGAAATGAGAAAGAGTCGTTTGGGAGTAGGCCTCTTGAGCGCTGCGCTATTGACTTTTGGGTTGATTGCGCCGGCACAAGCGGCAGGAACATTGACAATCTGGGTGAATTCAGGCGACGAGGCGGCATACAAGGCAGCCTCTGCTGATTGGGCAGCCAAGAATGGTGTAACGCTCAACATTCTCGCAAAGTGCGGACTCGGTGATTGTGGACTGAGCAAGCTAGGACCAGCTGGTGCTGGACCTGATCTATTCATGGCAACACATGACAATACTGGTTCATTGGTCAAGTCTGGCGTTGTCACTTCATTGAGCACAGTCATCGATAAGTCTGCTTACCCTGCAGCCGCAATTGAAGGAGTCTCATTCAATTTCGGAGCATGGGGCATTCCAATTGCGATCAGCAATATTGCTCTCGCCACTAACTTGGCACTTGTTCCTTCGGGAGCACCTAAAGATTGGGCTGCTCTCGAATCCACAGCAACGAACTTAGTCTCATCAGGCAAGGCAAATGTTGGAATTGTTACTCACATCGATGGATACTTTATGCAGCCTTTCTTCCAGTCAATTGGTGGTTATGTGTTCCCAAATAAGAATGGCAAATACACCAGCGTCCGCTCTAACGGCCTATATTCTAAAGAGCTCGCAAAGAACGCAGCCCTCATGGACAAGTGGTTAGCTGCTAAGTTATTTGATAAGGCAAACACCTACGATGCTTCAAACTTCACTAACGGCAAGGCTCCATACGCAATCGTTGGCCCATGGTCAATAGCTGGTTTGGATAAAGCTGATATGAAGTATGAAATTTCAGGTATCCCAGCTCTCAAGGGTGGATCTGCAAAGTCCTTCAGCGGCGTTTCAGCGATGTATTTGAATCGCTTCTCAAAGAATAAGTTCCTTGCAAAGCAGTATTTAACTGAAGTTGTTCAAACAAAGAATTTCAGTAAGGCAGTCACTGCTGCAAACAGCAGCTTCCCTGCTCATCTTGACGCAGCAGCAACAATTGATAAGAACAGCGTTGCAGGAAAGTTTGGTGCCTACGGTGCTATCTGTCTCCCAATGCCAAATGTTGCTGAAATGAACAGCGTCTGGACCTATTGGAATGGTGCATTTGCTGAATGGGCTTCAGGCAAGTCGAAATTCGGCGATGCTATGAAGATTGCTTCCAAGAACCTTAATACGGCGCTCGCAAACTAGACCCTTAAGGGAACGAGAGACCTTGGCCGTAACGCTGGTTTCGTGCCAAGGTCTCTCTTTCAATTTCTCAAACAGTATCTAAGGCGAAGGGGGTTTCGATGAGAATTTCTGTATTTTCTGGCCGTAATTTCCAGATTGCGTTGACGGGTATATTCGCGATTCTCCTCGCCTTTGCAGGAGTTGCCCTTCTTTTGGATAGGTCATGGTTCCTAGGCATATTCCTCGTAGTTATAGCAGTTCTCATGCTTCGCATATATTGGTCAAGGAGCAAGATCCATGCAAAGTATCTTTTTCCGGGCGTTGCCTTATTAATTCTTTTCCATATTTATCCAGCGCTCTACTCTGGACAAGTTGCATTCACCAACGATTCGAATGGCCATCAACTTTCTAAGCCTCAAGCTATTGCAGCCATTCTCGAAGATTCCCGTATCCCTATTGAGGACCAAGAGCCAATTAAATATCAGCTGGCCATTCGCAACTCCGATGAGAAGCTCTTCGCCTTCTTTAGATACCCAGGTCCAGGATTGGCTGCAGGAAATAGCGAGCAAGTATTTCTAGTTACTGAATCTGAGGTAACCCTAGATGGTTCTGGATTGGTTTCTAGAGCAACAGATTACAAACTCCTTTCACAAGATCAATACTCTCTCTACGGTAATGAAATCCAATCGCTAGAGATTCCCCTTGGGTCTACTCAAACTTTAATTCCCGATGATTACGATTACTTATCTCTATTCAGGGCTGGACGAACCTACTCGATTGCCAGGGATGAGATTGTTGATCTCGCCACAGGGGCCACTTATCACTCCAATGACAATGGGCAGATGGTGGGCGCCTCTGGCGAGGTGCTATATCCGGGATGGAAGGCAAATGTTGGCCTTAGAAACTTCACTTCAATCTTTGCAAATGAAGAAGTCCGTAGGCCGCTACTTGCAGTGGTTGCATGGACATTCGTTAATGCCATTCTCGTAGTTGTCTTCTCATTCCTAATGGGTTTAATTCTTGCGCTCATCTTTAATTTTCCGGCCTTGCGCAGTAAGAGGTTCTATCGGACGATATTTATCATTCCGTTGGCTATTCCCAGCGTCCTATCCATCCTTGTTTGGGCCGGCCTATTCCAGACTTCAAATGGCGTTATCAACCGCCTCTTTCATAGTGAGATTCCATGGCTTACTGACGCAACATGGGCTCGCATTGCAATCCTTGTGGTGGAACTGTGGATTTCGTTTCCCTATATGTTCCTGATCTCAACCGGAGCCATCCAATCAATTCCAGGAGAAATTCTCGAAGCTGCCTCCATTGACGGTGCCTCTAATTACAAATCATTTACCCAGATAAAGCTGCCCCTCGTCATTCGTACGGTCGCTCCGCTACTTGTTGCTTCCGGCGCGATGGCATTAAATAATTTTGGAATCATCTATCTATTAACAGGTGGTGGACCGACACTTGCAAATTCAAACGGAAATGCGGGTGCAACAGATATATTGATTTCTTATACTTACAAGCTCGCTTTCAATGCACAGGAAGGCAGTAATTACGGCTTAGCTAGCGCTCTCTCAATTCTCAACTTCTTAATGGTCGGTTTGATCTCAATCTATGGCTTAAGAAGAATTAAGACGATGGAGGGGGTGAATTAAGTGATTATCTCTCAAAAGAAATTTAAATTTTGGTTGCGAAAAGTTCTCTGGCGACATATTGTCGGAATTCTTGTTGCAATTTTTGCGCTCTTCCCACTTGCGTGGATGATCTCTGCCGCCTTTGACGTGACCAGTCAATTAAGTACCCAAAAACTCATTCCGCCATTTAGAGGCTTAGATAACTTTAATGCACTCTTTTCAAATAGCGAGAAGCCTTACGTAACGTGGGTGAGAAATTCCCTCGTTATAGCCACAGCGGCGGCGCTCCTTCAGACAGTTATTGGCGCTATTGCAGCCTATTCATTAAGCCGCCATAAATTCAAAGGCCGTCGTATTACCCTGACGACAATCCTTATCGTTCAAATGTTCCCCCAGCTTTTAGCAGCAACAACGCTCTTTCTCATCATAAATTCTCTTGGCCAGACATTTACCTTTTTAGGCCTTGGCCATCAATTGCCGCTCATTCTTATTTTTGGTGGGGCAGCATTGGGCGTTAATACTTGGATGCTCAAGAGCTTCTTTGACACAATTCCAAGTGAGATTGATGAAGCGGCAAAGATTGATGGAGCTAGCCATGCTTTGATTTTCACTAAAATCATCATCCCACTTGCAACTCCAATCTTAGTTGTGATCTTTCTTCTCTCATTTATCGGTATTCTCAATGAGTACCTGATCACTTCCGTGATTCTCGGCCTCGATGGTCCAAGCATGACAATCGCAGTTGGCCTCCAGCAATTTATCTACGGCTCCTACGCGAAGAACTGGGGACCGTTTACAGCGGGTGCTCTCTTGGCAACCATTCCCGTATTGACACTCTTTATTTTTCTTCAGAAGTACCTCATCACTGGTCTTGTATCTGGATCGACCAAGGGATGACGATGATTGATCTAGAGCAATTCCAAGTTAGAGGATTACAAGGCTACGTCTATAAAGTTCGATTTGCCGATCGAACCGTTGATTACTGGGCACCCGCAAACCCTGGCAGTCACTTACTTGTGGCGCATGACGGCCAAAATATCTTGGATAAGAGGAACATCGGAATCAATCCCCATCAACGTGCAACGTGGAAACTTGCTCAAGCAGGTGCTCGCATGGCAGAGCGGCATGGAGTTACGCCTCCAACCGTCATTTGTGTTTATCACACTCCTTATTCGCAAGATCCACTTGGACGCCTGAAGGAGTACACACCTCAGGACTTTATGGGTGAAAGTATCAATTGGTTAATTGAAAGTTATGGTCTCTATCGAGGCTCGGTGGATGAGTTCATCCAGGGGCTATGTGCAAATAAACTGCTTGAGTCGATTACCAAAGAGATCGTTCCTCAGATTGCAGCAAGAATTAATCACACTCTTACTCCTAAAAGCACTGCCTTGGTTGGAGCAAGTATGGGTGGGCTTGCATCAATCTATGGAGTTTCTAAGCACCCGGATTTCTTCAACGCCGCTCTTAGTTTCTCACCTCACTGGGTGATTGGTGGCGATGAGCTTGCTGTGAAAGTGGCGCAGAGTTTTCCTTCTCCTGGTCGCCACAAGATTTGGATGAGCAGAGGAACAAAAGGCCTTGATGCTAAATATGAGGCTTCTCAGAAGGTGGCCGACAATGTCATTCGTTCCCGTGGCTACGTTGATGGGATCAACTTTCGGACGAAGGTAATAAGCGGTGGCGCCCATAGCAATGCAACATGGGCGCGAAATGTTCCTGAAGCAATCGATTTCTGGATGAAAGCAGGAGAATAATGAAAAGAAGAGTCGTCTTTGCCGGAGATAGCATCACTCATGGTGGACCCTGGCAATACTGGTTACAGGAGCATTATGTAACCAACTTTGCCTTCCCTGGCCACACAACCTCTGACTTAAGCGACCTTGTTCCTTCAATCTCTGAATCCCTGCCAGAAATTCTCATTGTCATGATTGGCACCAATGATTTTGGAAAGCACCGTTATTCAGAGGATCAGGTGGTGACAAATATTCTCAAGGTCGCCAAAGAGATCAAGGATTCGGTAGGCACTATCCCGATCATTTGGAATTCGCTAACACCACGTAGTGATGAATTTTCTCAGAGCATGATCGAAGTGAATGCACGTATACGTCCCGTCTTAGAAGAAATGGGGTTCATCTATCTCGATATCTATCCCCTTCTTAAAGCTGAGAATGAGAATAAACTCGAATTTTCATATTGTGAAGATCCAGACACTTTCGGTCTTCACCTCAATAGTCGTGGCTATGAAAAGTGGTACGAAACTTTAGGACCGCTAATCAAGAATGAACTATCAAAGTCATTGACCGCCTGATTTGATTTCACGGACGAAAACTAAAAGTTAGCAAGATGGTCATTTTGAATGCACTGGGCATTCAAGCGAGAGTAAAAGGATAAATATGAAGTCACTGAAAAATATTGCGACTAAACCTCTGAGAATTGCGGTATTGGCATCACTTCTTGCCGGGGGGATTGGATTTGCGGCCTTTAATTTATTGAGCTCCGATCAAGCATTGTATGAATTAAAAGCGCCCGGTGTAGAGGTTGCAAACTTTATGGAAGGTGCTCTCACGAATGAGATCACCACCGAAGATTGCACGCTCTCTAATGGCCTCGAGACAACTTGTTACCGAATCGAAGTAACTGGCGCTCCAGTAGATTCGAAGATTGGCCCATTTTGCCCTGAATCCACTAGTTCGACGGCGGAAGTTTCAGGAATCTGGCTTGACGGCCAAAAAATGTATAACGCTGATGGCC
>JACCDK011761080.1_pt1 | contig 13946 bp, 12 predicted proteins | sample 7445871 | NCBI WGS metagenome assembly JACCDK01 (sample SAMN15323436, study PRJNA562643) | freshwater metagenome | isolation source: river surface water | place: USA:Blue River Watershed | collected 2017-08-15 | reverse complement strand
TGGACTCTCCTTTGCTGTTAATTATTTCAGAAAGCCCCGTGATCACAGACACTTCTGGATTCTTTGAATATTGCCTAAACACGTCTCCAAGCGCTGGTAACAACTCATCGTCGTCATGCGTCAATAAGGTCCATTCATATTCGAATTCACTCCAAATCAACTTCGCATGCTCATTGGCAGTTAAGCAGGGTTTACGGACGACATGTTTCACTTCATTAGGCAAGCCAGACACCTTGAATTTGTCGGAGGTGGGATTATCAGATACCGTAACAAAAGTTGGAATTCCAAAATCTATTCTCAAAATTGATTCAACTGCGCGTAAGACCTCAGCTTGCCTATCGTGAGTCATCACAATTATTTCTATACCTTGCTTTGGCATAATCAAATCACCTCAACTTTGTGATGCTATGTCGTAGATTAGTGACGCGACAGCTTTATCTGTTAATTCATCACTGGCTTCAATACATGAATATCTGTGTTTGCATGCCGCAGCAAGCCGAGCAAAATCTTGAGTTCTGTATGGATGGTTAAAAAGTTCAATGACGTGAGTACCTGGATTGGCCCAAACGATATTGGCTAGGGCGCCACCGTGCATTCCTACAACAATTTCTGCTGAAGAAAACAATTTCACTTGTTCTGAAACGGACATGGTGGAAGGGTTTACAAGTTCAAATCCTAAATCATCAAGCCTTTCCATTACAGCAGTTTCTAGCGCTGCATCTGCTCTATCCAGCGAGGTTCCCCTCGCAAGAAATAATCTTATTTTCTCTCCGCCTCTGACTAAATCAACCTGTGATCGAATAAGTTCAACGGCTTTTTCAGATATCCCGCGAGGCGCAGTAACAGCAAGATAGTTCTCAAATCTAATAGCTTTCAACATCGAAATTTCAAAATTTATATTCATCAACTTCAGTATCTCAAAAGTCCAATGAGGATTTTGATTACTCGTAAGAACTCGCACTTCTCGGTTATATCTTCTAGCTTCCAGAATCAAAGGTATATCTTCGACAAGTGTGTGGAAATAGTATGGGGAAAAAGGCAGAACAATCCAAGTTCCGTTTTTAAATGGAAGCGACTTGGACAGACGGGAAATTGAATGCGACATTCCACCTCTATAGAGCAACCTCTGCCATTGTGCAAGCGTCGAATCAACTACAAAACCAGATTCGAGTTGTGCGAGCCCCGACTTTATATCAACCTTTAAATTTTGAATTTGCAAAAGCAGTTGAGGCTGAATTACCTCATTAATGACAAATTGATAATCTCCAGCAATTGGAGCAATCCTAACTTCATCCAGGACTTCGCCGGTGTTGATTTTAATTGTTTCTACCAGCTGCGATCTCACTTCAGGTAAATGCTGAATTTGCGTCAGATTCCCGCCGAGTAAATCAGAAACATTTCTCCCAGTTAAAATCCGTTCAACAAGGCGGAGAAAACCATTACGCCAGTTACTTTTCCAGTGCGCAAATTGCTCACTAAAGTTGAGTTTACGATTCTTGAAGTAACTTGCACCCTTAATCAATTTTCAATCCTTAACGACGCTGAGTTTAGTTTTTCTTGAAACAAACTCCTTACATTGTGCGCGGGCTTCCAGTTTGGTAAATCTGGTGCAGAATCCCATAGTTCGAACACTTCTCGGTTACGATAAGGGTACTTCCCCCAATTGACGGATATTAATTTACTACTTAAAGAATTACATAAATCTACTAATTCCCTTAAGGAAAAAACTTCTCTGGACCGAATTTGGAATTCATGAGTTCCTATTTCTATTCTGTCCATATTGGCGACTATTTGCGTAATTCCACTAACAACGTCCTCAATATGTGTTAAATCTTGAATTTGGCGGCCTTGAGATGCATCAATTTCCTCACTCTTTCCAAGAGAATCCAGAAGTATGTCGATGAATTTCCCTCGTGAAGTATTAGATCCATAGGTGTCGTACAAGTATAAATACACTAATTTTGATTTACTCAAGTATGTCGACTCCTTGAGTAAGCCGAATGATGCGATTTTAGAATTTGCATAGAATGACCAGGGCTGGAATTCTTCAGGAGCTCTTTCAAAAAAACTGCCAAGCGCAATCATTGGCACGGGGTTATGAGATTGAAAGTGTGCGATTGTTGCGGCCAGCCCTAGATTAGCCTCGAAACATTTTTTAATCGTGTTAGTTTCATATTTTGTAAGGTATTCGCCCGCAAGATGAATAATCAGATCAATTTTCTTATTGCACGAAAAAACAGAACTCCAAGGTTTTATCGATACCTCCGTATCGTCTTCGGATTCTTGAAATTCTCGTCGCGTTCCAATTACTTCATAGCCTAAATTTCTTAGTTTCGGGCACAAAACCTTTCCTATAACTCCTCTACTTCCTGTAACCAAAATTGTTTGAGTCATCGGTAACTCGCAAGAAAATCTTCAAGTGAAGGAAGTTGTCGATCTCGTTCGCTCATACTGCTTACCGGCAAAGGCCATTCAATCTCGGTATTTATCGGATTCACCCCTTTGTCCATTAGCGGATCCCACGAACTTGAGGTTAAGTAAAGCATCGTGGATTCTTCAATCGCCTGAAACCCGTGCGCAACACCTGGTGGTATCAATAAGGTTTCGTTGAGTCCAAAAACTAATTCTCTTGTCTGATAGGTGCAGAATGTTTCGCTATCTGGCCTTAAATCCAGCAGGACATCGAAGACTCTGCCTTGGAGTAACTGTATAACTCTATAATTTTCGCTCTCTTTAACTTGGAGATGAAGCCCTCTAACCACACCGGGAGATGAAATTGAAACAAAAACTTCATGAAGCTCCATAGGTTTTCCCAACCCACTAATTTCATGGGTGTAGCTCTTAAGGAAACTGCCTCTTGAGTCAACAATTTCCTCGCTTTGCCAATACCGGACCCCGCGCATTGCTCAACAATAGCCGAGAGGCATAAGAATTACACAGGCATGGAAACCTTGCCGAAATGTTATCGAGTGCGAAAGTCAACAAATGCATGAGTTACGCCATATTATGACCCAATAATTGGAAAGGATTTCATGAAGCTATTAATTCTGGCTGGTGGTTATGGAACGCGGATCTCGGAGGAGACTGACACCAAGCCAAAGCCCATGGTGCTCTTGGATGACAAGCCGATAATTTGGCATTTGATGAACTCTTTTGCTGCTCAAGGATTTAAGGAGTTCGTAATTGCTACTGGTTATCTCGGGAATGTGATTCACGAGTGGGTTGAAAAAGAGTTACGAGAAGATTGGAAAGTTACCCCAGTGGATACTGGCCTTGACACCCAAACGGCTGCACGCATTGCTGCTTGCGAATCAGCCCTCGACGGAGAGAGATTTTTTGCAACATACGGGGATGGTCTTGGAAATGTACAACTGAATCATCTAATTGAATTCCACGAACACCACAAAGTTTTGGCAACCGTTACCGCCGTACGCCCTCCCGCTCGCTTTGGAGTAATCGAAAGCTTGAATGGGCGCGTCACGCACTTTGGCGAGAAAAATCAAGCTGATGCTGGCTGGATAAATGGAGGGTACTTTGTTCTGGAGCCTGAAATTTTTCACTATCTTAAGAATGAAAATCGCCCTTTCGAGCAATCTACTTTGCAGAAACTTGTAGAGGATCAACAGCTTGTGGCTTTCCATCATCAAGGCTTTTGGCAACCAATGGACACTTTGCGAGAGAAAAACGAGTTGAGCGCTCTAGCATCACTTGAAACTCCGCCCTGGTTGAATCTTGAGAGTTAACTTCAAAGAAGAGTTGTTGGATTTACCATGATTAGATTTCGAATACTCGCCCCTTACTTAATCATTATTCTTGTTTGGCTAGTTGCGGTTGTTTCTAAACTTATATTTAACGGACTTGTATATGGTTTAGATTTTGGTCTCTACCACCCTGATGGTGTTCATTACACTTTGAGAACATTGGTTTGGTTGGGGCACAACCCAACCGAAGCCGCGCAACAGATTTCTAATTGGTATGCAATTCACTCAGCCAAAAATGTAGTTATCGATCCAATTTCAATTCTTCCCGAAAACAGTCCGGTGTGGGGTTTGGTTAACCCACGGCTCTTATACCCATTCCTTTCATTACCTTTTGTTTCACTCTTTGGAGTGGCTGGAATGCTCGTAGTGCCAGTACTTTCACTCCTAATTACCATGTTTGCAATTTATAAACTTGCGACTTCGCGCCTTAGTACATCTTCAAGTCTCCTATTGGCAACTAGCATCTCGCTTTCACCCACAATTCTGCGTTGGTCTGTTGCCAATTTAACCGACCCTTTATCAATGGCCCTATTTTCTTTTGTTCCACTATTACTTGTTTCGAAGTTGAACCAACGAACTCAATATCTTTTGATTTTTCTTTTAATACTCTTAACAAGTGTGACTAGGTTTTGCCTGCCTATCTGGTTGGCTATTGCCGCATTTCTTTTTTTGAGCAGAAAGTTTCGCGATTTTTTGTTTGTCACCATAGTGGCTTTTGTCGCTTCATTACAAGCATTGTTATCAGGGACTTCAGTCGGACTTCTGCCGAGTGAAAGTTCTGAAACTTCACTTCAAAAAATGGCTCTTCTGCCCATATCTTTTTTCAAAGTTGCTGTGGTGGAATTTGGTCAACTGGCCGTACTGGATCGCTTCTTGCTTGGCATTCTAGTTTTGGCAACCATTTCATCTTTAAGGAATTACCGAATGGAAAGTTCTCAGTTGTTTCTACTCGTTGCACTTGCAGTTTGGTTATTAGGGGCTATTAATGGGGTCTTTGGAGTAAATTTCAGATATCAATTACCTTTGATTCCATTTATTTACTGGGTCATGATTAATAGCAATCTTGCGAAAAGAGTCGATGAATCAATAAGCAAGAAAGGTTAAATACTTCGATTGCGCCTCATATCGATGGCTAGAAAACCAAGGAGAAATTGAAGTCCAGAGAGCACTGACATCGCCACTACGATTTGAGTTCCAGTAGGTGTAAATTCTCCCAGATTCCTGTAATGGAAATACTTCGAAAGCCCGAAAATTGCTCCATACAAAGTCAGCCCTATTCCGACTAGTAGCTCGATTGACGCAATACTAAAATCTCGAAGGTAATAATTGTAGAAAATTCTCTTGAATGTGTTCCGAGTGTGTTTGTATGGAAACTCGAAAAGAACTCGCATAATCTTCAAATTGCTCTCTTCATTTCCATACCTTGAATCCATTGGAACATCTGCAACTACGCTAGATTGAAGCCCAAGTTGAAAAAGCATGTCTGACTCAAAAAAATAGCGATTGCTAATTTTTTCGAATGGTAATGACTTTAGTGTTTCAGCCTTAATTGCTGTAAACCCATTGTTGGGGTCGAAAATTGACCAGTATCCCGTTGATAATTTTGAGTGGAAAGATAGAACTAAATTGCCGAAAATTCTGACCTTTGGCATTGATCTCAGGGAATCAATATTGAAGAACCTATTCCCTTTTGCGTAGTCCGCATCGCCATTTACAATTGGGGCGATTAGTTGTGGAATCAGTGCCGGGTCCATTTGGCCATCGCCGTCAATTTTTATTATGACATCAAGTTCAAGTTTAAGCGCTAACTTGTAGCCTTCTTTTATTGCTCCTCCCACCCCAAGGTTTACGTTGTTCTCAATCAATAGGACTCGGGGATCAGGCGAACTTTCAGCTGCAATCTTGCCTGACTGTTCAGGGCAAGCATCATCCACAATTATAATTGTTTGTACTTCTGCTCCAATTTTTTGAATCAGTGGAGACAAATGCTTTGTAACTTTGAAAGCTGGAATAACAACGCCAATTTTTGGTTGCATTATTTGGAACTCTCGCTCTCCATAAACAATTCACCTTTGTTATTGATTTAGACATCCAATACTAATCTAGTATTTATATATTCAACCCGTAATGAGATTTTTTTCATATCTTCCTAGGACTAGGCACAATAATTTGGCCCAAAAAATGATGGCGTTTGGATGCCAGATAAATGCTTCGAGTTGGAGAGGCGTCGCCCTTAAGGCTCTCTCGGATTTCGCCGAATGCGGGCCTAGTTCAAAGCAATTAATGTTCTTACTCTATTCTTTTCTTCAGGCGCAACCCTTCTTCCCATTGGTCGCACCCGCCTTCTAGGCTTGTTAGCGGAGATTTTGCGATTTTCGAGCGCATTATTTCAACCTCGGGAACGTAGTTGGTTGGCGGCGGAAATGTCTCTGAAAATTTAACTTGTCCTTTTTCCGACCTTTTTGAAAAAAATCTTGCGAGCTCTTCCATAGTTATAGGTTCATCATTTCCTAGGTTTAAGCTCTTAATTGAAGATAAGGGGAAAAGATTGATGATCATTGAAACCAAATCTGCGATATATAGATATGATCTGCGTGTAAGTGGGTTTCCATTCAATCCAATCACCTCATTATTTAGCGAATTCTGCATAAAATTTCCAATAGCAAAGTGTTCATTCATGGTTAGGTGGGGCCCAAAAAAAGCAAAAAGTCTTGCGTCGGTATTAAGAATCATTCCGCGTGTATCTGCAAGGTCGAGACGTTTTTCAATCGCAATCTTGGTCGCAGAGTAACCAGAAGCGTTTTCCCTGTAGGGTGCTTTTTCGCTCAGATTTCTAGTGGACATATCCTGGGGATTAAAGACGGCTCCACTACTCAAATTTATGACTCTTGGCACATTCATGAATTCTTCTGCAGCATTTAGAATGGAGTTGGTGGCATTTATAGACGCATTATGGACCGCAATGCTATTTCTTGATCCCGTTTGGGGAACGGATGATGTCGCCCCATGAATAGCGATATCAAACGGCGCGTCAATCGAATGAGCTTGCATGGACAAATCTAGTTGTTTAAATGTTATCCCTGCGGAAAAATCTTGGCCAATGACACTCTTTGCCTTAGCTGTATCTCTGGTTACTATTTCGATTTCTAAATCAAGTTTCATTTCAATTGATGCGTGAACTAAAGATGAGGTAATCCATCGGCCTATAAAACCTGTTCCGCCATAGATAAGAATTCGAGCTCCATCCAGCGACTTTAAGGAATCTATGCTATTTCGGATAACGTTATCTAGCTCGTACGAGAATAAGCCAGAAGCTCCCAAACTCTTGGCTAGATTTTTCAACTTTTACCACCTTTGCCAAGCCTTTTGAGTTTCTTTACCAGTCTCAAGCGTAGTTCATAGAATGGAGTAGGCACACGCAGAGATAGGCGGGATTTTATTGGATTTTTAGGATTAAATACACTCATGAGTAGATTTAATTTTTCAAACCTTTCTCCAAATAACCCTCTTCTTATTCTTGACTTAGCGAACAACCACAATGGATCGCTTTCTCATGGAAAGAAGATAATCGAAGAGATAGCGAAATTACAAAATCCATCTAATTTTCCAATTGCGGTTAAGTTTCAGTATAGAGATTTGCCTAATTTTATTCATCCAGACTTTCGTGATCGGCGAGATCTTAAATATGTAGATAGATTTCTTTCAACCCAGTTAAGTTGGGATGCATTCGAGGAATTAAAAAACTATGCCTCGTCACTTGGCTTGTTAACAGCGTGCACGCCATTTGATGAATTTTCTGTTTCAAAAGTGAAAGAGCATGGATTCGATATTTTAAAGATCGCTTCAGCGTCCTTTACCGACTGGGGGCTGCTGGAGTCACTTGACAAATGGGACGGTCCAATTGTTGCTTCAACAGCTGGAGTTTCTCAATTTGAAATTGATCGCGTTGTTGCGTTTTTATCTAATCGAGAGAAAGATTTTGCTTTAATGCACTGCGTTGCGGCTTATCCAACCTTAGATTCAGATCTACTTCTCCACCGAATTTCAAAAATGCGAGACCGCTACATTGGAATCCCTGTCGGTTATTCCACTCATGAAAATCCTGACAATATGATTGCTGCACCGCTGGCACTTGCTAAAGGGGCGGTGATACTTGAACGTCATGTGGGACTAGGATCCGAAGAATCTAGTCTGAATTTATATTCTTCAGAGGTTGAAGGATTGAATTCCTGGATAAAATCTTTAGAGGCCGCAGTTCAAATGATGGGCCCGGAGGACCCGTGGTCAATAGAGAATAAATCTGAGAAGGAATCGCTTGCCGGACTCCGAAGGTACATTTTTGCCCGCGAACAAATTCTTAAAGGTACAAAAATTACCAATGACCTAATCTTCTTCGGAATTCCGGGGGACTCAGGGAAGTTGCAAGCTAATGACTTTGGTAAATATGAGAATTTTGTTGCCAGAGAGGATATCCCTAAGGGATCGGGCATCTCTTGGGATGCTATTTCTCACGGTTCAACCGAGAGTAAAATTCTTGAAATCAGAGATGTAATCTTGCAAATGATTCATGATTCTAAAGTTTCGGTGCCACAAAACTCAATTCTTGAAATATCACATCACTACGGTTTAGAAAATTTTGCAAAATTTGGAACCTGTATGATCACGGTTATTAATCGAGATTACTGCAAGAAGCTCCTATTTCTCTTGCCTGGGCAGACACACCCTCCTATGTACCATAAAACGAAAGACGAAACTTTTTTTCTTTTGTACGGCGACATGAAACTCAAATTAGATAATGAATATGTCTCATCTGAAATTGGTGAAATTGCAGTAATTCCACCTGGGACAATTCATGAAATGTTTTCTGAAGGTGGAGCAATCATAGAAGAAGTTTCTTCGACGCATGTACTTGATGATTCATTCTATTTAGATGAAGAAATAAATCAGAACAACTCTAGGAAAGTTTATGTCCAGTACTGGGTCTAACGACACATTGTGAATGTTTCAGAATACATTATTCAATCCCTTGCGAACCAAGGGGTTTCAGACATATTCATCTTGCCTGGTGGTGGGTGTATGTACTTGGTGGATGCTCTCGCAAAAGGTGATCAGATAAATCCTGTACCCCTGCTGCACGAACAAAGCGTAGGAATTGCTGCGGAAGCATTTGCGCAATTCAAGAATTCTCTTGGTGTTGCTCTTGTAACAACCGGACCTGGTGCTACTAATGCCATTACTCCTTGTGCTGCCGCCTGGACTGATTCTACTCCAATGTTATTCATATCTGGGCAAGTCAAAACTGAGGACAGTAGAGAAAAGTTTGGTGTGCGTCAATTTGGATTTCAAGAGATACCAATTGTCGAAATGGTCTCCAGAATTACAAAGAAAGCCATAACAGTGAGTGAAGCATCTCAAATTCCAACTGTGCTTCGGGATTTAATTGAGCTTGCTATCTCAGGGAGGCCTGGTCCTGTCTGGCTTGACGTTCCTTTAGATGTTCAGTCCCAAGTTATTAGTGAGACTCCAATTCAATGTATAAAACCGCTTGTGGACCCGAATGATGTAGATCGGGCCGTAGTCCAAAGAATTCTTGATGACTGGAATAAGTCGAAACGGCCAATTATTTTTCTGGGCAATGGCGTCAGGCTCGCGGGTGCAGCTGAAAGTGCTAACAAACTGATCGCTGAATCCAATACGCCCGCATTATTGACTTGGAAAGCGTTAGACCTTCTAGACTCCCAGAATCCGCTAAATGCAGGGAGGCCAGGCGCAATCGCCCAGCGCTGGAGTAATTTTGCTCAGCAAACTGCCGATTTCATGCTTGTTATTGGAGCCCGACTTGATTTAGGACAAACTGCCTACAGGCCGGCTAACTTCGCTCCTAATGCCGTTAAATATGTAGTAGATATCGATCCATGCGAACTAAAGAAATTAGACGGGCTAGGATTTAATTTAGTGAATGCCGATTCGAAAACAATCATTGAAGAACTCCTCAACATGGTTGGTCAAGGTTGTTTAGATTCCAATTTTAGCCCCTGGGTTTCAAAGATAGCCGAATGGAAAAGTACCTTTCCATTAATTCAGGAAAAACACTTAACTCCGAGTAGTGGAGTGAACCTTTATCCATTTATTGAACACTTATCCGAGTGCATGCTCTCTACAGATCTTCTGGTCCCCGGAAGTTCGGGAGCCTGTAGTGAAATTTCTATGCAAGCATTCATGAACAAGAGCGGCCAAAGAGTTTTGAACTCTGAAGGCTTGGGGCCAATGGGATTTGGAATCGCGGCCCCAATCGGGGCGTGTATTGCCTCTGGTGGCCAGCGGACAATTTCTATTGATGGGGACGGCGGATTCTTGATGAATGTACAAGAGCTAGCGAGTCTGGAGTTCCTGAATCTGCCAATCAAGATATTCGTGCTTAACAATAACGGTTACGGCTCAATAAAAACTTCCCAGGATAGGTACTTTGACGGCCGTCGCCTAGGTACCGACCGTAGCAGCTTGCTCGGGCTACCCGATATCGAAAATGTCGTTCGTGGATTCAATCTCACTTTTCACCGTCTAGTGAATTTTTCTCAAGTGTTGTTGACTTTGGAAACAATTCTCGCAGAACCTGGCCCAGCTATAATCGAACTAATTGTTGACCCTGACCAGATAACTGAACCTAGGGTCTTTACGGAAATCAATGAAGCTGGTGGGTTCTCAACTTCCTCGATGGAAAATCTTGTTCCAAAATTGTCTGATGCAGACCTAAAAAAGGCATTAATTTGGTATTAGCTCAAATATTGAACTGTGTAGAGTATCCAGGTTTTCGAAATAATGATGTGATACTCGTAAATTAGGATTTTTTGCGTTGACAAGAACCGCAAGTGCGCCAGCATTAATCGCCGCTCTAACATCGACTTCCTGATCTCCAATGTACATGAAAGCTGATTCTTTCTTGATTAGTGATGCCTTTTCCTCAGCGTAAGCACCCCCGTGCACTGCATCAACTTTAAAGCCAAGATAGTGAACTGATGCAACCAAGTTGGCAGTTGTTTTAGCGCTAATAATCACGATTCGGTGCCCATTGCTTCTGACTGAGCTAAGTATCTCATTAGCACCCGGCATTGCCGCTGTTCCCTGTACACCCAGAACCGGATAAACTCTCAAGAATTCCTCTTTTGCTTCATCTATTTCTTCCATTTTTACTAATTCTTTTATCATCGGGTTGAGGCTCAATCCTGATGTTGCAAGCGCTTCAAGGTGTGATTGACTTTTTGTGACTCCGAATTTTCTACAAATGTGGTCGAGGCAGTCAGTAATGCCAGCCTCGCTGTTCGCAAGAGTCTGGTCAAAATCAAATCCAAAAGTTAAACGCTTCTGCATAATCCAATCATTCTGTAACTATTTGATTACCACTTCGGGGAAGCCTAGCGTTTTCCCACCTAGAAAACCGAAACAACACAATCCTTCACAGAGAAAACCCTATGCGCATGTATTCTCACCTCATGAATCTCCCTAATGTAGCGGTCATTGGAACTCCCAGAAGTGGATCTAGTTTCCTTTCAAAATTGTTAGTTGATAACGGATGGCTGATTCCTTTTGAAACGGGAGCGCCGACAATGGCGGCGTACAGCTTCAATCCTGACGGGTATTTTGAAAGTACTTTGATAAATCTTTTAAATGACCAGTTGATTCGGGCTTCCTTTGGAGAAGCATTCTCATTTCTAAATCCTCCAGATGTGACCAAGAAATCTAAAAAAACAGATTTTAGTTTTGATTTGGACGAAAATACTGTTGACATTCCAACTGGTTTTTTGGAAAATATAGAAGAATACACATCCCAAAATTGGGATGTGTGGGGGATTAGCAGAATGGTGCCTGGTGGAAAATGGCACAAGGCATACAGCCGACACAAGATTGATACGAGTGAGAATATAGAGTCTACTTTTGATGGGATAAGGAAGTATCTTTCAAAAGAATCGGGGTATGTAGTAAAGGATTCCAGATTGAGTTTTACCTTAAATGGTTTTGAGAGTTCAATTGATAAAGTCATTATTCTCGGCCGTAAAAAAGATGGACTAGTTTCAAGCATCCAAAACCACTACGGAAAAAGAATTTTTACGGATGAAGTCCATGACCCTTTTCAATGGGTTTCAAATCACTTCAATTACAAAATACCTCCTATGGGTTTTCATGATTTCCAGCAAAGATATGATGATGCGTACTCAGCCATAAACCCCAGTTATGATGTTTTTGAGTTAGACCAGTCCGAATTAAGCGATGCTAGCAAGATGGCTGAGCTTTCTAAATTTCTTGGAACCGAGCTAAATCCGGATTAGCGGTTCCAAATCTCCTGCAGCGTGGTTATCTTCTGCGCGCCCTGAGATTTCAACCAAGAAATAATTGGCTGCTCTGAAGATCTCGCCAAAACATATACTTGATTAAAGGATTTCCAATCAATTTCGGCAGGATTCGAAATATTTATTCCAAGATCGCCCGCATGCTGCCACAAGAATTTATCCGCGACAACGGTTCTTTCTACAGTTAATCCGCCATACTTAATCAAGGCATCAAGTATTCGCCCTGAGCCGTATATTGCACTATTGTCATTTTCTTCTATCTCTAAAGCAATCAACTTTAGTTTACTACGATTGAATTCGAGGCTTGTAAAGTACTTGTTAATTGTGGCAGAAGTAATGTGCGCGATATCCTGAATTTTTCTTGGGCTTTTTGATTTTCTTACAGCATAAACTAGATTTAGATTATCGCTAAAATCATTAATAATCTCAAATCCAGAGGCATTTAACATGCTAGTTAACGTTGTCGGTTCAAAATGATACATATGCTTATCTATGAAGAACTCCTCAATGATCATCGGTTCATTGATTCCGAGTAGATTTGGCACATCAATCCAAAGAATTCCTTCATCTGATAAAATAGTTTTAATAACCTCTAAACTCGTCTTTGCGTCATCAAAATGCTCTAATGAGTGATTAAGAAAAATAAAATCAAACTGGCCCAATGTACTGAGATTTAATTCAAGTAATTTTCCAATTTCTACCTTTATATTTTTATGCTCTATATTGGGCTGGAGTGAATTATCACTTTCAATACCAAAATACGCGTGCGTTGGGTATTTACTGCTACACCAATTGAGGAACTGCCCCCTGCTAGAACCAACATCTAATATTCGTGAACGAGGCTTAAGAGATGAAATTATATCTTCAATATTTTGAATTTGAGCTTCAAGTCGGACGCCTTTTGCATGCCTGACATTTCCCCAGCCTGCATCACTTGAGAGGGTCCTGAGACCTTTCGCTTGGTCTTCATCTTGAATTGTTTGGCACAAGCCACAATGAGTGCAGATATATACGGAAGAATTTCTTCGCGAGCCTAAGGGTTTGTAAATGCATTCACCCAAATCTTTTTTGCACAGGTTGCAGATTTTCTTTTCCATTTTATCTACCTTGTCACATTTCTAGTTGAACGATGATAGCCCTTAAGGTCGCTTTTCTGAGCGACTCATTTGATTGTTAGCTGAATCGATTTAGGAATCAATCCAGCACAACCAATCCAGATGGCGTTAAAAGGTGTAGAGCAATGATGCCTGACTGATCTTCATTCGCTGAGGGGTCTACCCACTCGATTTTTACGTCACCAAGTGACGCGAGGATATCTTCTTTGAACCAAGAGTCAGTTAGCTGGTCCTTATCAGCGATAACGATTTTTTCAATTTCAGCCAATGGAGTTCCGTCTTGGGAAGGATGATCGGTAGAAAGCCACTCAATAAAGAATGGGAATTCACGAGTATCTGAAATTTCCTTTACGCCAATCTGCTTCCATTTTAAATCTGTCCCATTCGGGCGAGTGCGGTGACCTTCGATTGCTTCGCGCCCAAACTTTGCTGCAATTGGCGCAATATCTTTTGTACTAAATACCCAGGTAAACCAACCGCCGCCTTCATTGGCTTTCTTTGAAACAGCTTTACCCCATGGTGTTTGTTCTGTTGCCGGGTGATCAAGCGGACATACAACTTCGATGTATTGACCATTCTTCAGTGCTGCGGTGAAATTGCGTGTGCCAAAACGTGGGTGGATGCCACCATCAACAAATGTGCTGCCCAGGCGCGAACCTAAGCGTTGTACTGTGTCAGCAAGTTGATCATGGGAAGTCACATAAGAAACATGGTCTAGACGCATG
>JACCDK010013539.1_pt1 | contig 13946 bp, 16 predicted proteins | sample 7445871 | NCBI WGS metagenome assembly JACCDK01 (sample SAMN15323436, study PRJNA562643) | freshwater metagenome | isolation source: river surface water | place: USA:Blue River Watershed | collected 2017-08-15 | reverse complement strand
CGCATCTTCTATGTCTCACTTGCTAATGCGGAGTGGGAGTGGAAGCCAGCACTGGTCATCATTGCAATTGTGACGATGTTCTTTGGTTCACTTGTGGCGATTGCCCAGAAGGATGTTAAGCGCATGCTCGCTTACTCTTCTATCGCTCACGCAGGTTTCTTGCTCTCAGGTGTTATCGCTCTCAGCAAGTCAGGTCTAGACGCAACAATCTTCTATCTCTTCGCTTATGGCATTGCGACTGTGGGTGGATTTGCAATCGTGACTCTGATTCGCGACTCATCAGGTGAAGTCACTGACTTAAACCGTTGGAGTGGTCTTGGCAAGCGCTCACCACTTGTTGCATCAACCTTCGCCTTCTTCCTTCTGGCTTTTGCAGGAATTCCTCTTACCAGTGGATTTATTGGAAAGTTCTCTATCTTCTCAGCAGCTTATGAATCAGGAAGCTTGGCGATCTTGATCTCAGGTGTTCTTGCATCTGCCATCGCTGCCTTCTTCTATATCCGTGTGATTGTCTTGATGTTCTTTAAAGATCCAGTCGAAGATGGCACTAGCGTTGTGATTCCATCTGCTCTCACAACAATCACAATCACAGTTTCAGCTGCACTTACTTTGATTCTTGGAATCTTCCCAGCGCCTTTGGTGAAGTTCATCGAAGATACAGCGACACTTCTTCGCTAATGGCATCTTTCGGAATACCAGGAATGGCTCCAGCCCTAGAGGCTGAGGTCACCGCTGGTATGGCGCAGGTTGAAGCGCTTCTCCATAGCCATATTCAAGGTAAATACCCATTGGTGGAGGAGACCTCTCGCCACCTTGTTGCAGCAGGTGGCAAGCGCCTTCGCCCTCTGCTCACACTTCTCGCTTCCCATTACGGCGACAAGAACAGAGCGGGCATTATTGAATCAGCTGCAGTCTGCGAGCTAACACATGTGGCAACTCTCTATCACGATGATGTGATGGATGAGGCACCTCTTCGTAGAGGTGTGGAGAGTGCAAATAGCCGATGGGGCAACACTGTTGCGATCCTTACAGGCGATTATCTCTTTGCAAAGGTCTCTGCTCTCTTGGCAGATATTGGCCCTGAGGCTGTTCGCCTTCAAGCCCACACCTTTGAGCGACTTGTTATTGGTCAGATTATGGAGACTCAAGGTCCTGTTGAAGGACAAGATCACCTCTCCCATTACCTTGGAGTCGTCGCCGATAAGACAGGTTCTCTGATTGCAGCTTCTGCTCGATTTGGCGCAATGGTCTCTGGCGCACCAGATGAGATTAAAGAGACTTTGACAGTCTTTGGCGAAAAAATCGGTGTTGCATTCCAACTCGTAGATGATGTGATTGATATTGCGAGTGAATCATTTGAATCTGGAAAGACTCCAGGCACAGATCTTCGTGAGGGAGTTCCGACCCTTGTCACACTCAATGTGATTGCAATGAATCGTCCAGAAGATAGAGAGTTGATTGCTCTCCTTCAAGCACCGATTAAGAATGAAGAGACGGTTGCAAGCGTAATCAAGACTCTGCGAGCACATCCAGCTCTTGAGCTCTCTCGCCTTCAAACAATTCAATATGCACAAGATGCCCGCACGGCGCTAGGGCCACTACCTATCAATGATGTGACAGCGGCGCTTTACTCGCTATGCGACGCTATTATCGACCGCACGCGTTGATCTGACGAGATCAATTGCAAGGGTCACAAGAGCGAGCCAGATAAAGATAAACCCAATCCAGCGAGCAGTTGGCATTGCCTCATGGCGGATCCACACACCAATAGAGAATTGAATTGTGGGTGTGATGTATTGGAGAAGTCCAATCACTGTGTATGGAAGACGAGTAGTTGAGCCATTAAAGAGTAAGAGTGGAATCGCAGTAATTGCCCCTGCGCTCAGCAGAAGTAGAGAAAGTCCCCAACTGTGGCCGAACTGACCTGTGCCTTGAGATTCCAAGAAGATTAAGAATGTGGCATAAGGAATCAGTGAGAGCATCGTCTCTATTGTGAGCCCCTCAAGTGCCCCTAAACCAAGGACTTTCTTAATCACTCCATAGCTACCCCAAGACAAAGCCAGTGCGAGGGCAATCCATGGCAAGCGTCCGTAATCGATAGTAAGAACTGCAACACCTGTCGTTGCAATACCAACTGCAACCCACTGACCTATTCTCATCTTCTCTTTGAGAAGAAGGACTCCAAATGCAATGATCACAAGCGGGTTGATGTAGTAACCCAATGATGCCTCCACCACATGTCCACTATTAGTGGCCCAGATGTAGACAATCCAATTCACCGAGATCAGCGCAGAAGTTGCTGCAAGTCCAAGAAGAGTACGAGTATTACGAAGCTGAGAGATTGTGTGACGCAACTTCTTATGAAATGCCAAGACAACGAGACAGAAGAGAAGTGTCCATACTGCGCGATGGGCGACAATCTCATATGCACTGGCAGGTTTGAGTAGTGGCCAATAGAGAGGAAAGAGACCCCACAAGATATAGGCGCTTAGCCCAAAGATAAGCCCAAGCGATCTCTCGCTTCTATTTGCCATTTACTTCTTAACGATAGTTAGTAAATTGCACGGCGAAGTCGAAAGGACCTTCCTTGATTTGAGCGATTGCATCTTGAAGATCATCACGGCTCTTGGATGAGACTCGGAGCTCATCGCCTTGAATCTGTGTCTTAATTGATTTTGGTCCTTCATCACGAAGGAACTTTGCAATCTTCTTGGCATTCTCTGTTGAGATGCCCTCCTTGAGAGTGCAGGAGATTTTGTATACCTTGCCTGAAAGTTGTGGTTCACCAGCATCGAGATGCTTGAGCGAAACTCCACGCTTAATCATCTTCTCTTTGACCACTTCAAGAGCTGCCTTTGCTCGCTCTTCTGTGCCAGCTTCAATCTTGATCACATCACCAGATAGTTCAACAGTGGTGCCAGTATTCTTAAAGTCAAAGCGGGTATCAATCTCACGAATCGCCTGATTAATTGCGTTATCGAGCTCCATACGGTCGATCTTGGAAACTACATCGAAACTGCTATCAGCCATTGCTTGTGGCCCTCTCTAGTCGGGGTTTAAAGGCGATTTTTCATCCTTATGAGCCTAAGGTATCCTTTCCGCTCGTACTACCAAAGCGCCGCAACGCTTGAAATCACAACCTTGGCGGGTTGCCCGAGCGGCCAATGGGAGGGGACTGTAAATCCCCCGGCTCTGCCTTCGAAGGTTCAAATCCTTCACCCGCCACCAAGGCCCGTCTCATATGAGGCGGGTTTTGTTCTTTCTAGCTTTGTGCAATCAGATTTTGGTAATCGACTTTGATGCAGCGATCCATGACCACAGACATCCCTGCCGCCTTTGCAGCATCTTCAACTTCATTATTGGTAATGCCGAGTTGGAGCCAGATTGAATCAGCTCCGATCTTGATCGCCTCATCTGCCACGGGCAGACAATCTTCTGCCCTCCTGAAGACATCGACGATATCGATATGCACGGGGATATCTGAAAGTGATGGATAGACCTTTTCACCAAAGAGGCTCTCCACGAGTGGATTGACGAAGAAGAGTTGATAGTGGGAGTTCTCATGAAGGTATCTGGCAACCTGATAACTAGCGCGATCTACTTTGCTGGAAACGCCTACTATCGCAACAGTCTGTGCTGACTGCAAAAGAGCCTTAATCTCATTTTCTGTGGGCGTATGTGAACTCATAGATGGGAGTCTATCTCGCATAGAAATGCAGAGTTATCTGAAAGCCCCTAAAGTTGGGGTATGGAGAATATTTCAAACCCCGCTCAACTCGATGAGAAGAAGCTTCAAGAGACTCTCGATCCACTCTCATATGAGGTTCTCCGCAAGGGTGCAACTGAGCGCCCCTTCACAGGTGAATACACCGATACCGACACAGTCGGTTCATACCGCTGCAAAGCTTGTGGCAATGAACTCTTTAGATCTGAGACCAAGTTTCACTCAGGCTGTGGATGGCCATCTTTCTATGCACCAACATCTGCCGACTCTGTGAGATTGCTCGAAGATAGATCTCTTGCGCCTCGCATCAGAACTGAAGTGCGTTGTGGCAAATGTGATTCTCATCTTGGACATGTCTTTGAAGGTGAGGGTTATGACAATCCCACAGATCAGAGATGGTGTATCAACTCCGTCTCGCTCATCCTTGAAGCCAAGTAATGCTCTCTAAAGCTCTCTGGTTGCGACAGATCGCCGTTGCCAGCCTTTCAGGGGCCACAGCATGGTTGATTGGAAATCAATTAGGAACCAATGGGGGAGTAGTAGCCGCCATTGTTTCCACTCTCACTATTCGCATATCACTTCATCGATCTCTGCGTGAGGGCATAGGCCAGATCATTGGAACGGTTATCGGAGCAGGCGTTGCTCTGGGGGCCGTCAGCATCTTTGATTTTGGCTTTATTGCAGTTGCGCTGACTATCTTCTTCTGTGCAGTGCTAGCTCGACTTCTTCGCCTTGGAACAATTGCTTCAGTGAATGTGCCAGTTGTTGCGATGATCATTATTGGTCCGGGGCTATCGGAGAGCACTGCCGTGCATAGATTGCAGGCCACCTTTGTGGGAGCTGCTGTTGCAATCGCCTTCTCATATTTCTCGCACCCTAAAACTCCCATTGATCGCACCTACGAATTCCTCAATACGCTTGGGATTAAAGGCGCTCAAATCTTGGCTGAGATGTCAGAAGGTGTGGCATCTGGATATACCCAAGAGGATGCTGGTCATTGGTTAGCCAGATCTCGTGCCCTTGTTCGTAAACTTCCGGAACTACGGATGCAGACCAGTGAAGCCAAGGGCTACACCCGTTGGATTCGTATTGGCCAGAGAGATGAAGCTGAGCGAGCAAACTTAGAAAGCTTAGCTATCGAACACACTCTGGTTCAGATTCGTGTGATCGCTCGAACAATATTTGATGCAGCAGTGGAGGGTGCCATTGCAGAAGGTGCTCGCAAAGAGATTGCAGTGGCTCTCTCTGCTGCTAGTTACGCCCTCACGGCACATATTGAAGATCCTGAGGAGATTGTGGGGGCGAAGCAGAGCCCAACTGATGACTTGCGCGATGCAACAGCAGCTCTGACTCAGATGCTCACAAGTCAGAAAGTTACCCAGCAGCAGTTAGTGAAAGGTCTTTCGGTGGTTTCTAACTTAGAGATTGTGGCCGATTCGCTCGACTATAAGTCTCCTGCTCTTAATGAACAGGTAGAGGAAGTTTAGATAAAAAAAGAAAACCCACCCAGCGAGGGAGAGATTCTTCGCTGGGTGGAAATCCTGCTTATTAGTTATGGGAGATTGACATGCCCACCCTTCATCTTCCAGATGAAGTACTTCTCGAATGCGAGCTTTGCAAGGTGGTTTTGGGGACCCGGAATGAGTACTCCATGTTTTCGTGGTGGCAGCATCTTGTCTGCAAGGATCAAGACTCCGTTGTTGCCTGCATCCATGATGCAGACTGCTGGAATATCGCCAAACTCCTTCTCGTGGCGTGGCTCTTCTCCGCGAATCTGTGCTGCGATGTTCTTCGCTGCAACATGGGCCATCTGCTCGGTTGGAAAGCCAGTCTTAGGTACTCCAACTGGTGTTGGTGTGCTCCACGGAGCCGTGACAGCAGCAGCAAGACCGACAGCATAAATATCGTCCCACTTCATACTCTGATAGGTAGGGCGAACATCGACAAATGCGCCAGCATTGACCAATCCATCTGTCTTGCGGAGGAAGTCTTGTCCCACGAAGGGAGGAATTGTCATAGACCACTTAAAGTCATGGTGAGCTCCTTCGGTTGTCACCATTCGACCTTGATCGACATGATCGAGAGCAACATTTGTATAGGCATCAATCTTCTCTTTCTTCAAGAAGAGTCCAAGTAGTTGTTCACCATGATTGAGTCCGCCGATACCGAAGTGACCTAGAAAAGGCTCAGATGTCACATAAGAGAGCTTGACCTGCTTCTTCAATCCAGCTTTCTTGAGTTGGTATGAAGTATTAAAGAGGAATTCATATGCAGCGCCAAAACAACTTGCACCTTGCGTTGCTGCAATCACAATGTCACCAGGATTATCAAGGAACTTCTTCCATTCGCGACCAGCATTTTCTGCATCTGTGAGCGTGGTAATTGTTGAAGTGTTCTCTAATAAACCAGAGACATGTTCTGGCTTATTGCGAGTTCCAGTTGCAATCACTAGATAGTCGTATCCAATGGATTGTCCATTCTCGAGTTCTACTTGATGAAGCTCAGGCTTGATCTCTTTTGCCGCCGTATTAATAAAGTGAACTCCACCTTTTTCAAAGGTGGGTGCCACTTTAAATGTGACGCTACTTTCATCGCGCTTTCCAAATGGGAGCCAAATCAGCGATGGATTAAAGAGGAAGTAGTCACGATCGCTTACTACGGTCACTTCAACATCATTCTTCAACTCTTTCTTCAGTGATAAAGCGGCTGTGAGGCCACCGAAGTTGGCACCTAAGACCACTACTTTCTTGGTCATTTCTCTCTCCTAACTGTTACACCAGGGAATCTGGTATGGTTTGAGCATACCCCCAGGGGTATGCTATGTTAAGTCAGCTAGCAGGGGCTAGCACTCAGAAAGGAAATTTCCATGTGTTCACGAGTTATCTGTGATCGTTGCAAGAAGTACACCTGGTCAGGTTGTGGCCAGCATATTGATGATGCGCTCAATGGTTTGAGCGAAGACCAGATTTGTAAGTGCTGATCTACTAATGGCTAAGCAACCCACCCATGTGCTCCAGGATGAGGAGCAAGTAGAAGCGATCACTAAACGCCTGAAGCGTGCTCATGGTCAGTTGGCTGCAGTTATCCGCATGGTTGAAGAAGGTCGAAACTGCGATGAGATTGTGACTCAGATGGCTGCTGTCAGCAAGGCGGTCAATACTGCGGCATTTACTCTGCTTTCCACGAGCCTTCGTGAATGCATCGTTGATGATAAGAACGACAGTAAGGCCGTGCAGGAAAAATTACAGAAGCTCTTTTTGAGCCTGGCTTAAAAATTAAGGGAAAAAGAATGAAGAAACTAATTGCAGCACTCTTTGCAACCACACTTGCACTGACTTCATGTGGATCATCTGCCGGAACTAACCTTGGTGCTGGAGATTTCCAAGCGAAGACTCAAGAAGCAGGGGTTGTAGTGCTTGATGTGCGCAGCTCTGGTGAGTACATCGGAGGTCACATTGAAGGTGCTCTCAATATTGATGTTGAAGGCATGACATTTGATGGAGATATTGCAAAGCTCGATAAGACTAAAACATATGCCGTTTACTGCCACAGTGGTCGCCGATCAGGAATTGCTGTGGGAAAGATGAAAGATGCAGGATTTACCTCACTCTTTAATCTTGATGGAGGAGTTGAGGCCTGGCAGAGCGCAGGACTTGGCTTGGTCACACAGTAATGAGAGTAGTAATCGTTGGGGGAGTTGCAGGCGGTATGTCTGCAGCGACCCGCATGCGACGATTGGATGCAGATGCTGAAATCATCGTGCTGGAAAAGAGCGGCTATGTGAGTTATGCCAATTGTGGCCTTCCATACTATGTAGGAGGAGTTATTGAAGAAGAAGATGCCCTTCTCCTTCAAACTCCAGAGTCACTCCATGCGCGATTTCGACTCGATGTCCGAATCTCAACTGAAGTTCTTGAAATAGATATCAATACCAAGCAGGTTGCGGTGAAGAACTGGCTTACAAATGAGATCTATAAGCTTTCATATGACAAACTCATTCTTAGCCCTGGTGCTAATCCGGTGGTGCCACCTATTGCAGGCATAGAAAGAGCTTTGACTCTGCGCACCGTTGAAGATGTTGAAGTGATTGCATCTCGCGTTAACTCTCGGCCTCAATCTGCCGTGGTGATTGGCGGAGGGTTTATCGGAGTGGAGATCGCGGAAAACCTCACTCACAAAGGTATTCCGACAACGGTCATTGAAGCAGCACTACAACTCTTAGCTCCACTCGATCCCGAGATGGCCACTTTGGTTGCCGCTGAAATGCGTAAGCATGGGGTGGTTGTGGAATTGGGTGTGAGTGCGCAAGAAGTGAATTCTGATTCTGTAGTTCTTTCTGATGGAAGAGTCCTTCCTGCTGAACTAGTGATCTTGGCAATTGGAGTTCGTCCCGATGTAACTCTTGCAAAGAGTGCTGGATTGAAGATTGGCACTCGGGGAGGAATATCTGTCGATGAGTTCAATCGAACAAGTAATCCTGATATCTATGCAGTAGGAGATGCTGCTGAGAAGACAGATGCAATCGATGGTTCAGCAACTCTTGTTCCTCTGGCAAACCTTGCTAATCGCCATGGTCGAGTAGTGGCAGATCACATTGCAGGTAGAGAGATTCGCCCAATTAATACAATCGGAACAGCCATTGTGAAGGTCTTTGATCTCATGATTGCTGCAACTGGATGGAATGAGAAGAGACTGAAGGCTTCAGGTCACACCTTTACATCCATCCACACACATCCGAATAACCATGCTGGCTACTACCCAGATGCCAAGCAGATTGCACTCAAACTCATCTTTAACCCAGAAAGCGGTGAGATTTTGGGAGCCCAGGGCGTTGGTCTTGAGGGCGTTGATAAGCGTATTGATGTGATTGCTACTGCTATGCGAGCAGGGCTCAGCGCTCCAGAGCTAGCCGATTTAGAGCTTGCCTATGCACCTCCTTTTGGATCTGCAAAAGACCCTGTCAATATGCTCGGATATATCGCAGAGAATGTCTCGAGTGGATTGGTCAAGACTGCCCAATGGAGTGATGTTGAAGAACTTCAATCCCGTGGATATCAACTGCTCGATGTTCGCACACCAAGTGAATTTTCTGCAGGATCAATCCCTGGTGCTATCAATATTCCTGTTGATGAAATCAGATTACGAGTGAATGAAATTGAGAAGAAACCTGTGCTAGTGAATTGTCAGGTGGGCCAGCGCGGTCACACTGCGACACTTCTCTTGCAGGAGATGGGTTTTGATGCAACCAACTTAGATGGAGGTTATCTCACTTATTCCAACTCACCGTTGGTGGCGAAGTAGTAATAAATCTAATAAAGAATAACTAACATAGAGAAGAGAGAATGTTATGTGCCACAAGACCACATGTCGTAAGTGCGGGAAAGCAACTTGGGCAGGATGCGGAAATCATATTGAGATTGCACTCAAAGGTGTTGCTAAATCAGATCGTTGCCAAGGACATGCCAATGATCCTAAAGAACCAGGCTTTTTCAGCAGACTCTTTGGAAAGAAGTAGTTCAAGTGGCCACTATTGATGTGGGACAAGCCGAATTTGAGAAGCTTGTCACCGAATCACCTATCGTCTTTGTAGATTTCTGGGCAGAGTGGTGCGGTCCATGCAAGATGTTCGGGCCAATCTTTGAAGCAGCATCGGAAAAACATAGCGATGCGATCTTTGCCAAGGTAGATACAGAGGCGGAGCGTGATCTAGCGGGTGCCGCTGGTATTACATCCATCCCAACGCTGATGGCATTTCGAGATGGAATCCTTCTCTTTCGCCAACCTGGAGCGCTGCCAGCCGCATCTCTTGAGGAGCTCATTGGCGCCATTAAGGGCGCTGATATGGAGGCGATCAAGAAAGAAGTAGCCGAACAAGAGAAGAGTCAGGAATAAGGATGTCGAGTGCTGCGCAGAAGTGGAAGAGCGACTTAGCTCTATGGGCAATTCCGCAAGAGATATTGGATCAGGCGGCAGAGAAGCCATGGATTCATCCACCTGCGCTCTTTCAAATACCTGATCAGATCAATGATTCGCTCTCTCACCAGAGAGCGCGTGAGGCGATGCCAGCCGGTGGCTCTGTTCTTGATATTGGTTGCGGTGGAGGAGTGGGAGCATTTGCAATCACACCACCTGCATCTCATGTAATTGGAGTAGATGAACAGGAAGAGATGTTAGATCTCTTCACCGCAAATGCGCAGAAATATTCTGTGACTTCTGAAACTGTATTAGGGCAGTGGCCAGCCGTTGCAGATCAAACACCGATTGCAGATGTTGTCACCGTTCACCATGTTGCATTTAATGTGGGAGATATCGTTCCTTTCCTTTCCGCGCTCCACACACATGCACGCAAGAGAGTCGTTCTAGAAGTTCCTGTTATTCATCCCATGTCGAATATGAATGAAGGATGGAAACATTTTTGGAAAGTTATCCGACCAACAGTTCCTGTTGCAGGAGATCTCGTTGGAGTTCTAGAAGAGATGGGTATTGTCGCCACTATTGAATACTTTGAGGGTGAAATTCTGCTCGATAAGAAGCTTCCAGAAGGAAATAGCATTATTCGTCGCCGACTCTGCTTATCGCAAGAACGCCAGGGCGAGCTGGATTCATTCCTTGCAGCCCACCCACTGCCAGAAAGGCGATCTTTGGCAGTTATTTGGTGGGACATTTGAGTTTTACGCACTCATTTCTGCAATAAACTGCAAATTCTTACCCAATCTTGCTAGGTGGGAAGAGATCGCAGGTGCAAAAGTAACCATTTCGTTACCGAAACTCCCTATCGCTTCCACGCTCACAGTTCTATCTTTTACGCGTGTCGACGATTGCGCCGACGCAACCTTTCAAGAGGTTCGACTCAGGAAAGTTAGAGGACATACATGTCAGTAGAAGAAAACGGCGTCTCACGCCGTACCCTCATTAAGGGTGCTGCACTAGGTGGTATTGGAATCGCTGGAGGCGCAACTGTGCTTTCAAGCTGCGGTTCAAAGGCATCAGGCCCAATGTCATTCGGCGCACGTACAGTTGACGAGTCACCAACAAAGCAGCTCAAGGGACTCGTAGCAGCTTACGAGAAGAAGTCAGGTAACAAAGTTACCTACAACGCAACAGAATCAAATGCATTCCAGAACAACCTCTCACAGTATCTTCAGGGAACACCTGATGATGCATTCCAGTGGATGGCCGGATATCGCATGCAGTTCTTCGCAGAGCAGGGTCTGCTTGCAGACATCTCTGATGTGTGGAAGGACCTAGAAGGTCAGTACGACAACTCATACAAGATCGCTTCAACAGGTCTTGATGGAAAGCAGTACTTCGTTCCACAGTCTTGGTACCCATGGGGTCTTCACTACCGCAAGTCAATGGTCCAGGAAATGGGAATGGATCCAGAGAACGTAAAGACATGGGATGACCTCCTTAAGTTGATGGATGCTCTTAAGAAGAAGGGCCTCGTTGGCTACGCACTTGGTGACAAGGGTGGCTGGGAAGCAATGGGAACATTCGACATCATCAACGCTCGCGTTAATGGTTACCAGTTCCATGTTGATCTTCTTGCAGGCCGTGAGAAGTGGACAGATGCACGCGTGCTCGATGTCTTCACTCACTGGGAGCAGTTGATGCCTTACACAAACAAGAACGTTCTTGATCTCGAGTGGGATGGCGCAATGCAGCTTCTCCTCCAGAAGAAGGCTGGTACCTTCATGAACGGTTCATGGTTCGGTGCTAACTTCCTCGAGTCATCACAGGCAGATTACGACGATCTATGGATCGTTCCATTCCCAGAAATCAACCCAGAGCATGGCGTTGACACAATTGATGCTCCAATCGACGGATTCTGCGTAGCGGCTAACGGCGCTAACACAGAGGTCGGTAAGGACTTCATCAAGTTCGCAGGCGATAAGGAAGGTATGCAGGCAATGCTTGATACCGGAATCCCTATGACATCTGCAAACAAGAACCAGGACACATCTTCATACGATGCATTCCAGACACAGCAGCTCGCCGTTATGGGTAAGGCAAAGTACATCACTCAGTTCCTTGATCGTGATACTCGTCCTGACTTCGCTGGCCCAGTTGTTGGTCCTGCTCTCCAGAGCTGGCTCAAGAACCCTAAGGATGTCAACAAGATTGTTGACTCACTCCAGCAGCAGTGGGATGCACTTCCAGCACTTTCCTAATGAGAAAGAATTGATCTGATCAATTCAAAAAATTGGAAAGAAAAAAGGAAGACATATCTAACGAAAGAAGATAAGGTTCAGATATGAAATCGACGGCGGTTAACGAAGATAAAAAAGTTAACCGCCGTCGATCCTTTTCTCCCCAGGATCGACTTACTCTCGGCGCATTTATCGGAATTCCAACAGCTCTACATTTGCTCTTAGTATGGATTCCAGCGATTGCAACAATCGCACTCTCCTTTACATACTGGACAGGCATCCACATCTCAGATATTCGCTGGGCTGGCTTTGCTAACTATCACAATATTTTCTTCTCCACTCCAGTCTTCTGGTTGGCTCTAAAAGACAATGTCATTTGGCTTGCATGGTTTGGCTTAATTGCAACTCCTCTCGGAGTTCTCCTTGCTTATCAAATTGATCGCCAGATTCGTGGCCATAGCTTCTATCAAACCGCTTATTACATTCCAGTGGTTCTCTCACTAGCGGTTACTGGAATTATTTGGAACTTTATGTTGCGTCCTGACGGATTCGTCAATGGACTTCTAGGACGCGATATCACCGATGCAGTCTCCTTCTTTGGCGACGATCGATGGAATCTCTATGTGGTCCTGACCATCGCCTCATGGCGCCATATCGGTTACATCATGCTCTTGTATTTAGCAGGTCTGAAGGCTGTAGATCCAGCTCTTCGTGAAGCAGCAGCACTTGATGGAGCTACAGAGTGGGAGACATTCCGCAAAATTATTCTTCCAACGATGCGTCCTGTGAACATCATTGTTCTCGTAATCACGATTATTGAATCACTGCGTGCATTCGATATCGTCTACATCATCTATGGAACATCAGGTGCCCAGGTACCAATCCTTGGAACTCTTGTATTCCAGAATATTTCAGGTGAAGGTCAATCGATGAAGGGCGCTGCCTATGCAACGATCCTCTTCGTTCTTTCTATCGGACCGATCATTGCCTACCTCCGCACCACCTTTAAGGAGGATGTGAAGTAATGTCAGGTATCGTCGTCAACAAGGAGTATCGCGACCGTCAAGCTCGCAAAGATGCTGTCATCTCTATCTTTATTGGAATCTTTGCAATCCTCTGGATTCTTCCACTTGCATGGACTCTCTACTCGTCTCTTCGCCCATATATCGATCTTCAGAAGTTCGGCGTCTTCTCTTTTCCTCACACTCTCAACTTCCACAACTACACTGAAGCGTTGAGCCGAATGAATATCGGCCTCTACTTCACCAACACTGCGATCATCACAATTCCTGCAGTCTTCCTCACACTATTTTTGGGATCGTTGATGGCCTTTGTTGTTTCACGCTATTCATTCCGCACCAATGTTGCTCTTCTACTTTTCTTCACAGCAGGAAACTTGCTTCCAGGACAGCTCATCTTCATTCCGCTCTTTAAGATGTATTTGGCAATTGGAGATGCTGTAGGCAACCGTCGATTCCTCTATGACTCACATTGGGGCATCATCTTGATCCATGTGGCATTCCAGATGGGCTTTGCTACCTTTGTATTGAGCTCCTATATGAAGACGATTCCGAAAGAAATTTCAGAATCAGCGATGATCGATGGTGCATCAGTCTTTACCCACTACTTCAGAATCATCCTTCCTCTTCTTCGTCCAGCACTAGCCTCTCTCACAGTCTTGATGACCACATGGATCTATAACGATTTCTTCTGGGCTCTCGTTCTGACTGCAAGTGATAGCAAGAGACCGATTACATCTGCCTTGGGACGCCTCACGGGTGAATTTGTGACCGATTACAACCTCCTGGCAGCGGGTGCGATGATTGCTGCCCTCCCAACGCTGATCGTCTATTTCGTCCTCCGCAAGCAATTTGTGGCAGGTCTGACCCTCGGCTCCACCAAGGGGTAGTAGCTCTTAGGGCTAATTTTTACTTTCACGCTTAACCGCTTAGACTGCCTCCTCTACCACTGCCCCCCTAGCTCAGTCGGTAGAGCGTTTCCATGGTAAGGAAAAGGTCACCGGTTCGATTCCGGTGGGGGGCTCGCAGTACAGCAAGTCACAATTGAATATG
>JACCDK010642935.1_pt1 | contig 13949 bp, 11 predicted proteins | sample 7445871 | NCBI WGS metagenome assembly JACCDK01 (sample SAMN15323436, study PRJNA562643) | freshwater metagenome | isolation source: river surface water | place: USA:Blue River Watershed | collected 2017-08-15 | reverse complement strand
CTATCGAATTTCTTCGGTGTTTTTCCTGCTCAATTAGTGCGCTATGCACTGGATTTAGTCACTGAAACGATTGCTATTTATTTTCTTTTCAGTCAGTTTACTTTACAAAAGGCCTTTTACGAAATTTTTGGTTTTACCCTGTTTTTTTACGGTGGCTTGATCATTTTGATGGCCATTTTGAAAGGTGTTTTCCTATTTTTAGTACGTCAAACGTTGATTGTGATGTCTCGTCACATCGAGTTTGAATTAAAAAATGAGATTTACACGCAGTATCAAAAACTGCCTTTGTCCTTCTACAGACAACAAAATACGGGGGATTTAATGGCTCGGATTTCGGAGGACGTGGGGAAAGTGCGCATGTATGTAGGTCCTAGCATCATGTATGGCCTTAATTTGATTACAGTTTTTATCCTGGTGATTTATTCGATGTGGCAGGTGAATCAAAAACTGATGTGGTACGTTTTGATGCCCTTACCCATTTTGTCTTTAAGTATCTATTATGTGAACTCGGTGATTATTCGTAAGTCTGAAGAGATCCAAGGTGCTCTATCTCAAATTTCCACCTTTGCGCAAGAAGCGTTTTCTGGAATTCGGGTGTTGAAGTCCTTTGTCAGAGAGCGGAAATCAGTGAATTCATTTGCCGAAGCCTCTAATGCTTACCGATTTAAATCGCTTGGTTTAGTCAAGGTGGATTCGTTGTTTACGCCTTTGATTGCCTTGCTAGTGGGTTTTTCTACTATTTTGGTCGTTTATATTGGTTCGCAAGAGGTGATTGCAGGTCGAATGACCGTGGGAAATATCACCGAGTTCATCATGTACGTGTTTATGTTGACCTGGCCGGTGACGGCCTTGGGTTGGACTAGTTCTCAGATACAAAGGGCTGCCGCCTCACAGAAGCGGATTAATGAATTTTTAGAGGCAAAATCTGAGTTAACGCCCGGTAAGCAGATTCGCCAAGAAATAGTAGGGAATTGGGAATTTAAGGACGTAAGTTTTGTTTATCCGGGTTCTGATCGCCCTGTTTTAGAAAAGATTAATTTGACCATTAAAGCTGGAGAATCCGTAACTCTTTTAGGCCAAACCGGTTCCGGCAAATCTACCGTGGCTCTCCTGATGGCTCGTTTTTATGATCCTAGTTCGGGGGAAATTTTGCTCGATGGGATACCGTTAAAAGAGTGGGATATCGCCTGGGTCCGTTCTTTTGTAGGTTTTGTTCCGCAGGATGTCTTTTTGTTTTCAACAAGTATTTCGGATAATATTCGTTTTGGGAATGATCAGTTAGATCAAGAAGCCATTGAAACGGCAGCGAAGCAGGCAGATGTTTATGAGAACATTATGGAGTTTCCGGATCGTTTCGAGACTATCTTAGGAGAACGCGGAATAACTCTTTCAGGTGGCCAAAAACAACGGGTTTCGATTGCCCGTGCTTTGGCAAAAAATCCGAAGATGCTCATCTTAGATGATTGTCTTTCTGCCGTAGACACGCACACGGAGCACACCATTTTGGAAAATTTAAAGCAGGTGACGAAAGGTAAATCATCGCTAATTATTTCTCACCGTGTTTCCTCAGCTCGATTAGCGAATCGGATTTTTGTGTTAGCAGAGGGTAAGATCGTCGAAAGCGGAACGCATGACGAGTTAATGAAAGATCAAACGCTTTATTATGAGCTTTACCAGCAACAGTTGAATGAGGAATTACAACAAGTTTCCGCTCAATCGAATTAATTCAATTTCAGCCGATTTAGCGGCAAACTTTGCCTCAATCAATCGAGTTTCAGCTGCCACCGCATTGCGTTGTACCTCACGTAATTCATACGAAGTAGCTATACCCACTTTAAAACGATCGAAAGCAATGTCAATGTTTTGTTTTGCGATCGTGTAGTTCTCCGTTTCTAACTGAATCAAATTCAGGGAGTTCTCGTAAGTCACATAAGTTCTTTCTAATGCTGATAACAAGGCGTTCTTTAATTCCTCAATTTGCATCGATGCGATTTCTGCATTGATTTTGGCATTTTGGATTCTACGTTTCTGGTTATAGCCATCAAAAATATTAATGGTGGCACGCACACCATAGTTGAAAATATCACTGTTTCCTTTCTCCACCCCAAAACCAGCTCCATTCGCCACACTATTTAAGTTATAACCGGCTAATAGATCAATTTGTGGTTTCTGCTGACTCTGAATATTTTTCGTCTCTAAATCGCTAATCTTCTTCGATAAAATAGCCCCGATAAGCGCTGGATTTTGAGATAAGGCACTCATTTTTAATTCGCTAAGCGTCAATTTAGGTAATAAGTCAATGGTATTGTTGATGCTAAAGTCAGATTTATACTCTTTTATGAGTAAAGTATTGAAACCAATCTTTGTGTTGGTGAAAGCTTGCTCTTGGGCAATTAATAAGGCTTTGTCTTCGTTGAAATCGACCTGCGCTGAGTAATAATCTACTTTTGATCCCTGTCCCACCTCGTAGCGATCCTTTGCTAATTTTAGGCGGTCGTTGGAGATTTCAAGCCCTTTCTTGAAGTTGTTTACGCGTAGGCTTTGGCGTATAATATCGTAGTAAGTATTTGATATTAAAGCGATTAGGTTCTCAATATTGCTTTCAGTTTGCTTCGCACCTAAATTTTGTAATTCCTTAAAGCGATCACGTAGGATAAACATGCCTTTGCCATCATAAAGCGTCCAAGCCATCGCCACACCTGCATTTCCAGAATTCGAATGAACGCCGGACTGAATCAAAGGTGGACGTAAACCTCCAAAAAACGATTGGTTTAATCCTGAAATCGTATAGTTTTTATTCGCTGATCCGGTAATAGTAGGCAAAAATCCCGCATTGCCTAGACTATTCTCATTCGCAGCAATTCGTTCTCTTTGTCGCGAAATTTGAATGGAATATTGCTTAGTGATACCTTGTTGGATCGCTTCTTCTAAGGTCAATATTTGTTGTGCTTGCGCAAACGCTGGGCACAATAAAGCGATAAAATAAAGGCGGAAATGTTTCATAGAAATAGGTTGCGTAGATTCAATAAAACAAACTTAGCAAAATCTGTGCACATTAGGAAGACGAAAGCCTATAAGTACCCATAAGGCATTTTTCAGAGAAAAGAGTACTTTTGTCTCATGATTTCGCATCTCTATATTTATCCCATTAAATCTTTAGGAGCCATCTCTTTACAAAAGGCGGTGATGGAAAAAGAAGGCCTATGCGGTGATCGGCGATTTATGTTGGTGGATATGCAGGGTAAATTTATTACCCAACGAACCAGGCCAGAATTAACGCGTTTTGTGCTTTGTGAAACAGTGGGGGGCTTTTTAGTAAAGGATGTTAAATCCGGATTAGAGAAGGAATTACCGTGGTTACCAGTTCTAGGATCTTACCTGAAGGTAGAGATTTGGGAAGATCAATTAAGTGCTCGAGAAGTGCTGGACGGATGGTCTGAATGGTTTTCTGGAGCGCTCTCTGAATCGGTGCGCTTAGTTCAACTTACGGATGATAGTCCACGGGAGATGAAATCAAAGTACCAAACGGAACTTACTAAAAATACCTCTTTTGCTGATTCTTTACCACTTTTAGTGGTAGGTTCAGCCTCTTATCAAGCCTTAGAGGATCGGTTGGAGCAAGCAATTGATCGTTTGCGTTTTCGACCTAACATCATTGTCTCCTCTGAAGCGCCATTTACAGAAGATTCTTGGGCCGAAATTCAGGTAGGAGAGGTTCGTCTATCTGGCGCAAAGCCTTGTGCTAGATGCTCTTTAGTGAATGTGGATCCCTATTCTGGAGAATCAGATAAAAAAACATTAAAGACACTCGCTTCGTTTCGAACCTTGAATAATAAGGTCTATTTTGGTCAACAATTTGTTCCCATTTCGCTGGGAGAAATCCAAGTGGGTGACGAGGTTCAGGTAATCCGGACGCAAGATGCGGTTTATTAAGTTTTCTTCACTTGAAGTTGTCATAGGGGCTGTTTTATACCAATTTTTTCTTTCAGCGTCCTATTTGCATGCCTTTCCATCCCTTCCGGAAGGGGTGATTTTAGCCTTAGTGGTTGGATTTTTCTATCTGCTTGATCGGCAAGTGGATAATCTATATCTGCCTTCTCTAGATCAAAGGCATCAATTCCACCTAGAACATAAGCGGGTATTGCGTTTTTTCATGGGGCTAATTTTAGTAGGCATTTTAAGTTTATTGCCCTTTGTTAGCTCAGACGTTTTTATGGCAGGAGCATTGCTTGCTATTTCAGTTCTTATCTATGGTTATTTCACACATAAAGGCTGGCTTCAACAAGAAAAAGAGTTGTGTACAGCCGTTTTATATGCTGTGGGTGTTGGTTTAGTGGTGTGGGTCCGGGAGCCCAGCGCTTTTTTAGGCGTGCTTGCTTTAGCCGCATTGGCGTATCAAAATCTATGTTATTTCGCACTTATTGAAGCTAAGAATCCATTTTATACGTCGCGTTTACGGAAATCCGAGTGGGTGATCATGGGACTGCTTAGTGGAATGTATGCGAGTGGCCAGGATCTTTTCTTGGTATTACCTTTTTTGGTTACATTTGGGATAACGTTCATTTTGTCCCGAATGTCCCTGTCTGAGGATCGGCGAATTTGGGCAGATTTGGCGTTTTGGAGTCCACTTATTTATCTACTACATGGGGTTTTTTCAACATAAAGACGCGTACAAAGCTTTGCAATTTCCAGAATTTAGGGCCTATGTCACTGGAAATACCCTTTTTACGATTGCGCTGTTGATTCAAGAGGTCGTTCTTGCCTACGAGATTTATAAGATTACACTTAATCCGCTTGCCTTAGGCTTGATTGGATTGGCAGAGGCTGTTCCTTTTATTTCTTTGGTTTTGTTTGGGGGACATTTTGCGGATAACCGGGATAAGAAAAAAATCATGCAAGTGACGCTTTCCTTGATTATTGCGTCCTCTGTCTTTCTCTTGTATTCGAGCACACAATTGCGGTCAGCAGACCAGGATTTTCATATTTATTCGATCTACGCGGTTATTTTTATTATCGGTCTTTCCAAAGGCTTTTTCAGCCCCGCCGCTTCCTCCTTGAATCCTTTTTTAGTGCCTAAAGAGGTGTTTGCAAATGCTGCTACCTGGAATAGTTCTTTCTGGCAATTAGGTTCCATTTTAGGTCCTGGGGTGGCTGGATTTTTATATGCCTATGCTGGATTATCGGGTTCTTTGATGACGGTAATCGCCTTGTTACTAGGTGTAATGGTTTGTATTTTCCAAATAGAAAACCGGCCAGTTCCTGTGAAAACTGTTCAGCATGAATCCATTTGGCACAGTTTGCGGGAAGGGATTGCCTATGTATTTAAGACGAAGATTATCCTGTATTCGATTTCCTTGGATTTGTTTTCTGTGTTGTTTGGTGGGGTGATTGCGATCTTGCCCATTTTTGCTGAAGATATATTGAAGGTGGGAGCGGAGGGTCTAGGCATTTTGCGTGCGGCACCATCGGTAGGAGCGGTAGTGACAATGGTTACTTTGGTTTATTTTCCCCCATTAAAACACGCTTGGAGAAACCTTATTTTAGCTATTGCAGGCTTTGGGGTAGCGACCTTGATTTTTGGGGTATCTACTAATTTTTGGATTTCAGTTATCGCTTTGTTTTTCACAGGAGCCTTTGACTCGATTTCCGTAGTTATCCGCCAAACCGTGCTTCGTTTCTATACGCCCGACGAAATGAGAGGCCGTGTGTCCTCCGTAAATGGGGTTTTCGTGAGTACTTCTAATGAAATGGGTGCTTTTGAATCTGGTGTTGCCGCTAAATTTTTTGGAACTGTTCCCTCTGTACTACTCGGAGCAGGAGTGACCTTGGTCTTAGTAAGTTTGGTAGCATTGACCTCTAAAGAATTGTTCGATTTGAAGGTAGATCAAAAAATAGCCGAAGATTAAGCGTTCTCCTCTGCCATTTCTGCTTTCTTCTTAGCAATTTGTTCCGGCCAAGTTTTCAAGATATCGGTGATGGTTTTTTTGGATTCCTGTGCCCACTGTATGCTTTGAATCGCCTGCACATTGCTTGCGTTTTCGCCCAATAAACAAGGCAATATCTTTACATGGTGATCTGCCATCTTCTTTTCAGAAATGATGACCGTGGCATCACAAGACAGGTGGTGTATAATTCCGTCTACCGTTTGCCCTTCTGATACGTAAAAGTGGTCTAATTGATCTAATTTAATTGTTTTTTCGCCTAAAAGATCAGTTCCCCGAAAGTGTAAAAGGGTGATAAAGTCATCCCCAACAGCCGCATAAGAAACCCGATTTTTACCTGATTTTTCTGCAAAATAATCTCCAATTGACTGAAAGAAATTACGCTTGCTAAGTGTAGTAACTCCTAAGCCTTTCGTATTCGATGGAAGATGTGACTGGATAAATTGAAATGAGCTGGGCAGTTGCATAATAAAACAGATTAAATTTCGATTCTAATTTTAGGCTTGGGGAATTCAAAGTATTTAGAGAAGGATTGAAACCAGGAATGGATCACTTCAAAACCTGACTTGTCCAATTTGTATTCTATAAATTGGCCTTTTTTCTCTGCTTGTATCAATTTTGCTTGCTTTAATAAATCCAAATGATGTGAAATACTAGGTTTACTCATCTCAAATTGATCAGCAATTTTACCCGCATTTTGCGGGCCATTGACTAGAAATTGCAATATCTCTCTACGGGTAGGGTCGTTAATTGCTTTGAATTTTGCGTCCATCTTAATTAGATAATTAAGCGAATGTCTAAATTATTTTTTGAATTCACAAATATTTAGACATCTGATTTGCGGTAGGCCTCAATCAAAGCTAATTCTCCTTCCTTTCCAGGCTTAGAATTTCCATGTTCCATGCCTAGAACGCCGGAATATCCTTTTTGTTTCAGATGTCTGAAAATGTTTTGGTAATTGACCTCTCCAGTGGTGGGTTCTTTACGACCTGGATTGTCGCCTATTTGTAGATAGCCGATCTCGTTCCAGCATTTATCCATATTCGCGATCAAGTTTCCTTCATTTCGCTGCATATGGTACATATCGAAGAGAATTTTACAAGAAGGGGAGCTTACTGCCCGGCAAATGCTATAGGTTTGGTCAGAATAGCGTAAAAATAGATCTGAATTATCGCTTAATGGCTCTAATACCATAGTCAGCCCTGCGGGTTCAAGTATTTCAACGGCTCTTTTTAAGTTATCAATCACGTGACCTGTTTGAATCCCTAGGGGTAGTTCACGTGTGAAATTTCCAGGAACAACGGTTGCCCATTTCGCATTGACCCTTTTCGAGGTTTCCACGGCTTTACGGCAGGAAGCAAGGAATAGATCGGTCCATTCTTTTTTACCCGTCGTCATGGTTTGCTTATCGAAGAATCCATCGAATTTGATAACGAATACGCCCATTTTCATGTTGAGTTTCGCTAATTTCTCTCCAATTTTTTCTTGTAAAGCTATTGGCCTCTCCATCAATTCATTATCCTCTAAGGCCGTAAATCCTTGATCATACATAAACTGTAATTGATCTAGTTCGTTAGGTCCAGCGTGATTTTTAAACATCCCAAAATGAGGTGCATAATGTAAATCAAATGGTTTTTCTCGAGCAAGGCTTGATGCCTTAGTGATCGAGGGTAATAGTAAACCCGCACTTAGAAGCGAAGCAAAATCTCTGCGATTCATCTTATTTTTTCTTTAAAGTGGATAAATAGTCCATTAAATCAACTAATTCTTTTGTGCTCATGCCATCCGCTAAACCTTCTGGCATTAATGATTCAGGTAATTGTTTGTAGGATTTTAAGGCGGATGTTTTGAAGCTCTTCATGATACCACCCGGAATTCGAAGTACGATGTCGGTTTCATTCTTTGAAATCACAATTCCCTGGTAGTTATCGCCTGATTTCGTTTTCACTTCGAAGGTTTCATAGCCAAAACCAATACCTGCGTTCGGATAAAAGATAGACGTATACATGCCCTCTTTTGAGAGTTTAGAGCCTATTTCGGTTAATTTAGGGCCAAAATCAATTCCTTCCTTATCAACCATATGGCACATCGCACAAGAATTAGTGAAGACTAGTTTCCCTTTCACTGCATCCCCTGGCATTTTAACTAATTCGGCCAAGGCAGGGTGTGCTTTTTTGTTTTCAATTTGATGTTTGTCTAAATAACTATTTGCCTTCATACGAATCGACTTTCTCCAGGCTTTCTGTAGGCTTTCTACCACTAATGGTACGTAAGAGGGAGTGATTTTCTTCTTTTCTAATAAATCCAATACGAATTCTTCCGTGGGATAAGCATTACCTATAACGCGTGCAGCCTGCATTTGAACAGTTTTGCTACAGGCAGGATTCATCATGGCATCATATAATAATTGAGCTGACTCGGTTTTTCCTTGATAACGTAAGGATTCTATGAAAGCTAATTGCTCCGCTTCTTTTCCGGCAAAGAATTTCGTACGAATTAATTCTGCGCCGCCCGGTAGGTTATAAAGTACCTGACCTGCTTTAGATGATTCCGTTTTAGCCAAAATCAGGCTTAATACCCGAGTACTTTCCTCTTTCAATTGGTAATAATCGACTAATTCAAGGTATGGTTTGCCTTCGATTTGTTTTAGTAAATTAGAAAGCATCACCTTCGTTTCCGGATGTGCCGCAATATAGGCCGGTTTAATATGTCGAATAGCCTCTAATTGTGCTGTTAGATCATTCGCAAATTTTCCTGAAATAAGCCCAATGATCGCGTCTGATTTCTGTTCCCCAGGCATAAAATCCAAGGCTCTGAAATAAGCTAGTGACTTTGTATTCCCTATCAATTCAATTAAGGCAGGCAATGCTTTTTCCGTTCTTGCTCTCCAAACAATATCCGTATATCCTTTCGAATTTTCTGGTTTTAAAGCAGCATAGGCCATAAATCGCTCATCCCAGTTTCCATCCGCCCCAATACCCAATGCTTCCAAATACCAGCGATCTGTTCCACCATGGCGCATAGCTAAAGATGCCCAAATTTGATTTACCTCTTCACCTGAAAGATGTCGCAATGCAATAGCCAATTCACGTCTTACGGAGGCGTGTTGATCTCTCGCTGCTTTTGTAGCTAGGGCTGCCCATTCGGCAAACGGCTTTTGCTTTGCCGCCCGAATCGCCATCATTTTTAAGTTCGGATTAGCCTGTTCATAGGCTTTTTGGATGAATTCATTCGATCGCGGGCCTTGATTTAAAACCCAAAACGCTCTCGCTCTGAATCGTGGATTTTCATTTGTATTGAAAGCATTCTCCAACACAGGTTCTGCTTTCGCTCCCATTTTTTTCAATGCTTGAAATGCGAGGAAACGAATTTCTAAGTTCGGGTTCACCAGGGCCTTATAGGCTGATTCTGGTGTACTTAAATCGAAGGTAGTTTTCTTGAAAGCATGACCTTTAGGTGCTATGCGGTAAATTCGGCCTTTAGCCTGATCACCAGCCTGGTGTCCACCTACGCCTGGATCATACCAATCTGCCACGAAAAGCGATCCGTCAGGAGCAGCCGCCACATCGGCAGGCCTAAACCATTGATCACGGGAAGTGATCAAATTATTGATGCGTGCTTCATATCCAGCTCCCCAGGGCGTAGTCGCATACGAACGTACTACATTAGGACCAGCATCGGTATGAATCATTTGATTTTGGAACTTAGAAGGCAATAAATTACCCTCATAAATAATCATCCCAGTAGGTGATCCTGCCCCTGTTTGCAATAAATTAGGTACAACTCCTGGGTCATTTAGGTGCCAGTGACGTAATGGAATCTCTTTCTCGATATTCGTTCGGTTTACTGACCAGCCTTCTCCAGTCATTTCATCCACATAGCCATAGTTTCCATGCTCGAAAACGGCATTAATTCGTACCCCTTTATTGCCATCGTCATCATTATCAGATTGCCAAAGTCCGCCATACGAATCCACCGCCACTTCAAAATTATTTCTAAAATTATGTCCTAAAACTTCCACCTGACTTCCGTCTAGATTACAGCGAAATACCATCCCTTGTCGGTATTTTTTAGGTCCAATCGGGTCTCCGTCTTGATCTAAAACCGGTTTGCCTTTGGCATCCAACAATTGTTTTCCTTCATTTCCAATGTTAAAATACAATTTTCCATCTGGCCCAAAAGTAAAGGCATGTGCCCCATGATCATGTTGATCACCTCCAATACCTGAGAACATCACTTCCTTGCGATCCGCTTTACCATCCCGGTTATCATCGAACATTCTCCAGATATACGGACTTTGGGATACAATCACCATGGAATCTAATACGGCGATTCCAAGTGGGGAATTTAGTTCTGGGGATTGATAAAATACCTTTCTTGAATCGGCCTGCCCATCTCCATCCGTATCTTCAAGTATCAAAATTCGATCCCCCTGAGGATTCGTTGGATTTCCATTGATCCCTGGTCGATAATTATACGCCTCTAACACCCAAACCCGCCCTTTCGAATCGACATCAATATTTGTTGGATTGATCAGCATAGGCTCCGAAGCAAAGGGTTTGACCTCTAAGCCTTCAGGCACTTGAAGTTCGGAAACTTTCACTTGAACGGAATCAGACGTCAATTTTTTCGGCTGAATCACAGTAGGTATGCCTAAGCTAACAAGGCTAATCATCCCACCTAGGAATAGGAGCGGTGTATTTTTAGCGAATTTCATAGTCTTAACGAATAGTAGAGAAGCTAGTAGGAGTCATAAAAATGGATTCGATTTTTTCGATAATCTTGCCATCTTTCTCGGAATCAGCTGAAACTTGTTTCCATTTTGGATCATTCACAAAGGCCGCCCAATTGGTTTTTGCAGCTTCCTCTGAAGGATGAGCTACTAGATAAACCAATTTACTTTGAACCGCAGGATCCTTTTCAATGGTAGTGAAATAGGCGATATTTTTGATATCATGCGACTTAAAAATCTTCATGGTATGATCTCTGAAACGAGACAAAATCGCTGGATTTCTTCCCGGCAATTGGGAATAGGTGCGTAATTCAAAAACTTGGTCTACTGAACCTCCCGAAGGTTTAATTTTAGGGCTGAAATCCGTTGCATTCATGAAAATACTCGTCACTTTAGCGACGATTTTCCCTGTTTCCTCCGATTTCTTAGCCACCGTTTTCCATTCTGGATCACTGCTGAAATGTTTCCAAGAAGAATCACGTTCCGCTTTAGAAGGGTAGGCTAAAATATAGTAGAGAGCATTCTCCGTATTATTTGTCGGAATCCAATATCCCACATTTGTCATTCCGTGTTTTTCGAAAATCTTCGTTGTGTGATTCGTAAATCGTTGGATTAAGGCGTCTAATCTGCCAGGATGGCAATAATAGATACGCATTTCGAAGTAGCGATTATCCGTTTTTTTTGCATTGACTGCAAACGAAAATAGACCTGCGCAAAGCAAGGTCAATAAGAATATTTTTTTCATGGTTTTAAATAGGTTTGTACGAATTTACGGATTTAATCTTCTTTTCATCAATTTGTCTAGCATAAAAAAGAGCAATTCAGGTTTTAGCGTTCTCCAGTTTGGAATTTGTAGATTTCCCCCAAAATTCAGGTAATAATCTACCTTGTATTTTGTCCACTCCTGCTCCACAAATGGCGCAAAATGCATGGCAGCAATCCACCCATCTTCCACATCCTCAAACCATTCTGCATAATAGTCATCTTCCCAGGCCCCATGAAAATTAAGTACATTTTCACCGATCAGAATAAAATGTTTAATCCCCTCATCGACTAAATGGTCCACTACTGTTCTCTTTAAATGCATAATGTCGTTATGCAGCGTATCATTCCACTCTCCAAATAATTCGATAATCGTATATTTCGCCGCATAATCCGTATAAAGAATCTTACAAAAGAGCGTTTCAGAGCCTATATCGTCCCACAAGGGATGAATATAATAGCCATAAATATCATTTTCGTAAGTGGTTTCTGAATAATGTCTTCCAAAAAATGGGGACTTTTTATCGCGTGCTGCGACATAAATGGATTCCCACTGAAACGATGGTTCAATGTTTTGCATACCCCAATTACACAAAAAAGGCTTGCAATCGCAAGCCTTTTTAATCAAGTATATTGGTAAAATTTACAAGGCAATTGCCTTTTCAAATTTGCCAGTACCATCGAATTCGAGTAAATACTTTTTAGTAGCTACTTCAATCACTACATGGTAATCTTTTACAACTGAATCAACCGCTGCACTTGCCGCTTTTACTAAGGCCCATCCTGCGTAATTTGTATCGAGGTAGGTTTTGATCGCAGCAGGTAAGGAGGAAGCAGTTAAACTTGTGATAGTAACATTTGGTGGAGTATGACCACCTTTTGCTGGATGATTAGCTAGTTGCTGGAAGTTAGCATCTAAATGGAATTCTTTTTTAACCGTTCCAATTGTTACACCAATATGGTATTCAACGATAACTGAATCCTTCTTGATGGCTACTGCGTAATCTAATTTGTAGCCAGCTGCATTTGTATTCAAGAAGGCAGTTAATCCAGCTGGTAAAGTTGTTAGTTCTATTTTAGTGAAATTAGCTCCTTTTTGGCTTACCTCTTTTGATTTTAGGACCGTTCCATTAGCGTCTAGATCTAAACTTAACAGAACGCCAGCCTTGTCTACGTGAATATGGTAAACAGCGACTCCATTTTGATCTTTAGTTAAAATAGCACGTTTGAAAGTCATTCCATTTAAAGCTGCTTGAACAGGAGCAGGAAGATCAGCTAAGGCAATCTCAGTTGCAGCAGGGGCAGGGCCTTTTTTCCCTGGTTTTCCTTGTAATCCTGTTACTTGATTTAAGAAAGCACCTGTTTCATCAAAGAAAATAGAATAATGCTCTTTATTGAAGATAAGCTCAACCCGAAAACCTAATTTATCTCCTTTGGTTTTTTTCGAAGCGTGCTCAAAAGTAGCACCAGGGAAATTAGTGTCAATGTAGGCTAAAACAGCAGTAGGAAGATCAGTTTTAGCAATTTTTACCGCTACTTCCTTCACGATTCCTTTGTTTGAAACAACAACTTGTGCTTCCGTGCTAGGAGTGGTTACATTAGCCACATAAATCGAATTCGTTTGTAGAGAGGTGTAATCAACTGCGGTCACTTTCGGGTAAACGGTGGCTACCGCCTGAGTGACTAAAACCGGAACTTCTTGCGGAGCAAGAGTAGATGCGTTTTGTGGATCCACATTTTGATCCTGGGTGCAGGCATTTAAGGCCAAAACAGATACAAGTGCAATTAATGAAATTTTTGTTCTCATGATTTTAAGATTTGATTCGGTTATCAAACGGTAATTCTGATGCAATAATATAATTCTCTCTTTAAAAAAAGAAGTGTAGGTGCAACCAATCGACGAACGGGCGCATCTAGTCTACTAAATTATCAGTTAGCTGATAAATTATAGTACCTTGTATTGCAAAGTACCTTTTGTTTTTTATATTTGCATCACAATCAACAGCTCCATTATGAAACAGCGGTTTGTTATCTTAGTACTAATCCTCTTTTGCAGCTTCCAGGCCTTATCTTTAGGCTTCCCTCATCGTTTACACCCGGCTAAGTTATTTAAAAAGACAATCCAGGTTTTTGTGAAAAACGTAAAGAAATAATGTTTAATTTTGGTCAAAAGACCGACAAATGATAAACTTATTTATTGAGTGGAACGCTGATCCGACCATCATTAATTTACTGGGATTCCCCATCCGTTGGTACGGATTATGTTTCGCTTTCGCTTTCTTAGCCGGTTTTCAAGTGGTTGCCTATATATTCAAGAAAGAGGGTAGACCTGTCGAGCAAGCGGATCAATTATTGATCTATACCATGGTGGGTACGGTTGCTGGTGCGAGAATGGGGCATTATTTCTTCTATGAATTTCCGCTACTTTTAGCCGATCCGGTTCGTTTTTTTATTCAAATGATTACCCCGCCTTTTTCAGGATTAGCCTCTCATGGAGCAGCCATTGGTCTTTT
>JACCDK011290655.1_pt1 | contig 13951 bp, 10 predicted proteins | sample 7445871 | NCBI WGS metagenome assembly JACCDK01 (sample SAMN15323436, study PRJNA562643) | freshwater metagenome | isolation source: river surface water | place: USA:Blue River Watershed | collected 2017-08-15 | reverse complement strand
TGGCTAGTTCTTCTTGGATCTCGCGAATAAGTGCATTTTCGAGAGACTCGTCTGCTTCAACTTTACCGCCAGGGAATTCCCATTTTTTTGAAATGTAATCGTATTTATTGATTCCCCGCTGAACACACAAGTATTTTCCTGTGTGTTCTACGACTGCCGCAACCACTGTAATGTGTTTCATGAATGATTCAGCAAAATACAGATAGGAAATCGAATTTTAAGGAGAGTTTGTAAGTAATTGCCGGTAAAGGGTGTAAATAGGACGAACTATTTTTTGGAAGTTTCTAAAATTAAATCTAAAAATGAAGTCGGCTGTAAAAAGTAGTTTGAGTTTTCTTCCAATTTTTCCTTTATCAAAATTAATCCGCCATTGGTGTATGATTCCATTGTTTTTATTAATGATTTTACCGCATCATCTTCGTCTAATTCTCCTTTTTCGAGTGCTACTAAGTCTATGTCAGTTTTTGCTAATAGTGCAATAAACATATTTTCTTGCAAGTTCGTAAAGTCCTTGCGTGTTGATACGGTTGTCTTGCTACCCCAGTGCTGAATATGGTGGCTAAAATCTGTTTTCTTTTCTCCGTCAGGAATTGGAGCAAATTCATTGTTGTAAAGTCCTAAGAAAAAAGCATAGGTGTATAATTCATAGTTGGTACTGAAATGTTTACCCAAATTGATTTTCTTCTCACCTTCTGCACCAAACTTTTGAGAAAATGAAGTAAATAAGTCTTTATGAATCTCACTGTATTTTGGAATTCTAGTTTTCCATTTTTCAAATAAATTCTTCATCTTATAATGTAATTACTTGTGAGTTAATTGTTTTCAAGTTGTTTGGATCAAAAGGTCTTTCTAATTTCACCCAAAATGCCTTGTCTCTTCTAACATTCTTAAATTCTTCTTTGATGGAAAGCGTTTTTGTTGCTTTGTCTGTGTGCAGAAAATCTTTAATAAGAAGAATCTTTTGATTTTCGGTTTCATAAATCAGGTTCAAGAATTGGGCTGTTTTGTTCTCTCCAAAAGATGAAGTTGGCGCATCAAAAATCATAGGAAAGTTTTCTTCTTTGATTTCTGATGCCAATTCAGAAATTGCAAATAGAATTGAAATATGCATTGAAGTTAATAATGATTGGTTTGGCTTATAGAAAGTCCTGCCATCTTCTTGTAATTCTACTTCTACTATTGTACGATTAACCTTGTTTCTTCTTGTAAAAACAATTGTTCCGGTGAAAGCATCAATGTTGATTGTTTTAAAAAAGTTGTTTGATTTGGTTTGAAGTTTCTCAATAAATTCATCAAATTTCTTTTCTTTGGTATCTATGAAAATAGTTTCAATGTCACGCAAGATGTTTCTTGTCTTTATCAAGAAAGAATTAGCTGAACTTGTGTCAATTTTATCTTTTTCTTCCTTCTTTGCTTTTAATTCAGATTCAAGACTTTTCAATTTTGTTGTATAGTCAACTTGTTCTTGATTCCGATTTTTAAGGTCTCTTTGCCAAGCATTGTAATTTTTAAGTACATCACTTAATTTATCCGCACCTATACTTGAATTACCTAATATTTTATCTCTTTCAGATTTCTCTTTTTCTAATTGTTCGCTGAGTTCTTCAATGTCTTTTTTGCGGTCATCATTAAATTCAAAAAGTTCTTTTATTTTAGTTCTTATTAGCCTTAGGTTTTTTAAGTTGTCTTCGTGACTTATACTCAAATTATCAAGTCTATTTATATAATCAAATTTAAAAAGAGGTTCATCATTATTTGGCTCACTTTCTTCTATAACTTGACTTTCTAAATAGGTTTTCAACCTTTTCATCATAAACTCGTAGGGCTCAGAACCTTTTTTAGCTTCCCGATTGCAAACCTTGCAAATTTCATCATTCAGCATTTCTTCCATTACTGCTTTTGATGGTACGTTGTTAGGTAGCGGAATAGCATTATTTAATAATTCTGCTTTAGCTTTTTTCTCACCCTCTATAATTCCTTTTTGTTTATCAAATTCTGATTGAAGTTCTCGTCTAGTTTTGCTATGCGTTGACACTTTTTCTGCAAACTCCTTATGAAAGGATTCAAAATTTACTAGAATCCAATTTTCATCAAATAGGGAAGTGGTGTAGTTTTCGTCAATTCTTCCTGTTAAGTAGGAAATTCTTTCTTCAATTTCTTTTATTCTCTTGTTAAGCGTTTCTAAAGCATCTGCGTTGCTAACGTGACTTTCTGCTAATTGTAAATTGCCTTCAATTTTTCTGATTTCTTCTTCCGTGGAATTCAAATGGACAAGATACTTTGCTTTCTCTCTCTCTAAATAAATAATATCCCCTTCAAGCTTTTTATAAAGTGCTTCATTCTTTTTATCAAGCTTTGAAGAATCTTCTACTGCTTTTTCTGCTTTCTCTCGTAAAAAAGCTCCCTTTTCAGAATATTTATCGTAATGCTTCGCCTCCGAAAATAAATTTATAAGGTTTGCTAATGCACTATCACTTTCAAAAATATTGAGTTCCGCTTCACCTTTGAACATTGAATATTTCCTAATTTGATAGGGAAAGATTCTGTCCAAAAGAGCTTGACCATCAACCTGTGTTCTTTCACCCGAACTATTTTCAGAAATGCCTTCAATCATAAAACTTGAAGTCGAACATTCATTTGCTTTTTCTTTTTTTGCAAGGAAAGATTTAGTGATGATACTTTTCTCACCATATTGTTCTACGGTCATTGAAACCCTTACTCGAAAAGACTCTCCAATTTCCGTTTCATTCAGCTTTTTGGCAGAAACTAACATTTCTAATTCTCGGCTTTCTCCATTGAAAAGCCAATCCACAGCTTCAAAGAATTTAGTTTTTCCTTCACCATTTTCACCAAGGATAATATTCAAACCCTCTGATAATTCAAAGGCGTTAGTATCGTAATAACAGAGGTAGTTATCTATTTGTATTTTTCTGATTATCATAATGCCTCATTTAAAAATTGGGTAACTTGGTTTCGCAACACTGAATCCGTAACTGGTGAAGTGCCGTCCAATCCTTCAACTATCAAAGCAATTGCTTTAATAATAGGTTTGTCAGAATTAAGTGCTTCTCTAATTGTAGAAGGCAAATCTTCTTTATTGAATTCATATTTGTTTTCAAGTAGCTCGTGAGTTAAAAAACTTTTGAGTATATCGTCTTTTCTTGCCATAAGAATAATTTTATAAATCGTTAAGGTTTAGATTATAGTAGTCTAAAATGCTTTTAAGTGTTTCGTAAGTGTCTGTTTTATTCATTGCTAGGTTAGCAAAGTCAACCACTCGTTCAAGTTCTTTTTTTACTAGCCCTTTTTCCATTTCAAAAGTGCTTTCATCTGAAACTTCCGGCACAACTACTAAATCGTGAATGGTAGCGTGAATTTTATCTTTGTGCAATCGCAAAACCCTTCCTCTTCTTTGTATAAATTGTCTTGGATTTCCTGTACTTGCACAGAAAATCGCTAATTCGGAACGAGGGACATCAACACCTTCGTCCAAACATTTCATAGAGGTCAATACGTGAATCTTACTTTCTTCAAAGTTCTTTAAGATTTCCTCACGATTAGCAGAATTCGCTGTAAACTGCTTCACCATAACAGAATCATCTGTTTGACTTACCGCTTTGGTATATTCATTAATCAATCTGTTTTCATCATCCGTTTCAACGCTATAATCCGTTTCATCAAAATTTGCTTCAATGCCCTCGGGAACATAAATTAAAGTGTATTTCAGGTGTTTTTTTTTATCAAACTCACTTCTTAGTATCGCTTTAAATGCTTCTAATTTATTGGCTGCTTTATGTATGATTCGTTTTCTTTCAAGAAGTTTCATTTCTATTTGAGGCGTGCTTTTGAATTCACCTGTTGAATTGTCAAACATTCCCATTCGTAAAAGTTGAAGAGAAAGTTCCTTGTACCTTTCCATTTCTTGGTCAGTTAGTCTAATAATGTGTGGGTAATATGTGTATTTACACAACCATCCAATATTCAACGCTTCTTCCATTGAATAAGAAACAATGTAAGGTGGTTCATCATTGAAAAACTCTTGAATTGATTGATTTCCTGCTTCATCAAATTTTCTATGCGGTGTTGCAGATAAGCCAATTCGTTTTTCAAGGTGTATGTTTGGCAACAATCTTAAAAGTCCTTGCGAACCTAAATTGTGCGTTTCATCTGCAATTAAAATAGTGTCTTTGGGAAGTTGAGTAAAGTAGCTTTGAAACTTAGGTCTTGGTAATGAAGCATAAGTTACAATAACGATGTATGAAGTATCAATCAGTTTTGAGGCCGTATTGAAAAACGCAAGATTCTTATCCCAATTCTCTTTTGAACTGACTGTAATGACGTTTTTAAAATTGAATTTTGCACATTCTTTTTTCCATTGCTCAACCAAAGCTGTTGTTGGTACGGTAATAATTGCTCTGTAAATTCCTGTTTTCTTGTATTCGTTTAGCAAGCAGTTGAGGGAAGTAATCGTTTTACCAGTTCCTGTTGCCATAGCAAACATTCCTTTGTAGTTATTCGCAACCCAACTGTTGTATGCATTAATCTGATATTCTCTGGGTCCTTCTGTATAAGGAAACCTTGGTGTTCTTCTGATTAGTTCTATTTCACTAAAAAGCCTTGCGATTGTTTTTTTAAGCTTGGGGTTTGAAATTAAGTTTTGCTTCTTTTTAAGAAGTTGTTCTTCTTGAACCAACAATTCATTGATGTCCTTTTTACCAAATCTGTCTTTTAGTACGACTTCAATATCACTAACAGAGATATATTCAACATCTATATCTTTTTCAGTAAAATAATCGTCAATTAATTTAAGTTGCTTTTTGATAAGCTTATTTGACCTACCGTTTTCCCAACTCAAAAAAGCTTCCAATTGTTCTATGTTTTCAGAAAGCCCATAATAAGTAAAATTGCAAGATGCTTGATAACCGACAGCATCTTGACCGTCACTAAAAACGCCTGATTTATAATGGGCTATTCCTTTTCCGTTTTTGGGTTTGATAACCTTTATTTCAATGCGTTTTTCAGCTATTAAATATGCCAAACATTCAAAAAAGTGCGTATCGTATTCATCAAGCACTCTTCCTAGCGAAACAATGTCGGTTAAATCAAAAACTCTTATTTCATTGGGATTATCTTCCACTCGGGAAATTGCTTCTTTGTCTTTTGCTGAAAGCAAATGGTTGATGACCATTCTCATTTTTCCACCCTTGCTGATAAAGGTGGCAAAGCCAACGGAAAGCAAATTAATAGCTGACGAACTGAAATAACCTAACAATAAACTAAACTCATTGCTATTGGCTAATCCGTCCAAATAGAATTGCAAGGGCTCATTTTCTGAACCCGTCTTATAATCTCTATCTATTGACCAATCGCAATCTTTAAGCATATTTAAAATTTGGTTGTGTTAGTTCTATAATTTTGCTAATCACTGTTTCTATGTCTTCAATTGAGTTGTATTTTCCCAATGAAAACCGCAAAGAGGCAAAGGCTTCATAATCACTTAATCCCATAGCTTTCAAAACGTGTGAGGGTTCAACTAATGCTGAAGAACAAGCAGAACCATTGGAAACTGCAATATTTTTCATTCTACCTATCAAAACATTGGCATCTTGACCTTTGAAACAGATGTTTATTGTGTTATAAATTCTATTTTCTGAATCACCATTTAGTGAAGTATTTGGTAGTTTTAAAAATTCAGTTTCGAGTTTGTCTTTTAGTTCAGAAATGTTTCTTTTATTCAAATCCATTTCTTCACTTGCTATTTCACAAGCCTTTGCTAAGGCAATAATTCCTGGTACATTGAGTGTGCCGCTTCTCAGACCTTGTTCGTGACCTCCACCGTGAATTTGTGGGGAGAGTTTTGTTTTATATCTTACATACAAGGCTCCGATTCCTTTTGGAGCATACATTTTATGACCACTAAAGCAAAGTAAATCAATACCTAAATTATTAACATCAATTTCAATTTTGCTAACGACTTGTGTGGCATCTGTCATAAACAAAGCTCCTTTTTCGTGAGCTAGTTTAGCAATTTCTTTGATGGGTTGAATAACACCTGTTTCGTTGTTGACATACATCACAGAAACTAGAATCGTATCTAATCGGATGGCTTTTTCAAGTTCAGCTAAATTAATTAATCCATTACTTTTAACAGTTAAATAAGTAACTTCAAAACCTTTTCTTTCTAAGTCTTTGCAAGTATCTAAAACCGCTTTGTGTTCGGTTGAAACGGTAATAATGTGTTTTCCTTTATTGGAATAGCTCTCTGCAACGCCTTTGATGGCAATATTGATGGCCTCTGTTGCTCCGCTTGTAAAAATCAATTCATTCGGCTCTGCATTGATAAAATCAGCTATTTGCTCACGAGCTTGCTTTACTTTTTCATTGATGCTTTGACCAAAATGGTGTGTACTGCTTGAGTTGGCAAAGTTGTCTTGTAAAAAAGGTAACATTGCATCAAGCACCCTTGGGTCGATGGGGGTGGTGGAGTTGTTGTCGAGATATGTAGTTATAGTAGCTTTCAATTTTTCAACTTTATAAACCATAATGAGTATATCGGCTTTTAAAACCATCCTCAATTTCTTGAATAGTTGGTCTATTTTTAGAATGCTTTAGCATTTCAAATATTATCTCAAAAATTTCATTGTCGGCTAATTTAAAATCAGCTCTATCAATTTGACCTAAAGGAATATTGCCTTGAAATATGTACCAAAAAAGTTTACCTAATTGGAATACATCAGAGTATTCATCAATCTGACAATCAAAACCGTGTTTATTTAATTTCCCATCACCTTCGTTCAGGTACTTATTTGTTGCTTCGGGAGAAAGCCAACCAATTGGACCAATTTTCTCGCCAAATTCTTTAATTTCAAATTCAGAATTACGATTTGCGATTAATCCCAAGTCACCAATTTTCCAAGACTTTTTAACAAATAAAATGTTGTCAGGTTTTATATCTCTATGATAGATTTCATTAGTGTGCAATTGTTTAATTCCATTTAAAATATCGGTGCATAGTAAAAGTCTTTGTTGATCTGACACATCCTCTTTATCAAGGTATTGAGTTAGGTCATAATCTGCTTTTTCCATTACATAGTAATGAAATCTACTTGCCCCTATATCTTTATAATCATCAAAATAATATTGTATGATATTGTTAAACTCTAGGTTTGATGCTAATTTCAATGCCTCAACCTCCATTGCAAATCTTGTAATTCTTGAAATAATATTAATGGGGTTATTTGGTTTGTTGATGTTATATTTACTAAACTTAATTACAAACTCATCCTCGGTTTGAGGGTTCGATAGTTTAAAAACATTTGAATTACCTCCTTTGCTCCCTTTTTTTGATTCACTTAAAGGAGTAATTAGGTAATCAACATTGTCATATCGAACCGTATTCTTGAAATCCTTTTTGGATAAGTGTATGTTACCGTATTTAAAGTACATAGCTCTCTAGTTTAGTTTTTCTAAAGAAATATTTAAGAAACCTTCGAGTGTAACTAAATCTTTAACACTTAATCCATAATACCTTAAAATCGCTTTTTGATGTTTATTTGGCTTTTCATTTTTATTTAAAAATATACTGGTTAATATATTGAGTCTTTCTTCTCTTGCATTTTTTGAGTTTGACTGGCTTATACAATGAAAAGCGTATAGTTGAAATGGTTCACATTTTTCATTTGATGGAGTAATATCATCGTTGAATTTTAATAGAAGCTGATAAAAGTATTTTATCGTATCAGTGTTTAGGTTTATATTTTTATCGATGAAACCAAATAAAGTATAGAAATCATTTCTTTGCTTGTATCTAGTCTTTTTTAAAGGGTAAAAAGAATTAAGCTGGCTAAAAATATTTAAAATATTCTCAAACTGAGCTTTAAGGCTTTCGTATTTATTTTCTGTTATGTCATTTTCAAAAATCTTATCAACCTTAATTTTCTTATCAGATATTCCCTCAATCAAATACGTTACTAATTCAGAAATGAAATCAACATCATTCATTCTTTTGGACGTTGTCTCCGTGAATATATCTAGTGATTGGAAATCTTCATTATTTGATAATTCGGTTATTAGTTTTAAGAAATTTGTATCAAAATACTCTGCCTTCTTTAATTCAGGTCTATTAAGATGAATTCCTGATTTATTCACTAGTGAATAAAAATCTTCAATATGTTCGTCCTTATCTATTATCTCAATAATTGTTACTGGAATTATGTAATCGTTCAAATCATTCTGATTTTCTAATTGACTAAATATGATTCCATCAAATGTTTTAAATTGGTTTTCCATAAAACCTAGAATAGTTCTAGTTCTTTGTTGACCATCAACCATTTCAAAAAAATCTTTTTTTAACTCATAGAGAAAAATATTAGGAATAGCATACCCCTTTAACATTGACTGAATCAATGTTTGTTGATCACTTAAAGACCAGATGAACTTTCTTTGGTAAGGTGGGTTTAGACTCAATTTACCTTCGTCATATTTTTCTTTCAATTGTTTGATAGACCAATTTTCAATTCTAAATTTCATTTTGATATATGTTTTAAATAAAACAAGCCGCACATCCTTCACCCTCTGCATCATCCAAGATGTCTACTAGGTAAGAAGATTTGGCTTTTGATTTTTTTTGCATTCTTTTAATATACTCTTCTTTGATTTTTTCCATTCTTTCAGGTTGAATCAGTTCTTCCAAGCTTTCAAATTGTCCCCAAGTGTAGCCGTCTTTCTCATACTCCATTGCTTTTTTGTACAAATCGGGATGTTGTTCGTACAACCAAACCCATTCAATTTTTTGTTGAAAAAAACAGAAGAAACAGCCTGAACGACTTCTTGCGTACTCACCTTTTTTTCCGTTAACCTCAAATTCAATTTTGTTGTAGTAGGCAGGAACACCCACACCACTTTCTTCCAAAATTCTAAAAATATCATCACGCACTAATACTTCATCATTTTCCAAAATCGGAAAAGAAGCTTCGGTTGCCAAAGGATAATCGGTTGTCTTCAGAAAATCAAAAACCAAATGATTAAATGCTTTCACATTGGCATCTAATAAAATATTGAGCTTTTGGTCTAAAGTGAAACTGGTATCCACCTTTCGAGTAATCGTTTGAAACGCTTTTTCTTGATTTTTGCCAAAGTCAATGTTCTTAGACATTGCTAACAGTTGCTCCATGTTTTGATTGGATAGCAATTTTGTTACAACATCCTGACTCCAAATATTCTTACGAAAAGGAAATATGGATTGAATATTCTTTTTGGTAGAAATATATCCTTCTCTTTCTTCATCTCCTCTAATTCCAACATAAGAAATCACAGGGTCTGTGCCAACATAGTTTTCGAATGGGTCTAATTTTAGTTTTTTCGTACACCAACGAGCATTTGATGATGGTAAAAATCCACCATACATTTTTAGAAAATGGTCAAATGGGTCTTCTGAACTTTTTTCAGCACCTTGCAAAAGCTCAATTTTGATTCCGAGATAAATCTCAAGATTCTTTATCAATTGATAAGTTTCATCTAGTTCCTTTCCTGTATCACAAGTGTAGAACTCCAAATCAATTGATGGATACTTAGTTTTGACATAAATAGCCAAAGCAGCACTATCTTTACCACCTGATATGCCTAATACGTGTCTTACTTTGCTCATTGTAATAATTCTTTAAGTAGGTTTAGGACAGCCGCAATGTTGGATGTGTTGTCTTTGCCTAGTTTAATTTTCAATTCGTTTTTCAACTCCTCAATTTCCTTACTCTTGTTCTTCGGCACTCTTACCACTTTCGGGTCAATTTTGCTAAAGAAAGAATCGATTTTAACTCCAATCACTTCTTCTTTACTTTCGTCAATATCAGATTTTGAGATTTTCGTCAAACTATCCAACTCTAAAATCATTGCTTTAAATTTCTCATAAAGCAAAATTTCATCTTCATCTGAAAAGGCTTCCAATGTTTTTCCTGTTACTGCTTGTGCTATAGAATTCAGCCAAGCTTTTCGGTCCTCTAAAGGCGAATCCAATCTTTGCACAAATGTCTTTTGATTACTCAAAAGCATATGCTTTTTCAATTTTGAGAATCGTTTTTGTAAATAAGCTTTGTATTCTTCAAAGTCGGCAGTTTGCCCTACAAATTCACTACAAATGAAATCCTCAAAACGCTTAACCAATTCATCATAAGCAGTTCGTAGTTCCCTTACAGAATCTTGTAAACTGATTGTAAAGCTTTGAAGTTTAGATTTATCTTGTTGTAAAGTGGATAGCGTTAAACCTAAAGCACTCGGAAAAGCATCAAAAAATGTTTCTTCGGGGTCTTTACTTGTTGCAATAGCTTTTCTAATCTTGATAGCTGATGGTGAAAGCCTCTTTGTGTTTTTGCTGTACTCTGGCAATTGTTTGTAGAAAACAATAAATGGCTTTATGGTTTCAATAAAAGAGTTGTTATCGAATTTTTGTTCGGTTGAAATGTTTAAGAATGTTCGATAACTATTGAAAATATCAAGCTTAACACCTTCAATATCAAAAGTCTTAATGGAATACTTTTCAGGGTATTTGGCTATTAATTCCAAGTTCTCCTCTGACAAATTCGGAATATAACTTTCGTCATTGAAAATGGCAAAATCATCTCGTTTCAAAAACAAGAATGTAGGAACCCAAAAGTCAATCAATCCTTGTTTTAGTTTGAAAGGTCTTTTGCTCAGCAATTCACTTAACTCTGAAATTTTGAGTTGTTCAGATTTAGCACTTTCTAAAAAGTCTTCAGACGCACTCCAAAGTTTATAAAATGTAGAAGTTCTATCTATAGAAATTACATCTGTTGCATTTTCTCTAATTGGCGAAATGCCGTTTTCTTTCAAAAGAGATAAATAAATAGTTTTTTCTGGTGGAAATTTAGAATCTTCAAAACCTAAAATTTCTTTGTCCCAATTATTTGATAAAGCCTTAAAATAATTCTTTTTAGCAGTGTGAATCGATGATGAAATCTTGTGTTTGTTTACCAATTCGTTTTTAAAAACTGGTGTTGCGTCATAGACAATACTACACACTTGAGAAAGTAATTTATTGAAGTCCTTTTTATCATTAATCTTCTTTTCTGTTCCATTAAAAAACCATTTTACTTCTTTGCTGCCTGAATAAATACTGTCTGATATATAGTGGTTTAATAAACGTACTTGCGAAAAATTAATACTTTCTAATTCTCTTATTGCGACTTTATCTTTTTCATTTTCTAAAATAACTTTTTGAATTTTTTCAATCTCAAACAGTAGATTTTTAATCTCACTAGAGTTTTTGAAAAAGCAGTAGATTACTGCCTCATCTTGTTGTTTTGATTTATTTTGTATGTCGCTTTCTTTTAACTTGCTGTTAAAAACAAGATTGACAAAGCCATCAATTTCACCTTCGGGAATTTTCTGAATTGGGTAATCGGATATAATGAACTCAAAATATCTCGGTGTTCCTGTAGAAAATGAATATTGCTTTGCAAAAACTGGATTGAATTGGATATGTTTATTCAAAAGTGTAGTAATATCTACAACTTCCGAAATTTTATTACCTGCTTCAATCAATGCGGTTTGGATGTCCAAATCTGTTCCTTCAAACAAAATGAATCGTTTTGAATGAGAACGGTACCGAATAATATTCTTGGTTTCAAGATTTTTTATTATATCATTGGCAACTGACACCCCACAAGCAGTTTTCAAATAATCAACAAAGAAATTCAAGTCTAAGATTGAGCCACTTGCAGAGAAGATATTTAAAAGTCCAATCGTTTTGACTGCTTTGATATAATCGTTGATATTTGAATCAAATGCTCTTTCCACTTCTTCGATTGATGAACGAATAGAACTCCAAGCCGAAAAGTCGGGATTATATTTTGAGGTTAGAAATGAATAGAAATTAAAATTCAGGTAATCGTAAACATTTGACAAATTGTAAAATGGATTTTCTTTCTTATTGAATTTTGCTAATCCTGTATGGTCGGATGATTCAAGAAAAGAAAATAATGACCTTTCATTTTGTCCGTATCTCTGTAATGAAAGTGTGAGAATATTTGCTGAAAGAATATCAAGCGGATATAGCTTAGAAGCAATTTCTTTTAGGAAGTCTTTATTAAAGTTGAATGCCTTTGTTTCGGTAGTAAGTTTTAAGCATTTCTCAATTTCCGCTTTTGAAGTTTTTGTTTCATAATGCTCAGCAACATATTCAGAAGCCAAGTACAAAAGCTGTTCAACAGGCTCGTTAAAGGTGATTTCACGAAAACGCCCTTTTACTTTCGTCCACTCTTGTTGTTGTGTTTTACTTAGTGAATAAGCATAAGATTCTAAACTTTGGTGAACTGTGGTAATGAGAACAATATTATGTTTTGGGTTATTACAGAATTCTGCCAATTGCTGAACAAAGTATAATTCTTTTTCAGGGTTGTGCTTACTCGCATATTCTAAAAACTTACCAAACTCATCAATTAGTATAAATAAAACCTTGTTTTCTTTTCCAATGGAATGGTATCGGTTGAATATCTCAGAAAGAATATTTTCTTGTTGATTCTTATTCGTTTGAACTTCAAAAGCATCTGCAAATTGTTCTACAATGGAAGCGTAAGAACCAATAAATTTTACAAAATCAAACTTTGGCTTATCAAGGAAATTAGGTTCAAAGTAACGTTTCGTTCCTCTGATACTCTGCTCAAATGCCAAAAGAAAAGAAGATTTACCTGTGCCATAAGTACCAACTACATTAAAAGAACGTATCCCTTTTTTAAAGTCGTTAACTATTTGGCTAACAACTTGACTAGCATTGGGTGTTGGGATGTAGTTGAAATCCCTATCAGTGTCCCTGATAATATTTACTGATGTTGTGAAATTATTTGCCATAGTATGTGTCTAATATTTTGTAAGCGTCTGATTTTTTCTTGAATTGCAACTCTTTAATCCCTGCTTGGTCAGTAAAAGTGATGTCTTTAAACTCATCAACAATATCAGAGATTTTATTTATCAAACCTGTCCGATTTAAGGCGAATATTGAACCTGGACTATTCAAGTCAAACTCTAAAGAATTCAGACTTATCGAATTTCCATAGTTTGAATTATCAAGTATTGTGAACAATACAACTGCTTCAGGCAGATTATCTCTTTCCACATTTTCAATGTAAAATTGCTCTTCTTTGCCTTTCCCAGTTGTTTTTAATAGTTCTATTTCAGATAAAATTCCCGAAAAACTATCTTCAACATCTTTGCTTTCAGGGACGTTTTTATAAAGGTTAGCAAAAACGATGAAGTCTTTAGCTACTGTATTTTCATTGAAATTCAAATCGGGATTACTCTCACCAATTCTTTTCACATAATTCACAAATGTTTCTTTGTTAAAGAACAGTTTCTCTTTTCTGAATTCATTAAAAATGATGGAGTAAATTGAGGCAAAGCTATTTTTCACTAATTGATAATGAAGAAGCCAAAGGCTTGCTTCATCTTCCAAAAAAGGGTCATATCCATTTTCATCATCAAACAATCGCTTACCAAATTCAGTTGGGATGTCTTTGTTATCAATAATATTGAATGCCTTCATCCAGAATCGGATCGATGAAACCATGTTCTTACCGACTCCAAGTTGAACAACAGCATCTTCATTGTTAAAACTCTTTCCCTCTAGCACGTAATCGTATCCTTTTTTTAACCAAAGCTGTCGACACTGGAAAGAATCATGTCCGGAAAATGTATATTTATTATTTTCAATATTGTCTATTGTTATCATTTTATTTACGTGCGATTAGGCAATACAAAGTAACTATATTAATCTATTATTTTGATTGTGATTAATATTTGTTTTAAATATATCACACTTTGTTTGGCAATGTTTGTTCAAAGAACCTGACCCCTAAACCAATTCCTTGTTTCCTCGTCTTCCGAGAAGATATAACAGCCCTTCATCCCGCGGGTCATCAGCGTGCGGTAGGTGTTCTTGATG
>JACCDK011752856.1_pt1 | contig 13952 bp, 9 predicted proteins | sample 7445871 | NCBI WGS metagenome assembly JACCDK01 (sample SAMN15323436, study PRJNA562643) | freshwater metagenome | isolation source: river surface water | place: USA:Blue River Watershed | collected 2017-08-15 | reverse complement strand
TCTTGTAAATGATCATGCATTTTTATGTATTGTGCTGTCAGTTCTCGAAGTGACTTCTCAGGGTCTGGTATTGAATCTAGCTGTTCTTTCGCACTAGAAAGTAAAAGTTCTTGTCTAGCATCTACTCGTTCTTTGGCCTTGGCAGAAAAGAGGGTGACATCCACACTACGACACGCAAGGCAGCACATTATCGGAAGAGTACTCCCAAAATTTTCTAAAAGAGTAATGGCCGGCCAAATTTGATTCAGGATTTCGGCCACAGTCTGTGGCGGGTCAGCTATTGCGAATGATCTCTCATCAGATACTTTACCGCTCAAATATCCAAACAGTTCGTATGGGTTAGTAGAGTACTCGTATGTAACCTCAACTAGTGCGAGGCCACATCGCTTAAATAAAATATCTATAGTGCGGTGGTTAAAAAAGTTGATATGTCCAGGGGAATTAAAACCGCCGTATGCGTAGCTGCACTTTTCTCGTGACACACGTAATCCAGTTGCATTTAAATTAGGTACTGTGACTGCCAGAAGTCCGCCCGGCAACAATCTCGAGGCAACCTCCCGCAAAATATAGTGCGGATCAGTAATGTGTTCTAGCGTCTCCCACATTGATATCAAATCATATTTTTCTTCCAAAGCCGATATATGACTAACAACCACTTTATCATTTTCTCTGGCGAAAGCCGCCGCATCAGTATCGGCTTCGACACCATGTGCCAAAAAGCCCAATTTATTTGCGACGATTAGCGAATTGCCAGTAGAACAACCAATATCGAGATAGCGTATGCGAGTGTCTCTCGGCGACATGAGATCAATCGCTGATCGAAAATATCTTTCAAGCCGCGTGAAATCACCTTGCTGAAGTGTGTTCTGTCGCTTAATTAATGTTTTTTCTGCTATAAGACGTCCCTCAGGGCATATCTCAAAAAACCGCTCAAAAAGTTGCCAATCTACCTGCAATGGTACGTACCACGTTCCGCATTGTTCGCATTCGCAGAAAGGGTATCCGTCGTAGCTTTGAAATACGGTATGTGATTCACTTGAATCACACGCGGGGCATGCGCGCGATGAAAGATCAGTAAGTAAAGGCAGCCCCGAAGCAGTCCAAAGAGACAATGCATTTTTCCAGTCCTCAAGTTCAATGACTGAGAACGACTGGGAGGTTGCCATTGCCTCACCCATGCTCATCGCATATTTACTGTGTGACGCTAATGCCAGCGTTAGCTTTAGCAAACCCCTTTGAATGTCAGAGCATGCATTATGGATACTTGAAAAGTTGGTCGCAGAGAGATTCTTTTGCACGGTCTGTTTAAGTTAGTTATTTGCCATTTTTGGATAAACGTACGACAAGCCATATAAAAGATAGCGCAGCCTGCCACAAGCCTCGGTAAACCTTTCTGCGCAAAGTCCGATACACAACTCGATCTCGTAAACCCGATCTCGTAAACCATCACCGTCAAACTGACGGATTATATTGTACGCCAGATCGTGGACGAGAAAAACCCCTTTAGTCCTGTGCAGCACAGCAACAAGAGACTTCTCAATATCAGTCTTGACATAGACTCCACTCGAGTCATAAGGAGCGCAGGTGCCCCAAACGAGGCTATCGATTTTTCTAATTTCGCTCTCTTTAACAAAGTTGTCAGGAATGACAGCGACAATGGAGGAATTACCATCAACCTTCAGGAAATACTCCACTTGTTGCTGATTAAATAAGGCCACCACTAACTTTAGATGCGTCACGGGCAACAGCTTTCGCCAATGGCCAATACTTTCACACACCGAATCGGCCGACACGTCTACGAAAAGCGCAATAGATGAGAGCTCTCCCTGACAGGCGAGAGCTGTAAGATCTTCATAGTGACACGGTAAAGGCAAACTTAGCATTGCAGTTTGGTAGCCGTAGCCCAGAGGAAGAAACCAAAATTGCGTTCTAGCCATTCTCTGGTCCGCGAATCTCGCGGCAACCCTATCTCCGGAATTTGCTCCGGTGTCAGGCAAGTTGTTTCGTAACGTATTTCTTCAAAACCCACGAACAATTTCTTCAAGTCTTTGGGCCTATAATGGTAACTCTCAAGTAACCAGGTCCATCAGTGCACCAATCATTGACCGCCTGACGACCGATGGCGCGATCTTCGCGAAGTACCCAGCCGTAATACAAGCGAGTCTTAATTCAATAATGAACGCTCTGTTTGTTGTAAAGCATCACAGTCACCGTGCCGCCTGGACGAAGAACCCGTAGGATCTCTTCCATAGCACGCTCGATATTCTTGACGAGCAAGAGAACGCCACAAGAATAAACGTGATCGAAACTCGCGTCAGGAAAAGGCAATTCGCATGCGTTTGCATGCCGAATATCTGATCTAAGGCTGTAGGCATTCAAGAATTCCCGGGTCATCCTGCAATGCTTCTCTGTCAGATCAACGCCCGCGAGACGCGCCCCACCCTTTGCAAACATGAAGTGATCCGCACCCTGTCCAACACCGACTTCCAATACATCCCTATTCTGAAAGGAATTGAAGGCGGCAATGCGCAGTATCTCCGGATAGAGACTATAGCGGTGGGCCAACGCTGCATCAAAATACTCACTTGTGCCAAAATCTACGGCGTTACTAATATATCGTTGCGCAAGCTCGCGTTCTGACTCTTCGTAGTATTGAGATACAGATTTATTCATTCGGCAGAAACGCCATCGTTACGCTTAAAGCTTACATATTTCGCGTCGCCAAGTACCGCCCCTGTTGTACTTAATTCAAATCTCGGATTCATGGAAGCGAAAAACTGTATGTAACCGTCGCATCCAGATATCGGGAATTGCTGCTCCTGACCTGTAACAACGTCAGCAACAACAATCCGACCTAAATCACTAAGCCCTAGCAGAAATAAATTGTCCTGGATATGTTGTGCGTCGTGCATCCATTTGGATACAGTGAAATATCGATGAACGATTTGTCCATGCAAGTCTGCAATGATTAAGACGCCTAAGCAGCTATCTGAAAAATAAATCTGATTTCTGCCTTTAATGCGGCGTACACCATGTGCGCCCACATAACCGGAAATGACCTTTTTGTATCTCCCAGAACAATCAAATACTCCGATGTCCCCCTGAATTAGCGTGCTGACCCAAATGTTTTGCTCCTCGTCCGGGAATGCGCAATTTAAATGGCCCAACTGCAGATCGTTTGCTATGTAATGATCCTTTAGGGAATCTGACTCCTTTAAGTCGTAATTGAACCCGTATAAATATCCTGGCAATCTCAATCTAGAGACAACAGATTTGGTGTCTAAGTTTATGATCATGGCAGCATCAGCGGCCGATGAAGAAACTACGCAGCGGGACGTCCCAAGAGGAAAAATTGTATGTAAACCTGCAAACCAATTATCATTAATCGAACAAACTTGCTCAGACTGCATGTTACCTAACCAATTCGACCATATTTCTATTGAATCTTCATAGCAAACAAGCAACCTGTCCTCCACAAAGCAGGCATGTTGTATCTTCCGATCGGAGCTAAAACTCACCAATAATTCAATAATGAATCTACCGTTTGCAAATGTCAGGTTATAAACATTAAGCCTGCTACCGTAAGAAAGATGACCAGAATAAAGTGAAGAAAGCGTCAAGAACTCTGGCACATTGGCGAGACGGTCTATTCTTGAAAATCTTCTTGTAAGGTAATTTAAACTGCACCTATCGTAATCAACTGGTCTGTTAGATAGAACAACTACAAAGCAATGATTTAACTTCATACGTTACTTCGTGGAATTTTTCTGTCGCTGAGCGCTACTTTCTGCCCATTGTGATGGATGCAGAAAGACAACATCGTTGTTCAAGGGATTAGCTGCATCCGGCAAGACAACGACCTCATAGGCTCGGGCGTGTATGTCGTATACACCGTGGTTGGTTGAAAAGAATTTCTTCGATTCAATAGATTGGAAATAGCCTTCCTTAAAAATAGAAACGGTGACAAAATAATGGCCCGTACCGAGCAGCAGGGGAGTTGCAACGACAGTAATTTCTCCTTCTTCGTTAGATCCAAGTATGAGTTGGTCAGTTACAAAGCGGTGCGTTCTTAGCGTCCCATCCCTCTGAAATGCCACCACCAAGGTCGGCTTTTCGGAGAGGCCCCTCTTGTTAATTCGGTAACTCAGTCGCACGGCCATATCGGAGCCAACTGGGAACTGATAGCAACTATTCCCCGTCACGTCTAAAAATTCAACGTTCGTAATTTCGATATCCCGTCGTCCAAACCGCGCCATTTGCGCCGGCTTGGTATCGAGATATGCAGCGCTTATGGCGGCTGTCATCCCAGCGTGGGCCGTATTCCAGCCAGCAGAAACGAAGGCTATATTACTCCCTCGAGTAATCGACGGAGCACTTGGGCGATAAATTCCGATAAAAAGAGTTTCCGTTTCCAGTGCCAGATAATCAAACTCGATCGAGAACGATTCATCAAGCGTGAAACTGGAAAGCTCCTGTTGCGAAAATGCAAACGGGTAGCGGTCAAAAATCGATCCATGAGCCAAAAGCGGGCGAGCCAATCGACCTTCGACTGTTTCTGGCTCGCCCCAACTGGTTTCATAATCGTCCAGGATCACGCCCGAACCATTGTTACAAGCAAGCTGGACAGCATCAAGCCGCGCGATGCAATGCCCGTTCCTGACCAACCGCACCTCGGATATCCAGATTTGCCCGACACTGGATGCATCACGTTTCAAAAACCCGAGTATCACATCGGCCTGGGTAGCAGAGCGCCCCTTGGCCAGTATGGTCTGCCGCTTGGCATCCAGCCGCCTCTCTTCCTGCAGGCGAATCGATTCCTCATAAGCGCGCATCACGTCAACACTGGGGCCATCCACGAAGATGGCTCCCCGTTCGATCCAGATCATGCGTTCACACATCTGTGAGGCGGAAAAGATATCGTGCGTCACCAGCAACAGTGTGGTCTGTCGTGAGGAACACATTTCCTTGACCCGCTCAAGGCTCTTATGGGCAAAGTAGGCATCTCCGACGGAGAGGACTTCGTCGATTACCAGCAGCTCAGGTTGCATCGTGGTAGCCGCCGAAAACATGTGGCGAGCGCCCATACCCGTGGAATAGGTCTTTACCGGCTGATCGATAGATTCATCAAGCTCGGAGATTTCAATAATTTCTGCCAGCTTTTCATCTAAAGAATCGTCGGCAATACCAAGGTGGGCGAGATAAAAACGGACATTCTCCCGGCCAGTAAATTCCGGGTGAAAGGTGGTGCCGATCTGCAGCAAGGCGCTGGCCCGCGAGTTGACCACGAGATCTCCGGAAGAAGGCTGCGTGACCCCGGTTATGAGTTTGAGCAATGTACTTTTGCCGGCGCCATTACGGCCGATCAATGCTACCTTTTCGCCGCGACGGATTTCAAGGTTGATTTTATACAAAGCATGGTGCTCGGAATACTTTCCCTCACCCCTAAGCAAACCCAGCACATCAAGAAATCGATAATTCGGCTTGGAATACAACCGATAAGTCTTGGTTAGATTCCTAGCTGAAATAATAAAATCACTCATAGTCTACAAGCACGCCTTTAAAGCGTTGAAAAAAAGTTGCACCTAATATGAAAAAAACGACTGAAATACTGGCATAAATAGCGAGCATTGCAACCGAAATTTCGTAATTTGATAAAAGAACAAATCTATAAGCCTCCAGTAAATATGAAATCGGGTTGGCCCATACAAGAATTTGATAGTCTTGCGGGAGCATATCTGCACGAAAACCGATCGGTGATAGAAACATCAGTAGCATGATCGCCAGATTCACAAAATGAGTAACATCTTGTACTACCAGAGCCACCGCAGAGAGGACATAGACTATCCCGAGCAGGAAAAAGAACTGGAAAGCAAGCACCAATGGCAAGACAATGATATAGGGTGAAAGTGTACCGTTAAGCATCGCTAAGCTTGCGATCAATATCAGTAATATAATCTGACCGACTAAAGCGGCAGCAACAGCTCGGACCGGCACAATTTCAATAGGCAGCATGACATTTTTGACTAAGTGAATGTTTTGCTTAATCGACTGTGTGCCCGCCTGGATTGCCTCGCTCATGCCAATATAAGGTACGAGACCCGCAAACACATAAAGGACATAATCCATCTCGCTAAAGCCTGGGAAACGCATATTAAAAACTACGAGATAAACAAAGAGATATACACTGAGTAACAATAGAGGATAAAGCCCCACCCAAACCAGACCCAAGGCCGAGCCAGCATAGCGTTTAGAGATCTCGACCCGAGTCGTTGCAATAAGTATCTGCCGATAGCGGATAATCAGCATCAGCATTTGGCGGCTAGCGCGAAAGATCGCCCGAAGTATCCTTAGCATAATTAATGAGATGCCCTGCGAATGGCAAATCGCTTAGGTGCCTCTATCGTATCTGGCGAGAGGGAAACCTCAGCTTCTAATTCTATTGCTCTGCAAGGTATGCGCACACCATAAGAGGGCGAATACCAAGCTGCTACAGATTGTACATTGAAAGTTTCTGGATAGGAAAAAAGCCACTCCTTTCCACTTTTTTGATGGCAAAGACGTAATTCTCTTGTCATTTGGCGCACTAAAATATCGGGAGCAAGATGAAAATGCCAAAGAACTTTGTGCAAACCTTCGCCTTGCAACAGATCATCGATCCATAGGGTCTTTGACAATCGATCAAAGGTGAATGTCCGCTCGTGGATTACGGGGTTATCGAGCCGCGCGTAGCCCCGATGCTGACCCCGATAAAAAACTGTTTCAGGTGTGGCGAAGTATTCAATTGTTTCAGGTGTTGCTTTCTCGAAAAGACGAAAGATCCATTGGGGATTCATTTCGTTCTGCTCGACAGCATCGATCAGTAGGGTATTGTGGTAGCCCGTTCCGCGAAAGAGATTTCTGGCCGATAAGTCCGAGGTATAGACGTAACTGCCCGGATCGACGAATAGCGGTATGCCCCAGTCGTGATATTCGTATGCCAGCAAATCGTTATGCTTGTGATTACCGAATCCCTTGGTACCGACAATTCCATTTGTGATAACAAGATAAGCATTATTTGAACGATGCACAATCACACCGGCATCAGGAAACTGCTTGTCTATATCGGGTAATGCAACCTGCTCTGAGGGCATCTCCACCATCCTTCCAGACCACCAGAAAGCTTCCCAAACACCCTGCATACCCGTATAAGAGATCCAGATAGGTTCATTTAGTATGACACCTCCAGATGCGAGCAGGTGCCGACCATCTTGCGGTTTGGCTCGTCCATAACCCGTAAAAATATGCAAGCGACCGTCATCCGCATCTCCCAGTTGTGGCATTCGCCCATCCGGGCGCAAGACTGCCAGATGGTAGGACAACATATCGTGTAATCTGGACATGAAGTGCGCGCTAAAGGGTTCAGCCGCGGAATTAGCTACTCTCGATACACCCAGAAATAACTCGGTTACCAGTCGATGATATGGCACTGAGGATTCAAAATCCGCACCGTCGGGTAAAATTTGTATATTAATCTCTCGCTCTAGAGCATCGCGAGAAAAAGTCTCCCACTCCTGTGCTTCGACACTTTCGCGAAATACGCGAGAGAGGTAATACAAACCTACCACATTAGATAAAAAGTGATTACTTGTTACCTCATACTTATCTTCAAGATTAGCGCGAATAAACTGCCCATGCGCATAGAGACTGCGATAAGCAGCAAGCCATTCTGCGTCGGCCACCTCACAATCCCGGATCATCTCGAGGGCGAGTGCCCAATTGGCAGCCCGAATGGCGATATCCATAGTGCAAGTCCAGTTGATACCGTATCCGATTGGATTTACTTCATCAAAATCAGCACGCTGTTGAAAGATTTCTTGTGCATACCGCATCTCACCTGAGAGCAGCCACGCCTGAGCCAATACCGGCCAATGCTGGCAACGTGCGAGCTCCCAGGGCAACTTGACATCGGCGCTACCAGGTCGCATTTTCCAAAGATCCCACTGCTTATGATTAATTCCCTTAGGAAAGCGCAATCCTGATACCGGATCAAGGTACCAATCTATTGGTTGGTACCCACCGTTTTTCTTGCGCTCAGGATCGACTGGGTAATAAGGTCCGCTTCCCAATAAATTAAACTCATGCATAAGAATTGAGTCGGCAGCATCAATCGTTTCTTTCACCTGATCTGGCAAGCACTCTTTAAGCTTATGTAACGAATTACTGTCAATAATCGGAAAAAGTTGTGCTGAGGCACGAATTTTCTGCAACCAATCCGTCGCAAAAGTGCCTGTATCTAATAGTGATTCCTTTTTGCGAGATGAATCACAGCTCTGATCATGATTTTCATCTGACTTATTAATAAGAGTTTGAATTAACCAGCCAACGCCCCTCATTTTGGTTTGTAAGCCTTGATGATCAGATTCCAACCCATCAGTTTTCCAATTACGGGCAAGGGAATCCATCTAAGAAATGGCGGGACCTCGGCAAAAACCATCTGTCGCTGAACAATTGACTTACGGACAAATTTACCAAATAGGTTTCTTAAGCGAGTTTTTGTATAAACCTTCACCAATGGACGCGCATCATTTTCCGTGATTTCTACATGCCGCGACATAATCTCACTTATCGAGAATGAGTCAAGCAAATGCTGGCGTAAACCGAGAACAGTAACTAAGTTTCGCCAGTAATGGAGAGAGTTTTCAGCATACACCATCACGATGGCCTTACCGCCCGGTTTGAGAACACGATAGATCTCATCAACCACTCTCTGCGTATTCGGTGTATGGTGAATTACACCATTGCTATAAACAACATCAAAAGATGCGTCCAGAAACGGTAACATTTCGGCATCGTGATGAACAAATGTTCCCTTTAGTCCACGCAAACGAAAGTTTTCTTGGGCTAGGGCCAGATGCCCAGCCGAAAGATCGATGTTAGTGGTGATCGCACCATTCTTGGCAAACTGAGCGTGATCAGTTCCCAGCCCTCCCCCAATCTCAAGCAATTGTTTTCCGCCATGCCGAGAAAACTCCATCGTTTCATGCATCCACGGGGCATATTCTTCGTAACGATAGCGCTCGACCTCGAGATACCACTCCAGCGTGTGACGGGCAGCCTCTTGGGCGTAATGTGAGCCGCAGGGATTGTTATCCCATTGATCCTGTACCTCATCTTTGTAAGCATCTCCAGTTGTTATCTGTTGTGTAGATGTGCTCATAATTTTCTTGATGCCTCACTCTCTGCAGCAAACTTCCACAGCCGTGCAACGTGACTATGCCAAGAAAACTCTCGCTCCGCGGCAAGTCTAGCATTCCTGCCCAGAAGCTTAGAGACTTGAGGATGTTTGGCTAAGAATATGACTGCTTCGATAAACTCTCTTACATCGCCAGGGGTACACAAAACCGAACGCTCATGAGTTATCTCATGCGTATCAGAAAGATGGATCGCATGCAATGCAGGAGAGAGTACTTCGCCGATCTGTTCAAGATCGCTCCCAACGATTCCCCCGCCCATAGCCATATATTCGAAAAGTTTTGTCGGTGAACCAAAAAATCGACTATCCACCATATGGCTACTATGTGGTGAGGCATAGATATCACATGCCCCAAGCAGCTCTGCACCGCGGGTATGGGGTACCCTTCCAGTGCATATAACCCGATCTTCAAGTCGATTTCTTTTGATTGACTGATCGGTTAGATGTTTGAAGTTCCCGTCACCAATCAAAAGAAATTTTATGTGCTGATCACGAGAGCAGATTAAGGGAAGAGCTTCTGCTAGCACATCAATACCATGCCAACCGCCAAAAGTTCCGATAAACCCAACCACACGATCAGTTGCTGCAAAACCCAACTCTTTGCGCAACAAACTTCTTTTCTCATCAGACAGAGGAGCATAGGCATTTAAATCTACCCCGTTTGGATTGACGAGAATCTTACTATCTGAAATACCTCGACGCAGAAGGTCTTGCCTCACGGCTTCAGAAATTACTGAGACAATTGTCGCCTGCTTAAAAGCGAGCTCTTCTGCTTTTAGAAAAAAATTTTCGTATTCAAAATTGCCGCTATCAAAACTACGGCGCATCGATATTTCTGATCCATTGTACTCCACAATATATGGAATTGAAAATTCCTGACTTAAGCGCGCTCCAACAAAGTTTCCTAAGCAGAGACGCTCATAGATATAAGCTGGTTTTCGATTAGAAAATTCGCGAAAAAGTAAGTCATAAAAAAAATCGTTTGCCCTGATTAGTGAGAGCTCATCACCTGTTGGGCTTGGTGCAGGCATTACCCGTTGTTCAAGACCCATTTCGTCAAGTAAGGCAAAGCGATTTGCCATAAAGCAGACTAATTCATCTGTCGAAGCCGCTAGCTCTTTAGCGACATAGCAAGTGTGGCCATAACTACCGCCCGTCTTGATTGGAGCCCAAAAATCCGTACGTAAATAGATCCCCATCCCTGAGACACAAGGCTGTGCGTTCTCAGACTGGCTAAATTCGATGGGCTGGAGTTTCGTAAGACTAATTAGACGATCAATGAGTTGCCTATACTCAAGAGCCAGCCTTTTACTGATATCGATACTTGAAGTTTTTGCAAGCTGTGTATTAGTCGCACTGAATAGTCGACTCTGAAGCAGTTTGGCCCGAATCAAGAAAGCTTTGAGAGATGGTCGAATTTTTTGAGGCACATAGCGAATAAAAAGCTGATGAAGCCTCATCCGCATGCTGCAAGCAAAATCAACCAACTTTACAAACGCCCAGAGGCGGAAGTGACTTGCATGTCGCTCGTCATCGATAAACTCAACCGCTTGTTCACGGGGCCAGTAAAACCAGACTTTAAGATTCTTTCGCAACGCAGCTTTAGCAAGTTTCAGGTGTTGACGATTTACCCAGCCGTAGACTATTTCAATAACTAATCCATCTACCTTAGCCTGAAGAGCATCACGCAAAAGTTGGTTACTAGGACTAAGTATGGGGGGCATCAATATAATGCGATGGCGATCACCACAGTCTGACAATCGGAGATCTTCAAAAATTCCGCATGCAGGTGAAGTGCACACTGCATAAAAATATTTTTTTTGATACATATTTACTCGCGAGGCTGTCGGCCATTCAATATATCGTCTATGTGGAGCGATACAGTCGTAGTTTCGATAATCTCTTCAAAGGTTATTGGGGCATCAGAACCGTTTGCAATAGCATCACCAAATTGACTTAGTTGCTCAAATTGTCCTTTGTCTACGGTTTCGGACTGCCAAAGCACTTCACCATCGCTTGCACGAATAAGCAGCTTGAAATCATCAACAATGTATGCTTCGCCATCGCAAAAAACTTCAATACGCTCTTTAGGTAGACCTTGTTTTGGTCCCATTGCCGTATAAACAAGGTTGCCCACGCTACCGTCTGCGTATTCAAGCAAAACACAAAAATTGTCTGTCCGTAGGTAAGGTAACGCGCCTGGATTAATGGCGCGCGCAGAAATACCTGTGACGTGGGCTCCGGCAAGCGAGCGAAATACGTCGTACATGTGGCAAGCCTCGCCAATGTTGCGGCCCCCACCCTGAGTACCATGTACCCAATGATCAGGTGATATATAGCCCCCATTCAAACGATAGTTAATCATGAGCGGTGAGCGGCGATTCTCTAACAGTTCTTTAAGCTTCATTATTGCTGGCGAAAAACGGCGATTGAAGCCAACCATAAGCAGAGGTTTTTCTTTCAACGACTCATAACAGTCAGCTAGGTTTTCTAGCTGTTCCCACGTAATTGCAATTGGTTTTTCGACGAACACATGCTTTCCCGCTTTTAAAGAACGAATTGCTTGATCAGCATGCTCATGATGTCGGGTTGAAATTACAATCAAATCAAAGTCTGGATCTTTTAGAATCTCTTCAAGGTCGGTACACAAAACTTCAACTTGGTTGTCTCTGGCGAAATTTCCTGAGCTCGTCGTATTTCGGCTAACAACCCCCTTTAAGAAGAAGCGGTCCTTGCGTTTGGACATCTGGGGTACCAGCATGGATGTGCCATAAGCCCCCGCGCCAACCAAAGCGTACCGCGCCGCCCGTTGCACGGCTTGACGGTGACCGCGAATAGAAATACGAGTTGCATCCTGTGGTTCCGAAAGCGATTGATCTTCATCAGAATAGTGAAGCAATACCGCGAGCGGAGTACTTCCTTGCGCCTTAGCCAACTCTTGATATCCCTCTGCAGCCTGTCGTACGTCGATTTCTCGCTCGATCAGCGGTAGCAGGTTAACCTTCCCTGAGGCAATCAACTCCATGTAAGCCTGCATATTGCGATTTAGGGTCCAGCGCACATAACCGTAGGGGTAGTCCTGCCCACCTTCTTCGTAGTTTGTATCATAACGGCCAGGGCCATAAGACGTGCTCATCCGTAAATCGATTTCTTTGCGATAAAAGACAGGCCGCTCCACATTTAATCCAATGTCCCCAACAATAATGACGATGCCCTTTGGACGAACTAAATCCATAGACAAATTGATTGGAGCGTTAGATTTTGTCGCCGCAGTAATAAACACATGATCCACACCTCGACCGCCAGTATGGTCGCGTACGATTTGCTTTAGTTTTTCAGAATCGCAAGTTCCTGCTTCCATACCCAATTCCACGGCTTTATTGACGCGTTGAGGATCAAGATCAAGTCCGATCACCTTGACTCCGTTTGCGCGTAGTAATTGAACAGTGATCTGCCCAATCAGCCCCAAACCGAGTACACAAGCAGATTCACCAAGACGAGGTTCAGCGCGCCGAACGCCCTGAAGGGCGATGGTTCCGACGGTTGTTGTTGCCGCTAGACGCAGGTCACAGCCCTTAGGTACCCTACAAACAAGATTGCGCGGGACACATACGTAGTCGGCATGATTGGCTTTTCCAGCACCGCCGCAAGCCACTAGATCCCCAACCGAAAAACCCTCTACACCCTCACCGACTGCAATTACCTCACCAGCTAATGAATACCCAACATTCCAACCCTGCTGATCCAATTCTGATTGGGGTAAACCATCTTTGAATGGTGGGGCCATGAATACATTAATATTTGAAAGTCGAATCGTCGATACGGATTTTGACCCTGCGTTTGCAATTACAAGGGTGACATACTTAGACTCACCTAGCTTAAAGATTAAACTATCCTCGAAGCTACCATGATCATAAATTCGACTTCCAAGCCATTGGGTTTGATTCTCATCTAATAATCCAATTGAAATTGAGCCCTCTATCACTTCACCCTTTAATTCAATGATTGGAATAGATCCAGGTTCAACAGGAATTCTCTGAGACATGGCTTGATATCCATATTCGGAATTATCTGTAACTAAATTAAGGCATTCTCTTTGGAGGTCAAAAATTGAGGCGGAGCAACGTTCCCATTTTAAATTCTCGCTTGACAAAACCCGCTTTGGTTCGACTTTCTTCTCCGGAGCTAAACTTTGAACCATATCACGCGCAATTATTTCAAGTTTGCGACGCGCCTTATTGGGATCGCGAACTGCCTTACCAAGCAAAGTCAACGCTGATCGTGAGTAAGAAATCGGTCCACTCCCTTCACCATCATCTTTAGGGCGCAAGCTAGCGATTTCCGTTCCAGTACTAATTAAAGAGTAATGGGTACGAACAAGAACTGAACCACTTTCCACCATTGGTCGAGGCATTCGAGCAATAACTGCCCCCTTACTATTTAATAAAATTTGTCGCATTTAAAATTTAATTGATTATTAATTTTCACTTATCTTTTTAAATCTCAGATCACTTTAAAAAATTTTCAATAGTTAAACTTATTCGGGATGCATTTAACTGGTCATGTAATGGAATTGGCCATTTTTGACTGTCCCTAATGCAATTATTTAAGTTTTTTAGTTCCTCAAAATGGCCTTTGTCTACCAATCCTTTCCAAGCGGGATTTTTTCCTCCATAGGTAGTAAGATTATGATAATCATCAAGAACTATCACTTTACCAT
>JACCDK010267577.1_pt1 | contig 13961 bp, 10 predicted proteins | sample 7445871 | NCBI WGS metagenome assembly JACCDK01 (sample SAMN15323436, study PRJNA562643) | freshwater metagenome | isolation source: river surface water | place: USA:Blue River Watershed | collected 2017-08-15 | reverse complement strand
ATGCCTGTGCTACATAACTGCCATGCATATCCCCAATGTTTTTCACACTGATATAAATTTCACTTCTACTTACATTTTCAAGCTTTGCTTCGAAAATCGTGTACGTCAATCCATAACCAAAAGGCAACAACGGGCGCTTGTGAATTTTGTGATAACCACGGTATCCAATGTAAGGGCCCTCGGAATATTGCAATTTGCCATTACACGGAGTTGTATCCAACACAGGAGCATCGCTCATTACCTGAGGCCAAGAGGTTGGCATTCGTCCACCAGGTTCGCTCTTTCCATAAATAATATCTGCAATAGCGCCTCCCATTTCTTGACCAGGAAACCAGGCAACCAAAACGGCATCAACATCATCAAACCATGGCATCTCAACTGGTGATCCTGCGTTAACAACGACAACGGTTTTCTTGCTTATCTGTGCGATTGAAGAAATCAATTGATTGTGCCCGTCAGGTAAGTTCAAATTCTTTCGATCGTATCCTTCAGCTTCGATGCTTGAGTTCGTTCCAGTGAAGATGATGGAGACATCTGAAGCATCTGCTATTTCAGTGGCCTTTTGTATTGCTTCTTGTATTGGTGCCGCCACTGGTGCGATTCCTGCAATAAATGAAAAAGCAGCAAGAGTAGTTTCAATATTAACTTTCGTGAAAGTGAACCGAGCAGGATTTGCAACTCCCGCTCTTAAATGGAAAACCTTTTTGGCTTCAGGTGGATTCAATATGTAGGCTGCGGGATCATCTGACTCAGATTCTATAGTCATCTTATGGACCTCACCCGAAATTTCAAATTCGACGTGACCCACAGTCGCCATACCAGCATAGTAGGCGCCATCAGTTTCAACATAGATATCCGTTTCAATAGTTGCTTTCGTGGCGTTTGAGGCGATGTTGTAGTCCATCTCAATGATTTGGCTCGCAAATCGCACTTCATCCACTAATGCGGTCCCATTACCGTCATAAATCTTTAACCTGAGTCCAGGTTCTAATGTCCCAGGAACTTTTGCATTTCCGCGGTTAAGGAGATTGAGACGAGACGAACTTGCTACTGCGTATTCATAAACAATTTCCGTTCCTGGAAGTTTTCCCTCTATTAATCCCTCCAATGGGCTAATAACTTTCTCGGGAACAACGGTCGCGCTGCCCCCTCCTTGTTCTCTGCCAAATTTTGCGTGGCCACCAAATACTGCAATCTTCATGGTTTCTCGCAATGGAAGAACTGAATTGTTTTTTACAAGAACGGTTCCATCAGAGGCCAAAAATCGAATAGTTTTTGCGGCCTGCTCTGAGGAGAATGATTTGTGTGATTTAGCCGGTGTGCCTAATTTTCCTACGCGGTCAGCGAGTCGAAGGATTCGAATTATCTTTTTATCAATGGCTGACTCGGGAACAGCTCCATCAAGAATTGCTTCTTTCAATTTTGAGCCCCACTGGCCTTTAGGCCCCGGCATCTCTAAATCGGTTGACGCTATTGCGCTCTCTTTTGTGAAATTAATTGCTCCCCAGTCAGAAACTACTACTCCATCCCATCCCCAATCATCCTTCAAGGGATGTTTCAACAAATCATGATCTGTTCCATGTACGCCGTTAATCTTGTTGTAAGAACTCATAACTAGCCAAGGTTGGGCGTCGCGAATAGCGATCTCAAATGGCTTTAGATACACCTCGTTGAGAGTTGCATCGTCGACCTCAGTGCTCATAGTGAATCGCTCATTTTCGGAGTCGTTAGCAACGTAATGTTTCAATGTTGCTCCTACTCCTTGATTTTGCACCGCTCGGACATACTCTCTTGCGATCAAGCCAGAGTAAATAGGGTCCTCTGAATAGCATTCAAAATGTCGTCCTCCCAATGGCGATCTGTGTAGATTTATTGTCGGACCAAGAACAACATCAACGCCTTTTCTGCGAGCCTCAGATGCCGAGAGCTCGCCAACGAGTTTGATTCCGTTTCTGTTGAAGGAAGCAGCGACACTCGAAGCGGATGGAAGTGAAAGTGAGGGATATCTTTCATCCCAAATGGGGCCCCTAACTCCCGTAGGTCCATCTGAAAACACTATCTTCTCTAACCCGATTGATGGCAGCGCCACTGTAGACCAGAAGTCATCTCCAGTGATTAAAGAAATTTTTTCGTCCAAATTCAGTTTCTTACATAGCTTTACGTAGTTATTCATGTTGACGCACACTCCATGTTATTAAATTTGAAAGTTATGTTTTTCTTGCGTGAATATGTAAACACGTGGACCCTCACCTGTATCAATGGTCACCTCACCTCGTTTACCTTCCCGCTCTCCAACCGCCAGAACCTTTCCTGTCTTTGGATCAATAATTTGGTAATACTTTGGGATGGTTTCGTCAATGAGTAAGAAAACGCCACCAACTTCTTGAAAACTAATAAATATTTTTCCTGGTACCTGTATTCCTCGGGAGCCAATTGTTAACTCCCAAGCAGTCACCGCATCTGTAATTGGTAGGCGACCAAGGATTTTCTGAGCCAAACCAAAATATTCTGAACCTTTAAAGTCAAGCGCTTCGCGCCATCCACAACCAGGAGCTAGAAAGAAGTCTGATTGCCCTTTTTCGTCTCCGCGATGCGCCCATTGCCATAGACTTCCGGCGCCATAAACGCCGCCCATAATTGCGCCAGCCATGATGTTGTTCCAGATTTCGTAACCCTGCCACCAACCAGACGCACGTCCAGTTTTACCCCCATTTTCATAAGAAGGTTCGCCATTAGCTACTGCTCTACCTGGGAGATTCCTGTACATATCCGCAACGCGATCAGGGAGATGCTCTCCAATATGCCCGGTCTGACACCATTGAAAATCTAGCCACTCCGCCGCCTGGTGCTGGTTTGGCCTAGCGTGTGGACGATAATGAACACCAGTTGGTTGTTTGTAGCAGTCAATCTCTTCGACCATGATGCCCGCTGCCTCAATTGAAGGTTCATTACCTATTCCATCTGCTCCAACCAAATACATAACTGGGCGGGCTCCATAACGTGCCACGAGGTAAGAAGCAAAACGTGCTGACTCCTTTGGGTCAAGAGCCGGACCTGCCGTTTCCAATCCTTTCCATCCAAATCCATGGAAGACAGGTTGAAGGACCGAAGCAATTCCATTTTCAGCTAATATGGAGGTAAATGAATCAAATATTTGAAAATACTCAGGACGAATCTCATTAATGTGACCTGTTGGCAAATCTTCAAACCCGACATCAAAACCTTCATCAGCAGTGCGATCTCGCGGACCAGTAGCAAATTTATCTGGCTGTACCACCATCATTAAAGCAGCGTTGAATCCTTTCTTATTTCGGTCGGCTGCATACTCTTTCACTTGATCAAGAGTTGCTCGCCAAGGCAACGCCCACGCGGTATCTCCTGCAAGAAATGCCGGAGCGCCATCAGAATGAATGAGAGATCGACCTTGAGGAGACATTTTCCAGAAACCATGGTCGTAAAAACGATTCCCGATTTCAGTATCTTGCTTTGCAGCAATGAATTTTCCACTCTTTTGCAACCCAGGATCCTCGGTTGAAGATGTAGAACTCCATTTCCATGTTCCAGGATAAGGAGCGGCAAATCGTAAGCGCCAAATTTTGCCACCATCCCAGAAACCGGGACGGATGAATTTCTCCCCAGAATCACTCGTGAATGTGGCTACAACTTTAACGTCGAGGTAGGGGGCTACATATTCGCGCTCTGAAACAAGTTCAAACTCAATTTCTCTCCACAACAAGTGAATGGACACGTGCTACCCCATCTCTTTTTGAATAAATATTCGTTATCGAATTGTTATTGAAGTTAATTGACGTGAATATATCTGATGGTTAATGTTTAAACAATCAATATTGAATATTTATTCAATATAGATAGACCTACCTCGGTTTGTCACGATTTTCACAGAAAAGGAAATGTATGAAGCACTTATCTCTTCGAAAGCTGATCTCAGCTGGAGCTGCAGTTGCTTTGGCCATCGGTGCTGTAAGCGCCACGGCTCCAGCACAGGCGGCAGAAACAACAATTAAGTGGTGGCTGCTCGACCCAGCAGATACGGTCAAGGCTGCTTACGAGGAATTTAAAGCCTCTTTCGAGGCTGCAAATCCAACAATCAAGCTCGATATTTCTTATCGCTCCGTGGATGAGCATAAGAATTTGCTCCGTACCGCTGCAGGTACATCAGCAGGTCCAGATTTATACATGATGTGGGCAGGCCTCGGTCTTGGCGGCGAATTCGTGCAGTCTGGTGTCAGTCAAGATCTTACGAAGTACTACAAGCAGTACAACTGGAATTCACGATTCAGCAAGGTATTGCTTAGCCACATTACTCAATATGGTGGTTATAACGGGGTTCCTTGGACACAGCGCTCTGAGGCCATCTACTACAACAAGGCACTATTCAAGAAGGCAGGCATTACCAAGCTTCCGACTACTTACGCGGAATTAATTGCAGCTAACAATAAATTACTTGCAAAAGGAATTACTCCAATGGCATTCGGTGGCACCGTTAACTGGCATCTAATGCGACTTCTTGACAACTTGATTGAAACTCTGTGCGGAGCGAAAACCGCTGCAGCCTTGGCAGGCCGTACCGCAAACTGGAAAACAACCCCTTGTGTCACTAAAGCTTTCACTGAGATGAAAATTTGGACAGATAAGTACCTCAACAAATCTATGATGTCAGTTGACAACTCTGCCGCAGATACACTTTTCACAACAGGAAAGTCAGCGATGCAGCTTGAAGGTGACTGGTTTGGCGCAGGAACAATCGCTTCAGCCAAGTTAGATTCAAAGGGATATGGAGTATTCGCATTCCCTACAAATTCACCACGAATCTATGGATTTGCGGAAGCAATCTATATGAACACTTCAAGTACAAAGAAGGACGATGCTGCAAAAGTTCTTGATTACATTACTTCAGAGGCTGGGCAGAAGATTCTAAACCCAGCTCTAGGTGGATTTTCTGTAAACAAGAATGTCAAGCAGGCAAACCCAAACAACCTCGATGCCGACTGGACCAAGGTAATCAATGCGAAGAGTGGAGTTTTCGTAAACTACGATCAAGCATTCCCACTCGCTGTTACCACTGAATACTGGCGTGTTCAAAATCTTGTTGCAACTGGTGGAATGAAGCCAAGTGCAGCGGGTGCAGCCATGCAGTCATTCATTGAGAAAAATAAATAAAGTAAGTAGATAGTTGTACATCAAGTACCGCGACTAAGGGAATCCTGGCTCGAGATGAATATCTCGGGCCAGGATTTTCCGAATCAAAAGTTTTCTTATTGAGAGGGTAGAAAAGATGAGTACGAGGAGCAGAAGACTCGGAAGTGAGTCTTATTGGCGGGCAGCCCCTTTCTTAGCCCCTGCTCTAATTTTATATGTAGTTTTTTTAATATATCCCCTTTTTCAAACAATCTATTTGAGTTTTACAGAATGGAATGGATTTAAGACCGTCGAGCCGGTTTGGGTCGGATTAAAAAATTATAATAAGGTATTTACAGATGATCCAGTCTTTATTACTGCATTCAAGAATTCGATAATTTGGGTCGTCCTTTCACTTGTGTTGCCAGTTGCTTTTGGGTTGCTCTTAGCTCTTGCACTCAATAAAAAACTATGTGGGCGCAATATCCTTCGCTCTCTCTATTACATTCCTGCAGTATTGGCAGGAATTGCCGTAGCGTCAATGTGGAAATGGATCTACAACCCAGATTTCGGGTTATTAAATTCAGTTGCTATAGCACTTGGCCATCCAGAATGGCAGAAGCAATGGCTTGGTGACACCAAGCTGGCTTTGTACTGCATTTTTGTAGCCTTTATTTGGCAGGCGACCGGGCTGATTATGGTGCTTTATTTGGCGGGGCTTCAAGCTGTGCCACAGGAGCTAGTTGAAGCTGCACGAGTCGATGGAGCGAACGCATGGGAGCGTTTTCGCGCCGTTGTGGTCCCAGCACTGCGCCCTACGACAGCTGTTGTAATCACGCTCACAATCATTAATTCTTTGAAAGTTTTTGATCTTGTTGTCGGCATGACAAATGGTGGTCCCGCTCAATCTACACAAGTGTTGGCTCTGTGGTCTTACTATCAATCATTTGGAAACCACACCTTTGGCACTGGTGCTGTTCTTTCTACCGTCCTTCTTGCAATAACTCTTTGTCTCATACTTCCGTACATGATTTGGACTCTTAAGGGACAGAAAAAATGAAACAGCGAATCGCTACATCACGACTAGAGGGAAATCCAGTTTGGAATTGGCTTACCTGGAGCATTTTGAGTGTTCTAGCAATTGTCTGGATGATTCCCTTCGTCTTCATGTTCTTGACGGCAGTCAAAAGTAACCAAGATATTGCTGCCAATCCACCTTGGTCGCTACCAAAAGTTTGGGAATGGCATAACTTCAAGGATTCTTGGCTCAGCGGTGACCTGAAGACAGTGGGGCTTAATAGCTTTATAGTATCAATGATAAAAGTCCCATTGGGATTGGTGATTTCCTCTTTGGCAGCATTTGCCCTTGCAAAATTGAATTTAAGACGATCAACAGTACTTCTTGGAGCTTTCGCGATTGGTTCGATGATTCCTATTCAGATTGCACTAGGCCCACTATTTGGAATCATCAATAACTTAAACCTTCTCAATACAAAACTTGGGTTAATTCTTCCTTATCTAGCATTTGGTATTCCAATTCAAACATTTATGTTCTATAACTTTTTCTCCTCTGTGCCAAGAGATTTAGATGAAGCTGCTCGAATAGATGGTGCAGGTTCTTGGCGACTATACTTTAGTATCGTGATGCCTATTTCTAAACCAGTTTTTGGCGCACTATTTATTCTAGATTTTGTTGCGACTTGGAACGAATATGCGATGGCTGCAACATTAATGTTGGATCAAAAAATGTATCTAATTCCTCAGGCAATTCTTCAATTCAACACCCAATACACTTCATCCTGGGGTCAGCTCAATGCTTTTGTTATTTCAACAATGCTTCCAGTATTAATTATTTATCTAATTTTTCAACGTTTCTTCACAAGCGGGGCGCTCAGCGGCGCAATTAAAGGTTAGAGCATGAGCCGCATATTGCAGGTATATAAGGAGACCGAGCATTTGTTGTATAAAAAATCAAAAACGATTGGATATTCAAATTGAGAAATTGGCGCAAAGAGATTCATGAAGCATCCGGTCATTCTAAGTTTAGTCTCATTCGCGATTTTGCGACTGAGATCCGCATCAACCTTCTGAAGACAATTCAAGGCGCTGGCTTGGGTCACGTTGGCGGAGATTTGTCAGCAACAGATTTTTTGGCAGTTCTTTTTGGTGATGTTCTTAAGATGAATCCACAAGAGCCATTCATGGAGCACCGCGACAGGTTTATTTTGAGCAAGGGACATGCAGCTGCCTCGCTTTACAGTGCAATGGCTTCTGTTGGCTATTTTCCGGAAAGTGAACTATCAACTTTTGCAAAAAACGATACTCGCTTGGGTGGACACCCTAACCGTCTTAAATTGCCGGGCATAGAAACTAATACCGGACCATTAGGTCATGGATTACCCGTGGCTGTTGGCATAGCGACTGGTGCACAAGTGCGGAAAATGAATTTTCACACCTATGTCATCACGGGTGATGGCGAGTTACAAGAAGGCAGTAATTGGGAGGCAATCATGTTTGCTGGTCATAGAAAGTTATCCAACTTGACACTAATTGTTGATAAGAATGATCTTCAACAAGGCGCACGAGTTTCCCAAACGAATTCACTTGATCCACTTGACGAGAAATTGAACGCCTTTAATTGGCATGTCTCAGTGGTTGACGGACATGATGTAGCAGAAATTCATGATGCATTAACACGAAAAACCGAAAAACCACATGCAATTGTTGGACAAACTATTAAAGGTCAAGGCGTAAGTTTTATGCAGGATCGAGTCGAATGGCATCATAAAGTGCCATCTAGTGACCAAATTGAAGAAGCGATTAAGGAGCTCACGAAGTGACTACATTAATTGATTGTCGAATTCCCTTTGCGGAAGAACTTATTTCTCTCGCAGAGAAAGACGAGCGTATTGTTGCGGTTTGTAACGATTCAGTCGGTTCGAGCAATCTTGGAAAGTTTAAAGAACGTTTTCCGGACAGATTAATCAATGTTGGAATTGCTGAGCAGAACTTGGTCGGTGTTGGCGCTGGATTGGCAAACTCGGGACTCATTCCTTTTGTTTGTGGTGCGGGACCGTTTCTTAGCGGCCGCGCAACTGAACAAGTGAAAGCAGACATTGCCTACAGTGGATACAACGTTAAATTATGTGCAATGAGTCCTGGATTTGCCTATGGTGAACTTGGACCAACTCATCATTCCATTGAAGATTTGTCTTGGATGCGCGCAATAGATGGACTTAGTGTGATTGTTCCTGCCGATGAAGCACAGACTCGCATGGCAGTTCGTTGGGCTGCAAGTTATGAGGGTGGAACATATATTCGAATTGGCAGAATCAAGGTGGAATCTGTATCCGATGGCGTAAAAGACCCATTCGTATTTGGGAAGTCCAATCGAATTCGAGAGGGGGCAGATATCACCCTTATTGCGACCGGAACCATGGTTTCACGAGCCATAATTGCTGCTGAAATATTGAGTGGGAAAAATATTAAAGCTCGTGTGATTAATATGTCGACAATAGCACCTCTAGATGCTTCAGAGATCATTAGTGCGGCCAGAGAAACGGGAGCAATTGTGACAGCCGAGGAGGCTGTATCAAAAGGTGGCCTCGGTGCAGCCGTGGCTGCAGTTGTGGTTCAGAATAATCCTGTTCCAATGCGAATCCTTGGTACGGATCATTTTGCACCTACGGGAGACGTCAATTGGCTGTTCGAACACTATGGACTCACACCCGCCGGAATTGTTGAAGCTGCCCTCGAGGTTGTGGGAGCGAAATAATGCAAGAGCCAGGAGTGCTCTCTATTGATCAAGGAAGTGGAAGCACCAAAGCGCTTGTACTCAACTCAATTGGAGAGATTGTTGCTCGCTCTACCTTAGAAATTAAAACTTCATTTCCTCAGCCAGGATGGGTGCAACAAAACCCCGAAAAGATTTGGGAATCTGTAGTCAAGACAGCGTCCGATGTAATATCTCAGTGTCGAGATTTCAAAATTGTTGGAATTGGCCTGTCTACCCAGCGAGAATCCTTAGTTGTCTGGAGTCGCAGTACAGGGAAATCTCTTAGCCCAGTTCTAACCTGGCAGGATCGAAGTAGTGCTCCGCTCCTGCCACGCTTTGCAGGTTCTAAGGATTTGATTCGCACGATATCAGGCTTGCCACTGGATCCGATGTTCACGGCGCTAAAGGCCACTCAGGTGCTTGCTGAGATAACGAGTGAATTAGCTGATATCTGTATCGGAACAATTGATTCATGGCTCTTATGGAATCTCGGGGCTGGACATGTCATTGAATCCGGTAATGCCAGTCGAACTCAATTAATGGATGTAAAAATTGGAAAATGGAGTTCCGAGTTACTTGAAATATTCTCAATAAATTCAAGAGTGCTCCCTGAAATCATTGATTCGAATGCAGTGCTCGGAATAAAAGCAGGTGTCATTCCTGGTATCGCCGCGGACACTCCGGTGTCAGGTGTAATGGGAGATTCGCATGCAGCACTTTTTGCTCATGCAGGTTGGCTGCCAGGTCGAGTGAAGGCAACCTACGGAACTGGTTCTTCAATTATGACGCTTGGTAAACCCCGAAATTCTAGTACAGGTCTCTGTACAACGATTGCATGGTCACTCAATGGAATTCAGTCATTAGCGCTCGAAGCAAATATTCTTTCCAGCGGTTCCACACTTGTATGGTTGGCAAATCTATTAGGTGATACTGTCGAAAATCTTATGCAATCAGCCTCATCATCTCATGAGATTGTACAAATCATTCCAGCTTTCAACGGATTAGCTGCACCTTGGTGGGATGATAATGCTGTTGGATTAATTTCTGGCGTAAGCCTCGGCACCACCAGAGCTGATATTGCTTCTGCGGGGATGGATTCGATAGCGATGCAAGTCTCGGATGTCCTTGATGAAATCAGATTGGCTGGAGTGAACATAAATTCGCTTCGTGTTGACGGCGGCCCGACAAGAAATGCAGAATTGCTACAAAGACAATCTGATTTTGGCAACATTCTTGTAGAGGTTCCAGATGTTCAGGAATTATCCGCCATTGGGGCGGGAAATCTGGCAGGTCTCACGGTAGGTCTATGGACTATTCAGGATTTAGAGACCCGAGCCCGCATTCAGCAATCCTTTATCCCACAAATGGATCATGCCGAGAGAAGCGAACGACGAAACGCTTGGAAGAACGCGGTTGCAAGGGCGAGAATGCGCATATGAATATTCGATCAATTCAAGGCGAACAGCTTCGATTTATGACCAAAGTTGCTCTTATGTATCACGAAGAGGGTTTGAAACAACCAAAAATCGCCTCACTTCTTGGTCTCCCACAGGCACGTGTTTCTCGTTTGCTTCAACAAGCTGTTGAGTACGGAATTGTTCGAACCATGGTTATTCCACCTGCTGAACTTCATACTGAACTTGAAAGAGAATTAGTAAAAAAGTTTGATCTACAAGATGTTGTCATTGCAGATGCTGTTGATGGACATAACAATACTCTTCTCGGAGCGGCAGCCGCGACTTACCTTGAGTCAACTATGTACGGTAATGAACGACTGGGGATATCATCGTGGAGTAGTTCTCTTATTGCAACAGCAGACGCGATGCATCCACGTAAACGTAAAGTTGCAACTGATGTCGTTCAGATGCTCGGAGGAGTTGGAAATCCTAATGCACAAGTTAGTGCAACTCGATTAACTGCTCGATTTGCCGAATTGACAGGAGGCGTCCCACGATATCTTGCAGCTCCAGGTGTAGTTGGTACAAAGGCTGCCCGAGATGCCTTATTGGCTGATGCATATGTAACAGAGATTTCAAAAGGTTGGTCTAAGTTGACCATAGCGCTTGTTGGAATTGGAGCACTTGAACCTTCACCACTTCTCGCCCTATCTGGAAACTCAATCAATGAAGCAGATCAAAAGAAATTGAGAAAATTGAATGCGGTTGGTGATGTCTGTCTGCACTATTTTGATGAAAAAGGAAACTCCGTTGTCTCAGATTTAGAAGATCGAGTACTAGGAATACCTGCCGCAACACTCAAAAAAGTTCCACGCCGTATTGGCGTGGCTGGAGGGCTCAGAAAACTTGAGTCGATTCACGCAGCTGTATTAGGCGGATGGGTAAATGTCTTAATAACGGATTCGCAAATTGCGGCCGAGTTGATAAATAGATAGGAAAAGATGATGAGTAAGCTCACGTTCGGTACTGGTATTTGGGCTTTTGGGCAGTTTGTAGATCGATACGCCGCTGATGGTTACGGGGAGCCGAAGAATAGCCGCAACATGATTGAGGCGGCCGCAAAAGTACCAGATCTCATTCATCTCGACATCAATGTGCCATTTGCTACCGATGGACTCAAGGCAATCGAAATGCGCAAGATGCTTGATGACCATGGTTTGAAGTGCCGCGCCACAACCCCACATATTTATATGCGGGAATATGCAAAGGGATCTTTCACCAATCCAGATTCAAAGTTGCGTGCAAAGACTCTTGACCGGGTTCGTGAGGCGGTTGAGGCTGCAGCGATTCTTGGAGCTGGTTATGTGAAATTTTGGCCAGGACAAGATGGGTTTGATATGCCTGGACAGGTAAATTACATGCAAATTTGGGATTACAACATTGAGGGGATGCGAAAGATTGCAACGGAATTTCCCGATGTTCAGTTTGCAATTGAATATAAGGCGAAAGAACCTCGTGTGCGCATGTTGCTTGCCACCGCTCCAAAGACACTTCTTGCGATTCAAGAAATTGGAGTGCCCAATATCGGTATCGTGATGGATTTTGGCCATTCATTATTAGCGGACGAAACTCCAGCTGAAATGGTTCAGTTAATACATCGTCATGGCAAGCTTGTGAGCGCTGAACTTAACGATAACTGGCGTGGTTGGGACGACGATTTACCCGTCGCTTCAGTGCATTTATTTGAAACTCTGGAATATCTGCTTGCTCTTCGCACAATTGGGTGGAGCGATCCAATTCTTCTTGATCAGTTCCCATTTCGAGAAGATCCAGTTGCTGCTGTGAGTCGAAGTATTGAAACAATCAAACGATTAGATGAGGTTTGTGATCGCATAAATATGGCTGAGTTAAAAGTCGCTCAGGATGCACAGGATGCATTAGCCGCCCAACAGATTTTCTGGGATGCAATTCTTGGAAAATAATTTCTTCCAATTAGGAGATGAAAGAATGAAAAGCGTTGAATGGAATGGAATTAAACTCCCAGGTAGATTCAGAGTAATCACAGATAACGATTATTCAGGAGATCCAGATGGTTTAGTTCAATTGGCGCACCATCTTCTCTCGCCAAGCGTAGAGATCCGTGCAATCATCGCTAGCCATCTGCGGGAAGGTGACGAATGGGATCAGACCGGTGACTCTGTGCAAGCAGCCTTAGATGCGGTTTTTGAGTTGGCTAAAGTTATGAAGATAAAGGACCTACCGCCTGTTTTGCCAGGAGCAAAAAAGGCGATGAAGGACTTTACTACTCCAGCTGAGTCAGAAGGTGCTCGATTTATTGTTGAGGAAGCGAATCGTACAGATGTAAGTACACCTTTATATGTGGTGTGTGGGGGAAGTTTGACAGCAATCGCTAGCGCATGGCTGATGGATCCATCGATAGGAAAGAAATTAACTGTCATTTGGATTGGAGGAAATGAGTATCCTGGTCATCAGGATGTGCCACCAAATGCTATGCCTATTGAGTACAACTTGCTTGAAGATTTGATTGCAGGCCAGGTGATCTTCAATGATTCAGATTTACAAATTTGGCAGATTCCTCGCAATATGTATCGAGATTGCAATGTTTCTCTAGCGGAACTAATTATCAGAATGAAAAATAAATCTGAACTAGGCGAGTATCTTTTCGAAAAAATTAGTTTTGTAGCCCGCTACATGGTGCCGGTTCTTGGTGGGTTTGGCGAGATGTATTCCTTAGGAGATTCGCCTCTCGTTCTATTGACTGCACTTCAAACTGGTTTTGAAGCGGCTCCTGCATCGAATCGCTGGATCGATCTTCCTCGTCCAAAAATCGACTCCCTCGGACAATACGAAATGACCAAGGATGGTCCAATCATCCGGGTGTTCACGATTCTGGATGTTCGAATGATGTTCGAAGATATGTACGCAAAATTCGAACTTAATGAGGTTCGCTAGGTTCATAATTAAGTAATTTCCTGAGTCCTTTTTGTTACTTTAAAGTCTGTGTAGACTTTCGCCTTCTGTTGGCCCCCGTAGTCCAATGGCAGAGACAGAGGACTTAAAATCCTTCCAGTGTCGGTTCGAGTCCGACCGGGGGCACATCGCGAAGTTGCTGGTCCGACAGGATATTGTGCCTTGATGACCAAACGATTTATTGGATTACTTCGGGCCTCACACCTCGGCCCAAATCTCTTGGTGACTTCAATCAGTTTCTTCTTCGCTTCACTTTATTGGTGGGAAGGCCCAGCAATTGTTATCGCTTTTGGTGTCTTTTGTGGCCAGCTCGTAGTTGGCTGGAGTAACGACATCATCGATTACCAAGATGATCTTCTTCATAACCGACAGAAGAAGCCTTTGGTATCTGGTCAGATATCGCTAGGGTTGTTGCAGAATTTTTTGCGGGTGATGACGCCTCTTGCAATAGTGATCAATTTATTTGGACCACTAGGCTTTGTCGGTGGAGGCCTTTCGGTCCTGGCCATTGGTTTAGCAGTGGCTTACAACTTTTACTTTAAGTTCACTATCTTTTCTTGGCTGCCATATGCAATTGCATTCGGAGTTCTTCCTTCATGTATGGCGCTATCTAAAGGGCAGGCTCCAGAACTGTGGATGTGGCTGGGTGGGGCCTTGCT
>JACCDK011190082.1_pt1 | contig 13963 bp, 13 predicted proteins | sample 7445871 | NCBI WGS metagenome assembly JACCDK01 (sample SAMN15323436, study PRJNA562643) | freshwater metagenome | isolation source: river surface water | place: USA:Blue River Watershed | collected 2017-08-15 | reverse complement strand
GGCGAAATGGCGCCATCACGGCCCGATCACTGGCGATGCCGTCCATCGCGGGCCGGTCTTGAGCCATCGGATGGCGGCGGCGGGTTTCCGCATAGCGCCGTTCGATCTCGATGCCTGCGCAATCCAAAAACAACGTCATTATTTGGAGATTAGGTTGGGCCTGCAGCTTCTTGATTTGCTGAATTAACGCCTCTGCGTCAAATCCGCGTGTCCGACTATCAAAACCCAGCGCCAGCGGAATATTCGGCCCGTCTTCGCCACCTGATGCGGGAATTTTAAGCAACTGGCCTGCCAATTTGATCGGAAAATTGTCGACTGTTTCCCAGCCCATATCTTCCAATGTTTTTAGCGCGGTAGTCTTGCCCGCCCCGGACACGCCAGTAACCAGCAGGATTTTTTTAGGTTCGGAAGCTGTGTTCTTGGTCACATTGTTACGCCTTCATTGAACGCGTCGTCCGCGTTGGGCAGTGGTAGCAATCCCGCCTCCATAACCAACCGCAACGCCCATTCCACCTTTATTGCACTGCTCGGCTGAAAAGCAGGCAGCTTGAACATGGGCACCGAATATCCCGCTAGAGTCATGCGCTGATGCTCCGGCGGCATGCGGTCCACATCCTGCGTCAATATAATGATAAGGCGCAGTGGCGCGGAATGGATAAAATCGACGGAACATATCCCGATGCCGCGCACTTCGATTTTTCCGGCTATATTCGGCGCACAGTGCAGTTGAGGCAGTTCCTTAATGTTTTCGATATGGACTATATCGTCGCAGATAAGCGCTGCCCCCCGATCTATGAGGCGAAGCGCGAGGTCTGACTTTCCACTGCCGGATGGTCCAAGCAATAACACCCCGTTGCCAGATATGGCGACGGCGGTGCCATGGATCATAGCCGTCATTAGCGAGTTGCCGCAGCCGCGCAGGGCAGGGCGATTTCGAAACATGCCCCGCCTTTGCCGTCAACGCGGTCGCGCACGCCAATGCGTCCATGATGCCCCTCGATAATGGTCCGTGCAATCGCGAGGCCAAGCCCGCTATGCTTGCCAAAATTCTCGGCTGCTGGGCGCTCACTGTGGAAGCGCCTAAAAATGGCTTCCCGCTCTTGTGGCGGAACTCCCGGGCCTTCATCACTAATCCGTATGATAACGTCTTCATCGGCAAGCGTTGCGGAAATTTCAACCACTGCGCCCGGCGGGGAAAAGGACACGGCATTGTCGATCAAGTTGGTCAACATGCGTTCAAGACGGACATCTTCGCCCATGACAGTCGTAATATTCCGGCGCGGTCGGGCAAAGGCAATGTTCACGTCTTTATCACTGCCCCGGTCTTCGCGTGCCTGAAGCAATTGTTCGATCATATCGCCAAGGTCGATGGGTTCAAATTTTGCCTTGGCCAGTTGCGAATCCACACGGCTGGCGTCTGAAATGTCGCTGATAAGGCGGTCCATGCGTTGAACATCCGCTTTTGCGACGTCCATTAACTGTTTCCGCAATTGGGGGTCTTCGATGCGCTCTGCGCCATCCAGCGCCGACCTTAAAGAAGCCAGAGGATTTTTTATTTCATGCGCGACATCCGCGGCAAAGGCCTCGGTCGCGTCGATCCGTTGCCGCAGCGCTATACTCATATCCGATAGCGCACGCGCCAACATACCAATTTCGTCACGGCGCGAGGGCAGGCGGGGAACGGTAACCTCTTGTGCGCGGCCAAGCCTAACTTTTACGGCAGCGCGGGCCAGATGGCGCAACGGACGGACGATGGTGCGGGCAAGAAATACAGACAGCAAAATGCCGATACCAAGCGCAAAAAGGAAAAACATGCCGATTTTGAAGCGCTCTGCGCGAACGAACAAGCGGATGTCGCGTTCATTGGCGGTTGTCAGTACAGTCAAGCTTCGGTCGCGCGTCGTTGAAGCCGCGCTAATCATATGGGTGAGGTCAGGCGCAAAGCGCACCATAGAAGACGCATTGGAAGGCGTCGCCGCGCGCATTTCTGGCCATGCAGACGGGATGTCTTCTATAGGTTCAACATAGCGTTCCAGCTTGGCCGCGCCGACCAGAAAATCGAATACAACATCGATCCAGCGTGCTGCAATTTTAGTCCAGGGTTCGTTGTCAGGATCTCGGAAAACATAAGTGGGCTCACGGCCCGAAAAGCTGTCCAATATTTTTGTGCCATTTTGATCATACACCCGAATACGCGACAGGTTCAATTGACCGAATTGGGCGATATACGCGTCCTGCTTTTCCGTGGCGACAAGTGGCAGGCTAGACGCAAGAAAACTGGCCTGAACGCGGGCGGCGTTTTCGCGCTCTGCGATTAAGCGGACACGGTAGCTGTCCAAGAAGAATAGACCCGCGCCGAGCAGAGCAAGCACGAAAAGGTTGACGGCAAGTATGCGGGCGGTCAGCGATAACCCCCGGCTCCATCCCAGCTGCAGATCAGCGGGTTCAGCTGTCTGCGAAGCGATATCCGGCCCCATAAAGCGTATCAATAGCGGTGAATTCAGGGTCAATTTCACGGAATTTGCGCCGAAGCCTTTTGATGTGGCTGTCAATGGTGCGGTCATCCACATAAACATCGTCCTGATACGCCGCGTCCATCAACTGGTCCCGCGTGCGCACGACGCCTGGCCGGTTGGCTAGCGCCTCAAGGATCATAAACTCTGTCACTGTTAGCGTAAGCGACTTCCCGTCCCATCTGACATGGTGGCGTGCCGGGTCCATTTCCAGCTTGCCGCGCACCATTGGTTCTGGTTCGGGCTCTGCCTCGCCATTGCTGGGAATTTTGTCATAGGTTGCGCGTCGCAATATTGCCTTGACGCGGGCAATCAACAGGCGTTGCGAAAATGGCTTAGTTATATAGTCATCAGCCCCCATGGCGAGGCCAAGTGCCTCGTCCAGTTCCTCATCCTTTGAGGTGAGGAAGATGACAGGCATATCGCTTTTTTCGCGCAACCGGCGCAACAATTCCAAGCCGTCCATTCGCGGCATTTTAATATCGAAAATGCCAAGATCTGCTGGATTTTCGAATAAAGCCTTTAACGCCGTTTCGCCGTCCGAGTAAATGCGCGTCACATATCCTTCTGCCTGCATCGCAATCGATACAGAGGTCAGGATGTTCCGGTCGTCGTCAACCAAGGCGATATTGGCACTCATATCCTAACTATAGGGCGGCAATCGCGGGGGTTCAATCAATTGCGCAGTTCATGCAAAGTCTGTCGTGGATAACCTGTGTTTTACAAATGATACGTCCCCCATTTGACCTTCTACGATGCATCGTATACCGGCGACGACTTCAATGTGCATACGTATGCACTAGATTCGCAACTTTTGCCGGAGCTTATAATGTCGACACCACTGAATATCTCACTTTCGCAACAGGGTATCGACACGGGAGCGACATTGTTTTGTAACCTCGGCACCGCGCCATTGGTCGAAGCCGCGCTTGCCAACGCAGAAGGTATATTGGCCAAAGATGGCCCGCTTGTTGTCAAAACCGGCGCGCATACTGGTCGCTCGGCGAAGGATAAATATATTGTCCGTGATGCCGAAACTGAAAACAGCATCTGGTGGGGCAAGACCAATGTCGCCATGGATCCAGCCCATTTCGCAGCGTTGAAGGAAGATTTCATTGCGGCGCTTGGCGGTAAAGACAAATTATATGTCGCCGATCTGTTTGGCGGGTCGCAGCCTGAACATCGCGTGAATGTTCGCGTTATTAACGAACTTGCGTGGCATAATCTGTTTATTCGTACCTTGCTGGTGCGCCCTACCCAAAACGAATTGGCCAGCTTTGTTCCCGAATATACGATCATCGATTTGCCGAGTTTCCGCGCCGATCCTGCGCGCCATGGTTGCCGCAGCGAGACAGTCATTGCAGTGAACTTCACCGAAAAGCTGATCTTGATTGGCGGCACCGCTTATGCCGGCGAAATGAAGAAGTCTGTGTTCGGCATTCTCAATTACTTGCTACCGGTTAAAGGCGTGATGCCGATGCATTGTTCCGCCAATATTGGTGCGGATGGCCATACTGCGGTGTTTTTTGGCCTTTCAGGGACCGGTAAAACTACATTGTCCGCCGATGCAAGCCGCACATTGATTGGCGATGACGAGCATGGTTGGTCCGATACCGCCGTTTTCAACTTTGAAGGTGGTTGCTACGCCAAAATGATCCGGCTGTCGCCTGAGGCGGAGCCTGAAATCTTCGCCACAACGAAACGTTTTGGCACAGTGCTTGAAAATGTTGTCATTGACCCGAAAACACGCGAATTGGACTTTGACGACAACAGTCTCGCCGAAAATAGCCGTGGTTCCTATCCCATCGAATTTATTCCGAACGCGTCGGAAAAAAATATGGGTCCGGTGCCCAATGCGATCATTTTCCTGACCGCTGATGCTTATGGCGTTTTGCCACCCATCGCGCGGTTAACACCTGATCAGGCGATGTATCACTTCCTTTCGGGCTATACCGCGCGTGTCGCCGGGACGGAAATTGGCGTGACGGAGCCAGAGGCAACATTCTCCACCTGTTTTGGTGCTCCATTCATGCCGCGGCACCCAAGCATCTATGGCAATTTGTTGAAAGAGCGTATTGCCAAGGGCAATGTCCAATGCTGGTTGGTTAACACTGGCTGGACCGGTGGGAAGGCAACGATGCCGGGCATCAGCCGGATGCCGATTAAGGCCACGCGTGCGCTTTTGAATGCAGCCTTAGATGGCAGCTTGAACAATGCCGAATTCCGGAAGGATCCAAATTTTGGCTTTGAATTTCCGGTTGCAGTGCCCGGTGTCGATAGCGGCATTCTTGACCCAAGAGCGGCATGGTCCGATAGCGCCGAATATGATGTGACGGCGCGCAAGCTGGCGCAACAATTCATTGATAATTTCGCACAATTTGCCGATCATGTCGATGAAGGTGTAAAGCAGTCGGCACCTAAAGCCCTGTAACCGTCCGGATAATCCGGACCGAATGGAAGTCCGGAGAATGTCGAATTTCGATGTCCGTTTGTTCGCCGATGATGCGTCCATAATTGCCATTGGCGAAGGCCTGCTGGCTGCTACTTTGCCGCGTGATGCCTGGACGCATGAGGCGCATTTGGCGGCGTGCTGCTGGCTGGTGCGTGATCGCATCGACATTGATATAGAGCGCGAACTGCCAAAAATTATATCGGCTTACAACATCGCCAGTGGCGGCGTGAATGATGATAGCCAAGGCTATCACGAGACCATCACGCAGGTGTATATAATAGGGGTGAAGGCGCATTTCGCGGAGGTCGGACGCGACTTGCCTCTCTATCAAATGGTTAATCGCTTGCTGCTATCCGCACGCGGACGCCGGGATTATCCGCTTCTTTTTTATTCAAAGGCGCTGTTGTTTTCGGTGCCAGCACGGCGGGGCTTTGTAGCACCTGACCGCGGCAATCTTGAGCGGAACTAAAGCATGATTGTGTGTTTACGGACGAAATTTTTTTCCCGCAAAGACGGTCAAGACGGATAATATGACGAACATTGCGACTTGATAGGCAAGGGTGATGGGCAGGAAATAGTCCGCTGTGCCTATAATGAATGCGGCCAAGCCAACCCATATCAGATAGCGTCCCCGCGCAAGCCATTCGGCCAATGTCAGGAACAGTCCAAGCGCAAGCCAGAACCAATGCGTTGATATTGTATCGAGCCAAGCAGCCATATTCCCATCCTACATGGATAAGTGCGATATCGCAAACATTACGGAAGGCTCCGCCCAGCGATTTAAAGGTCGCATGATTGAAATCTTGCATGTAGAGCAGGTTAAATTGACGATAGAACGTTTCCGACATGCGATAGGTAGCGTTATATCCTGTTCCGGAGCGATAAATATGCGTCTTGCCCGTTTTGCCTTTCTGATAAGCGTCGCCACGTTGGCTTGCGGACCATTATGTGCAAAAGGTGTGCGCGAGACGGACTTGCGCGGCCATGTTGAAATACTCGCCAGCGATGCGTTTGAAGGGCGCAAGCCAGGTACCGAAGGCGAAGCGAAGACGGTAAAATATATTGCCGAAACATGGGCGAAAGCTGGGCTGAAACCGGCGGCAGCCGACGGTAGCTGGTTTGATCCCGTGCCGTTGATTCAACGGGGGCAGGGGGTTTCTACTTACGCTTTCACCGCCAAAGGTCGCAAATTGCAGCTCGTTTCTGACGATATTGTCCTGATCGGTCAGCAAGCGACCTATGCGCGCAGCAACCTACCAATGATATTCACAGGAACCGGCGTGACCGCGAAGGGGCAAGTGACCGCAGACGTCAAGGGTAAGGCGGCTGTCGTATTATTTGCTGCGGATAATCTGCCCGATAATATGAAATCGCCACGTGCGCGGCGCGAGGCTTTGATTGCGGCGGGTGCCGAGGCTGTCATTTTTGTGGGGGACAGCCAAGGCAATTGGCCGACATTGCGTCGCCAGCTTTTGTCGCGCCCTATTGCGCTTGAGGCCCGAGAAAAGCGTGCGCCATTGGAGGGTGCCATCAGCACTGAGTTCGCGGTCGAGTTGGTCACTGCGGCTGGGCAGGATTGGGACAAGTTGCGCGCCAATGCCAAACAGGCGGATTATGCGGGCGAAGCGCTTGGTATTGATGCGGATCTGGAGGTAAAAACCGACCTATATCGTTTCAACAGTTCCAACGTCATCGGTAAGATCGCTGGGCGCAAAAAAAACAGCGGTGCGTTATTGTTCATGGGGCATTGGGACCATCTGGGCATTTGTGCACCCGAGGGCGCGCCCGATCGTATCTGCAATGGCGCGGTGGATAATGCCAGCGGCATTGCCGTGATGAACGAAGTTGCCAAGGCCTTGGCAAAGAAGAAACATGATCGCGACATCTATTTTCTGGCGACCACGGCGGAGGAAAGCGGCTTGTTGGGCGCTTTTGCCTTTGCCGGCAAACCTGTGCTGCCTTTGGACCAGATCATAATTTCGTTAAACATCGATACTGTCGCCATTGCGCCGCGTGGGTCAAAGGTGGCGATTATCGGCCGTGGAACAACGCCTCTGGATGCAGAGGTTGAAGCCGTCGCAAAAAAGACGGGGCGTGCAATTGAAGGCTCGACCGATGCCAATGCCTTTCTGCAACGACAAGACGGATGGGCGCTGACGCAAAAGGGTGTTCCTGCGTTGATGGTGGGCGGTTCGTTTGCTGACCTGAACCGGATGCAGAAATTTTTGGCTAGTGATTATCATGGCCCCAATGACGAATTGACCGACAGCACAGAATTGGGTGGGGCTGCCGAAGATGCCGACTTGCACATTGCGCTTGGCCATTATTTTGCCGACACGCGAAAATATAAATCGAAGAAGGCTGGCGAATAAAAAAGTTACTGTTTACATGGGCCGCCACGAATCAAAGCTTAAAGCGGTGGCCCTATGAAAGAAATTCCCCTCGGTCTGACATTTGACGACGTGCTGTTACAGCCTGGTGCGTCTGATATTTTGCCCAGCCAAGCGGATACGCGCACGCGGCTGACCAAAAGCATTTCTTTGAATATCCCCGTTTTGTCGTCGGCGATGGACACCGTCACCGAAGCGCGCATGGCCATCGTCATGGCGCAGCTTGGCGGCATTGGTGTTTTGCACCGTAACCTTAGCATCGAAGAGCAATGCGCTGCGGTGCGTCAGGTAAAGCGTTTTGAAAGCGGCATGGTCGTCAATCCCATCACCATCGCGCCCGAAGCCACCCTCGCCGAAGCACAGGCGCTGATGTCGGCCAATGCCATTTCCGGCATACCGGTGGTTGAGGCGAGCGGAAAGCTGGCAGGCATATTGACCAACCGCGATGTGCGCTTCGCCGAAAATCCATCGCAACCTGTGTCCGAACTGATGACGCACGAAAATCTGGCAACGGTGTCGGCATCTGTCACACAAGAAGAAGCACGGCGTTTGCTGCATCAGCGCCGAATTGAGAAGTTGTTGGTTGTGGATGATGCGTATCATTGCGTTGGCCTGATTACGGTTAAGGATATCGAAAAGGCCGTTCTGTACCCCGATGCGACCAAGGATGGCTCCGGACGGCTGCGCGTTGCAGCCGCAACCACCGTGGGCGAAAAAGGCCTCGCTTATACAAAGGCTTTAATTGACGCAGACTGTGACCTGATTGTTGTAGATACGGCGCATGGCCATAGCGCGATGGTCGCTGCTGCCGTTGCCGAAATCAAGCGGATGGCTCCAGAGGTTCAGGTTGTGGCCGGTAATGTTGCCACCGCGGCCGCCACGCGCGCGTTGATTGATGCCGGCGCCGATGGCATCAAGGTTGGCATCGGGCCTGGATCGATTTGCACCACGCGTGTGGTTGCGGGTGTTGGCGTGCCGCAATTGACGGCGGTTATGCAATCTGCCGCAGAAGCCGCAAAATCCGGAATTCCAGTCATTGCCGATGGCGGTTTGCGCACATCGGGCGATTTGGCCAAGGCGCTTGCCGCTGGTGCATCCTCGGTGATGGTCGGTTCATTGCTGGCGGGCACAGAAGAGGCGCCGGGTGAGACATTTCTATATCAAGGCCGCGCCTATAAAAGCTATCGCGGCATGGGGAGCGTCGGCGCAATGGCGCGCGGATCTGCTGACCGCTATTTTCAGCAAGATATTAAGGACCAGCTTAAATTGGTTCCCGAAGGCATTGAAGGGCAGGTGCCTTTCAAAGGGCCCGCCCGCGATGTCATTCATCAGCTTGTGGGCGGCGTAAAGGCTGCCATGGGCTATACAGGTTCGCGCACGATCGCCGACCTTCAGGAACGCGCGCAGTTTGTGCGCATCACCAATGCCGGATTACGGGAAAGCCATGTTCATGACGTTACGATCACACGCGAAGCACCCAATTATCCGACGCGTTAAGTCATGAGGCCCGCTGCGCGCCTGCAATCGGCAATTGAGCTGGTTGATCTGATCATCCTTGCGGCCCGCGATGGCGGTGCGTCTGCGGATCAAATTGCCAAACGCTTTTTTGCCGAGCGGCGCTATGCGGGCGCAAAGGACCGCCGTGCTGTGCGGGATCTGGCATGGGGTGTTATCCGTCGTTTTGGAAAGCGCCCGACGACTGCGCGCTCGGCCTTCGTCGCGATGGCAGATGTTGATCCCGAACTGGCTGCTTTGTTTGACGGCAGTGATTATGGCCCAGCGGTCATTGACCCAGCGGAAGCTCGCTCTACCGGCGGTGCTTTGCCCAAATGGATAAAACCTTTATTCTCCGAACATGTGGATGAAGCCGAGCAAGCATCCTTGCTCGACCGCGCACCGATGGACTTGCGGGTCAACGCGCTAAAGGCACGCCGGGAGGAGGTTGCTGGCTTGCTGCCGGAAGCGGAAATATTGCCGGCCCTCGACTTTGCGCTGCGCTTGCCCGGTGGCACCGCAATCGATAGCCATCCCGCGGTTGAAAATGGACAGGTTGAGATACAGGATTTGGGCAGCCAGCTCATCGTAGAGGCGTGTCAGGCGAAGGGGCTTGGCACCGTGCTTGACCTATGCGCTGGTGCGGGCGGTAAGACGCTTGCTTTGGCCGCGGCGATGCGCAACGCGGGGCGCCTGATAGCGACCGACACCAACCGCAACCGTCTGGACCAGTTACAGCCGCGCGCCGCGCGGGCAGGGGCAAGTAATGTTGAAACGCGTTTATTAAATCCTAATAAAGAGAAAGACATGCTGTCTGATCTTAAGGATAAATGTGATCTTGTTCTGATCGACGCACCTTGCTCCGGCAGTGGCACTTGGCGGCGGAACCCGGAAACGCGCTGGCGTTTGGATGCTGCACGGTTGAAGCGGGTGGTCGACGAACAAGCCAAGCTGTTAGACATTGGTTCGGAAATGGTCGCGCGCGGCGGGCATATAGTGTATGCGGTATGCTCGCTCATCGAAAATGAGGGCAAGGGACAAGTGGCAGCGTTCTTGAAATCGCATAATGGCTGGCGCGCGGTGGAAACCGGCGTTTCCATGGGACGTGCCGATGGTGACGGTGTGTTGCTGACGCCTTTACACGATGGCAGCGACGGGTTTTTCTTCGCGAGGCTCCAAAAGCTGTGATAGCGAAACGGACCGAAAATTTTTGGATAAAATGTATGCGTTTTTCACCCGCGGCGATTGCTCTGTCACTCACGCTCGCCATCATGTCGAGCGCCAGCATCAGCGGCAGGGCGGACAAAGACATTGATGCTCGTTCCATCGCTTTGGTGAAAACCGGCGACGAGGAAACCAAAGCTGGCCGCGTCGATAGCGCAATTGGCTGGTATGAAAGCGCGCTCGCGGTCGACCCGCGCAACCGCGCTGCTTATGTCGGCATGGCGCGGGCGGTCCAAGCCCAAGGGTTGAACGGAAAGTCTATCGGTTTCTACAACAAGGCGTTGGAGATTGACCCTAACGATCAAATCGCTTTGGCTGAACAAGCCCATGCCTTTGTTGCCAAAGGCGCGCTGGAACAGGCGCGTAAGAATATGGCTCGTTTGACTACAGTGTGCCGTGCCGATTGTGCTTCTTTAGGCAAGCTTTTCTCCGCCATCAGCTTGGCATCAAAGAAGCAGCAGGCACAGGCCAGTGCGGTTGACTTGAAGGCGACATTGGGCGCAACGCCGGAGCCTAAGGCGAATTAATCGCCTAAATCAGGTCTGCAAATTCGGCGACGATGTTTTCATAGAGCCGCTTTTTGAACGGTACGATGAGTTGCGGCACCATATCTGCGTCCACCCATTGCCAGCTTGTGAATTCCTGATGCTCGGTTTCGATGTTGATATCGGCATCGCTGCCTTTGAATCGCATCAGAAACCATATTTGCCGCTGGCCGCGATATTTGCCCTTCCAAATCCGCCCAATCATATCGTCGGGTAAGTCGTAGAAATGTTCTTCTTTGCTACGGGCGAGAATGTCGACCAAGTCCGCGCGGACACCAGTTTCTTCGAATAGCTCGCGTACAGCCGCGGCCTCGGCTTCCTCGCCTTCGTCAATGCCACCTTGCGGCATTTGCCATGCGTCGGTGCCCTCTGGCCGGTCGACACGCTGCCCAACGAAAATTTTGCCGTGCATATTGGCAAGCATGATACCCGCGCAGGGGCGGTAAGGAAGGTCGTCAAATTGAGAGGTCATGCGGGCGGCGATACTTCAGCAAGCATGTTTTTCAAAGCCTTGATATAGCCTTCGATATCGGCCTGAACCGACGGAATCGCTTGGCGAATGTTGATATGGCCGTGGATGTTGCCGTCGGCGCTGATGTGCTGGACTTTAACGCCCGCTTGTTTCAGCTTTTCGACATAGGCAAGACCCTGATCGCGCAAGGGATCAAGGCTGGCGGTGGTGACAAGGCTGGGCGGCATGCCCTCTTGTGGGAAATTCAGTGGTTCAGAGCGATAGTCGCCCGGCACCGCCGCATGGCCCTCACCGAAATAGGCCATGCCCTCTTCGGTCAGCAAATAGCCGTTGGAAAAGGCCCGCATGCTTGGCCAATCGGGGTCAAGCGTAACGACTGGGTAAATGGGAAACTGCACCAATACCGGCACAGCAGCAGGCTTGTCGCGCAGCGCCATGCTGGTCACAATCGTCAAATTACCGCCCGCGCTGTCGCCCGATGTGATGAGACCAGTCACATTAAGGCCCAGTTCCGCCGGGCTAGATGCAATCCACCGCGTTGCCGCTTCGCAATCTTCCGCAGGCGCGGGGAAGGGATGTTCTGGCGATAGACGATAATCGATGGAGATAACGGGCAAGTCGAGCAAGCGCGCCACTTCGGCGCAATAAGGCTCATAGCTATACAGGCTGCCAATCACGAAGCCGCCGCCATGGTAAAACACCATGACGGGGCCAGGGCCGCGATCAGCTCGTCTGTCATACACCCGCGCGGGGATTGTGCCCGCGGGGCCGGGAATGGCTATATCGCGAATGACCGCAAGTTCACCCACAGGGGCATCGGCGACATCGCGCATCGCCGACGTGATCGCACGCGCCTCAACCGCGGGCACTTCCCAAAATTTAGGGCCGGGTGCCGCATTCAAAAATTGCAGAAACAGGGCCACATCAGGGCGAACAAAGGGTGTTGTATCAGTCATCTCAATCTCCGATTTGGCCCGACGATAGGGCGGCGTGTCGGACAGGTCCAGCATATTGGGTCGCAAGGCGATGGGCTCGAACTTGTTTTTATGGCTTCGCTGCATACTTTGCATTTGCAAAATCAGCATAGCGATAACGCCGTATTGCCATTCCGGCACCATTGCGCCAGCAGCGGACCTATGGATAATCTCACTCACAGCCTCGTCGGCGCGCTTATTGGCCAAATGGGTCTCAAGCGGAAAACCGGCCTTGCGATGCCGACGCTTATCATCGCGGCGAACATTCCCGATATTGACGCCGTGACCACTTTGTTGGGCGGGCAACAGCATCTCGCTTTGCGGCGCGGCCTGACGCATGGGCCGATTGCAATGCTGCTCCTGCCGCTGATTTTGTGGGGCATCATGCTATGGTTTGACCGCTGGCAAACCCAGCGGGGAAAACGGCCCGAAAAACGCTTGCCGGTGCATAAAGGCTGGCTGCTCGTCTTGGCGTATATCGGCTGCCTCAGCCATCCCTTGTTTGATTGGTTCAACAGCTATGGCATCCGTTTGTTGGAACCCTTTTCCAGCCAGTGGTTCTACGGCGATACTTTGTTCATTATCGATATTTGGTTGTGGGCGGCTTTGATCGCGGGGGTTTGGATGTCACGGCGGCGTGAACGTCATGGCACAGGCTGGCACAGGTCGGCTTGGGTGAGCTTCACGGCCATTTGCGCGTATATTCTCGCCAATGGCCTGATAACCGATCGGGCTGAGCAATTGACGGCGGCGGCCGTGCGGCAAAAGCATGATATTGTGCCCACCCTCGTCGTGGCAAACCCCGTTCCTCTGTTTTTCTGGAAGCGGGAAATGCTTTGGCGCGACGACCAATATTACGGGCAGGGCAGCTACACAGCGTTCGATGATGTGCACATCGATGATAGCATGCGCGCGCATTATATGGGCGTGGAGGATAAGCGGTCCTTTGCAGACAATGTAACCGAGCAGTCGCCTTTGTTGTTCTGGTCGCGCATGCCCGTCGCGCAGATCGTCAATGATGGTGATACGCAGGCGTTGAAAATCTCCGACCAACGCTTTGTCGACCCGATGGTCGGAGACCGGTTCTCTGCGCGCTTTCCGATCGGAGATAAAGGCAAATGACCGCGCCAGTAATAGTCTGGTTCCGCCGTGATTTGCGCCTATCGGATCAACCCGCATTGGCAGCGGCCGTTGCGCGCGGCGCGCCCGTTATTCCGGTGTATATCCTCGACGATGATACGCCGAAACATCGCAAAATGGGAGGCGCATCGCGTTGGTGGCTGCACCATAGTCTGACCGCCTTGGATGCGGAGTTGCAGAAATTAGGTTCAAAGCTGATCCTGAGAACAGGCAAATCCGATGCGGTTTTGTGCGCTTTGGCCGCAGAGACCAATGCGTCGGCCATCCATTGCATCCGCCATTATGAACCCTGGTGGCGCAATGCCGAAAAAGCGGTGGCGAACGGATTGCCCAAAGGCTGCACGTTCATATGCCATGATGGCAATTATCTGCTTCCCGCAGGCAGCGTGACCACAGGTAGCGGTGGGCAGTATAAGATTTACACGCCGTTCATGCGGGCCTTGTGGCAACATATGCCGCCGCCCGTGCCGCACCCCGCTCCAACAAAAATTTCTGCGCCAGACAATTGGCCGGATAGCGATAGTCTGTCCGCTTGGAATTTGCTGCCGACGAAGCCCAATTGGTCGGAGGGTATGGACGAAATGTGGACGCCCGGTGAGGCCGGTGCAAAACATCGACTCGCGGTGTTTGCGGATAAGGCAAAATTTTACGACGAAAAACGCAACCTGCCGTCGGTAGAAGGCTCGTCCTTTCTGTCTCCGCATTTGCACTTTGGAGAAATTTCGCCTGCGGCGTGCTGGCACGCAAATATGGATCAGG
>JACCDK010365301.1_pt1 | contig 13963 bp, 10 predicted proteins | sample 7445871 | NCBI WGS metagenome assembly JACCDK01 (sample SAMN15323436, study PRJNA562643) | freshwater metagenome | isolation source: river surface water | place: USA:Blue River Watershed | collected 2017-08-15 | reverse complement strand
GTCACATTTACTCATGAGTATGATACACCTGTAGCTGACGATTTTTTTGATAATATCATTTGGCAAGCACCTGATGAAGATGAGGCTTTTTATTTAACTTCCATTATTGTGATTGCAACAGATAAGAACGGTGTTGAAGTGTTAAACGCTTTACCAGTTAAAGTTGTCAGACCTTTAGAAGTTAGATATGATGGTTCTTATGAATTAGCTCAAGTTTTTGAACCAATTCCTGTGTCAGGTTGTATTACAGGTACAATTGATAATAGAATTGAATATAGTGAATCTAAATCTGAAACACGTGAGAATTCTATTGATATTTCTATTAGTAATGATTGGAATAAGTCAGTAGGTTTATCTGTGACACAGGAACTCACAGAAGGAATTCAAGTAAGTCAGTCAGTAGGTAATTCCATTTCATCAACTTCTGAACAATCTGAGAGTTCTGAGAATGGTTGGGAGACATCTAAGTCATCAGGTAGTTCTAATGAATTTAGTTGGTCGACATCTAATGGAGAAAGTTGGGATTTTAATAATTCAAATTCTGTTGGATCTTCACAAACCAATGAGACACAAAATGAAATTAATGGTAGCGTAACTGTGGGTGTTGAAGGTGAAGGTAGTTTGCCATTATTAGGTAAGATTGGTGGTAATGTATCGACAACTGGAGGCGTGAGAAGAGGTTGGAATAATTCCAATACTGCATCAACTGAAAGAACGCAAGGATATAGCGTGGGTGGTAATACTGAAAAATCTCAATCATTTGGTTCGGTGCAATCATCTGAAACCACAACAGGTTTGAGTGGCGCTTATGTTGTTGGTAAATCATTTTCTAATTCAATTGAAACAAATGAAGAAAAATCAAATACTCGGGTTTGGGATATGTCAAATGGAACAACTAGTGAGAATGTGGTATCTGTAGGTAAAGAAGAGAGTATTAGTAAGACGCAAACAACATCTACGTCAGTAACGACTTCATTGAATTTTTCAGTGTATTTGCCACGAGAAAGAAAAGGGGTATTTTATCGTCAGACTAGTCGTTGGATCCGTGAAATTAAGATTATTACTTATGATATGAATGGTACTCCAAAATTAGCTGGTAAAATGTTAGCAAATGAATGGAATTGGGCTGTATCAATGTCAATAGGAAGTACCTGTCAGGAAATTAGTAAGCCGAATAATATGGAAATTGCAAGTTGTTTTATTGAACCTTGTTTTTAATTTATATAATTAATTAATTAAAAAGGTAAATTAATAAAATGTTAATAGCTGAGTGTGAATTACGAAAGATAATAAAAAAACATTTATTTGAAGCAAATACAGGATCATATCCCGAAGAAAGTTATCAGGATGGGCATATTGATGATATGATGTTAGATAAAGAAGGATGGACAACAGATCCTAATGATAGAAAAAAAATCAAACAATGGTATTTAGACATGGGATTGGCACATAAATAAATTTTATTTTAATATATATAAATAAAACATTAAAAGGTTAAATGAAATGTTATTAACTGAAAGATTTGTAAAAAAATTAATTCAAACGACTTTAATTAAAAATATTTTAAAAGAAAATGCTGACAATACCGAATCAAATTTTCAAAATAATATTGTAACAATTTTAAGTACTTTTGAAAAACCTAATAAAATTTGGGCGTCTAAAATTGTTGCGCAAGAAAATCAAAAAATTTCAAAAATGAATTTATTTATTCATCAATTTTTAGCAGCATCAGATAAAGAAGGAAAAGCTGGTGATGATGAGACATATGCTGATTTTATCATGAGTTTTAAGAATGACTATCCTGCAGAAGTATTTTTTTCTTTTTTACTTTCTTTAAAAGGAGAAAAATTTAGAAATGAAATTTTAAATTTATCTAAGAATACTACTTTAAAACCTGATGATCCATTTGTTAAAAAAGCTGCACAAATGATATTAAAATTATATATGCAAAAGCATCAGAAAAATAGTGAAAGTCAAAATGCTGATGATTTACAAAAAATCATGTCAGCATTTGATAAAGTTACAAAAAATATGGACTCATTTAAAAGTAATCAGCAAGCTTTTGACGGAATTTTACATGTATTAGATAAAGCTTATCAAAACGCGTCAGATGAAGATAAAAAAAGAATTGAAAAAATTTCGAACCTTTTTACTTCAAATGAAGAGCAACTAACTAGCAATCATCTTATTTTACAAAATTCAATTAAAAATGCTAAATTCTTCTTAGAAAGAAATACACAATTAAAAGATATTAATGTAGAAAATTTATCAAGTCCTAGTAATAGAAAAGATATGAAACAAGCTTTTGATAAAATTAAAAATCCTAGTAAAGATCCTTTTGCTTATTAAAACAATAATTTAATATATTTTCTTAATAAACTTTCTTCTAATGTAATTTGAGAATCAGCAACACTTGATTTATTTTGTGCATCAGCACCCCAAATATAATTAATATAAAAATTGGTGGTAATTAAATCTTTTAAATAATAAACCATTGCTTGTTTTAATTGAGGTTGATTAATGACTTCATTTAAATAAAATCTTAAGTCAGAAGCATGAAATTGTCCAGGATCTTTTCCTTTTTGTACTGAAGGCAACATTTCATAAATACCTGCTTGTTGACAAATTGTTAAATATTTTCCAGGTAAACGAGCAGCAGGTGCACCATTTTGTCCTGGATTTGGAATATTTAAAGTAGGATTTAACATTTGGGATAATACTGGATGTGAAAGATAACCATTCATACGATCTGCATCAGTACCTGCTTCTTCATCGCCCCCGCCATCTTCAGTTTTTAGAGATCCACCGAAATAAACTGTTGTATTATCTTTGATTTTAGATCCTTTCATTGCTAAAGAAATAGCAGCGTCTAATGGACTAGCTGATGGACTGACAATGAAATCAACTTTTGCTCCTTGTAAATCAGCACAAAGTTTATTCCATAAAATAACACTATCAGCGCCTGATACAACTTTATCATTACCAATTGTTCTAATACTGGTATCACTTTTTGGATCGCTAACTATTACTAAAATTTGTTGACATCCTAATCCAATATAATGTTCAATCATTCTACGATGTCCCATATGAGGTGGTTTAAAAGAACCTGGGATAATACATACACTAGTTGTACTAGCATCTTGTTCCCAATTAATTTTTTTAGCATAATATCTTGGGAAATATGCAGGTAATGTTTTGGCATAATTAAAGCCTAATAATTGATTAATAGGTGCATAGGCGCCAGTAAATTTAAATTTATTACCTTTGAAATTAAAAACGACACCTTCAACAGCATCAACTTGTAAATTTTTAGCTTTTGCTAATACATCAGCTTTATTATTAATATCAACAGGGATACCTAATTTTCTATTAGCATTTTGAATTAATAATTCAATTTTATAAATGTCATAACGTCCTCTATCAACTGTATTATTTTGTGCTGAATATCTTTTATAGATTACTTCATCAATAGGACTATCTGGATTTGCAGCTTTAAATTGTTCATAATCCATATACGGTACTTTCTTACCACGAGAATTAACATAATTTAATTCATCGAAATAAGGTAAAGAATAATAATCAGCCAATGCATTTGTAACATCTTCTGTCATACGTGCAGATTCTTTTTGCGCATATTCTTCTGACATCATTGTTGATTTAACACCTGATAATAATTTAACACCTAAGTTATAAAATAAGTCTTTAAATAATCTTATTTGTTCGTTAATTTCAGGCTTTAAATTTGAGATGATTGTTTTATAATACTTATTTTTTTTGGCATCAGCTGTAAATAAACCTGCATCTGTCATTGCTGAAATAACATCTTTATCTAATTTAAATGTGTCTTTCATTACTTTTTTTGCAGCAACAGCGCCCACAGTATATTGTTCCATACCTGATTGTACTGCAACATCTTCTTTTACAATTGCATTATTTACAAGATAATTTGCAAGATAATCAGCAACATCAGGTCGAGCAGCAATTTGTGGAAAATTTAATAATTCAGTTTTAACTCTTTGAATCTCATCTGGAACTACTTTATAAATAAAGAAACTTTTAATATCACCTAAGGTTGTGTTATCATCAAAAGAATATTTAGTTTGCATTTCTAAAATATCTTTTAATAAAAATGCAACATCTTCTTCAGATAATTGATTTAATGATAATAATTCTTTACCCCCATATGAAAAAGCAAATTCTTCAGGCTTAAAATATTCTGGGTTTAAACCTTGAATTAATTCCTCATTAGTAATTGTAATTAACGCTTCTTTTAAAGCATTCGTGAAATTAACAAAGCGAGGATCATTATAAGTATCAAAAGAATAAGAAGTATCTAACTTTTGATTAGAAATATCAATTTCGCTATCATCTGTCCAATCAATATTAGGTTTTCCTTTTTCATCAGCACCTAAATAATAATCTTTTAAACCATGCATTGCAACACGAAATTGTCCATAGTTAATTTGAATTGGGTTTTTTGGGAAAATAATATCACAATTAACATATGTACCTCTAAATTCACGACCTTGCATTATTAATTTAGGATCTGGATTATTAAAAGTATCAGATACTACTTTAGGATCTAATGTTAAACAAGCCATTGCAATAGCTTTTGCACCAATAAACATTGTTTCAATCCCTGGAGATGCAGCAAATTTTTGTCGAAGCCATTGTAAATTGTTATTAAAATTTCCAACATTATCAGGATCATCATGTCTAATAAAAACAATATCTTCCATTTTTACAGGTTGTCCAGTTGCTTTAATTGAAAAGTGTAAATTAGCTGAACCATCAAATTTTTCAGGAACTTTAATGCCTTTTTTTGCTGTATTCATAATCTCTTTAATATCAGCAATTGACATTGACATCATTTCATATGGATGCATCATATGTTTCCCAGCCCCACCTTCTAATAACATATGTTTTAATGAAAAGTGTTTTCTAAATAATTTTTTTAAACTATTCTCAAAAAGAAAAGAAATTTTTCTTTGACCGATTTTATTTAAGCGCATATTAATCCTTTTATTATTTTTTATATAAATATTTGTAAAGCACGTGAAATTTTAATATTATTATATTATAATATATTATATCTTATATTTATTAAGTTATTATTTACTTGGAGCATCTCTATGCCAATTTCTTTAGGTTATGCCTGTATCAATACACAATTACCTTCTCCTAATTCAACCATGCGTCGTGCAACTTTTGACCAAAAAGGTTTAAGCTATGCCGGTGAAATTGCCTTGAAAAATTTCAAAACTTTACTTCCTATTATCGAATGGAATTATCAAAACAAAATCAACCTATATCGTATGTCTTCTGATATGATGCCTTGGGCTTCTGAATATCAAATGGAAGATTTACCTCAATGGTCTGATATTCTTTTTACTTTACAACAAATTGGCGACTTGGCCAAACAATATAAACAACGTCTGACCTTTCATCCTGGTCAATTTAATTGTTTAGCCTCAGATAAACCTAATGTCATTGCTAATTCAATTGTCGATTTATCTATTCACGGCAAGTTAATGGATTTAATGAATTTACCACAAACCCCATATCATAAAATTAATGTACATTTAGGCTCAGCATGTGGTGGTCGTCATGAATATGCTATGGAAAACTTTTGTCGTAATTTCGAATTATTACCCGATAATGTTAAATCCAGATTAACTGTTGAAAATGACGACAAAAAAGGTATGTTTAGTACTAAAATGCTTTACGAAGGTATTTATAAACGTGTTGGCGTACCTATTGTCTATGATCAACATCATCATGAAATTGGTCCTCAAGATGCTACCCATCAAGAAGCTATTACTATGGCTTATGAAACCTGGGGTAATATTCGTCCAACCTGCCACCTCAGTAATAGTAAAAAAGAATATGAAGACAGTTCAGTTGTCATTACTGCACATTCAGATTATATTTACAAACCTTTTATTGATTATGGTTTTACTGTTGATGTTGTAATCGAAGCTAAAATGAAAGAACAAGCGGTATTAAATTATCGCAATAAATGGAGTGACCATGTCATTTACAACTAAAGAAAAGATTTTTTATCAATTATTCGCATTTATCTTATTCTGTATTGGCACTTTTAGTGTCATGAGTATTATTTACGCGCAAGGACAAGATAATAGAAATTTAACTGACGATTATACTAAATTGCTAGACGAAAATAAAGCTTTACGTTTAGAATTAGAAAACTTAAAAGAAGAAAAATTCACTGCCAATTTTAAAGAATGCAGTAAAATTTGTAAAAGAATGTATTAAAGGAAAAAGGAAATTATGACAGTCGATTTAGATTATTTATTCGCATCTAAAGAAGAAAAACAAAAGATAGATGCCGCTAAAAAACAACAAAAAGATACTGAACAACAACAACGTCTTGAAAAAGACAAGGAATTAGATCCTAGCGTGGATTTTAATAGAAATCCATTTATGTATGATTTAAAAGAATTAGATAGAAAGAAGTTTATTTGTTTGCCTTATAAACGTGAAATTGATAGGATTTTAAAAGAGAATTTTCATGCTGATGCTGCACAAGAATTAGATGCATTATATGAAAAGTATATTAATATGGGAGATTTCTTAGGAGCAGATAGCTGTCGTAAAGGTTATGTAACATTAGGAACACAATTAAAAGATAAATCGCAGGATTTATTCGCAGATTATGTACAGCAATCGAAGTTAATTGAATTGGATCCTCGTTATGTGTCAGCGCGACGTACCTTTTTATTCTTGCAAAAGAAATATCCTCAGGATAAATGGACTGGTCAAAAAGGGTTTAAAGAACAAGATTAAGAAAAGTAAAATAATTTAAGTTCCTGATACTTAGCATAATATTTATATTAAAACGAATATATGTTTAGGAATTTAAAATGGGCATGACAAAAGAACAATTAATCAGAGAAATGATTCAAGTTGAATTATTATATAGAACTAAACAACAATTAAAAAAAAATAAATTAAATGAAAGTGCTCCAGGCGGTCAAAGTGTATCTGCACAATATTCTCAACCTACACCACAGTCACAAACACCACCTGTAAATGCGACAACAACTACGAAAAACCCAAATAGTTTTATTATAAAAAATAAAAGTCAGCTGGTTGCAACAGGAGTTTATGAGTATTATATAGGTGATAATGCAAATGAATTTATAAGAAATGAATTATCAAAGATAAAGATTAAATTAAAACGTGAATATGTATTATCTAGAATTAAAGGTAGCAATCAACAAGAAAAGACACCAACTATTACACAATTAACATATGATCAACTAGATCTTGATGATCGTAATACTATTTGGGGACTTTTTGAAGAATTATTAACAAAATATTTTCTGTTTCCAAGTAAAGCATCTGAAAAAATCGTTGCTGATTTAGAAAAAGCTGATACAAATCCAACTTGTAATCCTTCAGGAAAAGTATTTGGAATTTTTGAAAATTATTTTCCACTATGCGGTTTAAAATATGAAAGTAATAAGGATTTAAATAAAATTGTTGCTTTTTTAAAAGAAAAGAAAGACGAAAAACTATATAAGGAAATTTATAAAAATAAAGAAAAAGAGGGAACATTTAGTACCGGTAAAGGTGAATTTTTATGTGTATTATTAACAAAAAATGCTACGTCAGGTGGATCAACTGAATTAGATGTTGCAATTGGTACACCTCCATCAGTTGCAAGAGCTATAAAGAGTGGTACTGTAATACCAAGTGTCAGAGTATTTTATGATGTCAAACAAATTACTAATCAAAATTCAGATATAAATTTTACATTTAGTTCTAAAAGTGGAGTTAAAACCCCTAGAGATAAATTTTTGGATATGTATGCAAAATTAGGTTTAAAAATTTATGATATGAAGGACGAGTTAAAAAATTTATATATAGATGATGATCTTCTTAAAACAATTGATCAATTTAAAGGTTATGTTGGCAAAAGTTTTGGTAATGAAGCAACATATGAAAAGTTATATAAAAGTGGAAATCAATTTATTAATACACAAGGTCAAATGTCGACTCCACAATCTTATGGCACATCTGTCACAGGTATTCCAATTACAAATAAACCTCCAAAAACAGCAATTCCACCTAGTTATATGGCTTTTAAAGATATTACTGACGCTTTAATACAAGGTTTATCAACTTTACGTGCAAAAACTTTTAATAATATTCTTGCATTTAATGATATAACAAATCAAGATTTTAATAATAAATATAAGAATGCTAATTTTGATTTATTAAATAATAATTTAATAATTGATAAAAAACAAACTGGTAATGCAGCAATAACATATACTCCGTTTAATACTTCACAAAATCCACGTAATATTGATCAAAAAATTATAGATTTTTTAAATTCAAAATATCTTTTGAATTTACAATCATTTGATATTATTATGAAAAATAATCCTGTTTTATTAGATAAATTGAAAAATAACAAATATAATAATAAAGATCTTTTTAAATTTAATGTTGCAACTTCCAAAAATTTGTCAAATGGATTTTTTAAATATTTAGATATTAATAACTATAATCAAATAATTGAACAGATTTTTAAAGATATTTTAGGTAATAATTATCAAAAGTATGCTGAATATTTTAAATTGGATGTACCTATTATTATTAGTCCTGATAATGTAACAAGATCAGGTAGCTATTTTGCTGCAGCAACTAATATTCAATTAGACGATTATAATGAACTTAAAACAAAATATTTTGCAAATACTGGCATTTTTCAAGGCGATCCTGAAATTCATAAAATATTTTCCGAATTAATTCAAGTTGAAAAAACAACTAAAAAAGGTACTACTATTACAGATGCTGGTATAGGTGAATTCAAAAGCAGATGGAATAGTATCGTGCCTATTATAATGGATTTATGTAATCATCAAATAGTGTTATCTGCGGAGCAAGCGATAAAAATTGCCAATCTTATTAGTGAAAATCAAAAAAACGCAGCATCTTTAAGAAATAATCCCCCTACTAATACTAAATTTATGGATAATGATTTAGTAGTTGTAGAACCTTTAGCACCAAATATTGCAGATGGTGAGTTTATTATAGATATTAGTTTTTATAAGAATAATAGAAAAAGATATATTGATACATTACATAGTCAAGATTTTCAAATTTCTGCAAGTACAAATGATAAATTAAGAAAAACAGATAAAGAATCTAGAATTTCATCATTTGCAAATAAAGATACAATAAAAAAAGTATCTGTACAATTAACAGATGTTATATCTGATAAAGATTTAATTAATCAAAAATTAAAGAAATATAATTTATTTAATGCCATGCAACCTGCAATTCTTGAAAAATTATTTTCACAAAGTAAATATAGCGGTGGTTTAAGTCAAAAAATTTCCAAAAATGCTAATGTTAATAATCAGAAAATATCTTATATTAATGTTGATAACATGATAGGTACAGTGCAACAGGGGAAAAAAACAAAAGAATTAAAAGTTTTAACATTAACCCCTAATCAATTTAATAAGGATTTTATAAACGCTTTAAAAAAGACCAAAGAAACTCAAGATAATTTTTTAACTGATTTATATGATTTATATCAATATGTCGATGAGTTAGAAAATGCAATTAGAAAGTATTATTCAACACAAAATTCTGTATTGGTTTTTAAAGATCAAAATGATGAATATAATGATGTGTATAATTGGAATGTTACATTTGGATCTAATTACGATGAAGATGTAGGATTTTTAACAGGCATTAATAATATTGGGATGCAATGTAATGGTAATTTAACTGTAAATGACAAAGGTAAATTAATTAAACAACAGGAAACAATTAAACAAATGATTCAAAATGTATTTCAGCAAATTTTTGAATTAATGATGGATATACAGAATGAAGCTAGAAAATAAAAAATCTAGTCTGATATAAGTTTTCATTATTATTGAAACAAATATAATTAATAAAAAGATTATAAGGTAAATAGTAATGAATATTAATTTAATACGAGAGATGATACGTCTTGAATTATTATATAAAAATCAAAAAAGATTATTAGAAGTTAACTTAGAAGATAATGAATTACCAGTTGAGGATATTAATGCTGATGAATTGTACGTTGATGAGCCTTCTGATATTACAAAGGTTGTTAAAACTGATAATTTATCTATAAATTCTTCACAAGATTATTCAAACGTTATTAATACACGAGATGGTAAAATTTTTAATAAATTATTTACAAGTGGTAATAAAGGAATAACTGTTGATGTTTTACAAGCTGCATTAAACAGCGAAAAAACTCCAAAAATAACAGATCATACTAATGCTTTAAAAGAAGAAGTTTATGAATTTTTTACGTTTAAAAAGTTAAGTAATTATCAATGTGATAGCATCTATCAAAATATCTATAGTAAAAAAGATGATACTAATTACCTACAATCAATTATCGATTTTAAATTTGATAGCTACAAATTAGCAGAAATAGATAAATTAATTACAGTATTAAATGAAGCTTCAAATTTAACGAAAATTAATAATAAATCGACATTTGATTATGACATGTATCGTAATAATACTGCTCCTTCATCAGGTGGTTATAATACAGGTAAAGGTGAGTTGTTTTTATTATGTTATTTATCAGACGCAAAAACCGGTTCAACTAAACAACATGATATTATTGGCGATCAATTTGAATATGAAGTAAAGCAAGGCGTTTCTGAAGGTGGCGCTGTTGATTTTAAGACAAAATTAAGGCGTAATACTGCAGGTAATAATGCTCAAAAAGATTTTTTAAATAAAATGAACGGATTTTTAAGTAAATTTATCGCTTCAACAAAACATATGGATGAGATTTTAAATTTAACTTCCAAATATGAATCAGCATTTATTTTAGATGAATTTACTAGCACTAAAAAAGATGCAGGCGCTGTTGCTAAAGCTATTGCACCAGATTATGTGAATTCCTTATGTGATTTGGATGATTTTTATGGCGACAAAATGGACAATTTTTATTTTGCGACAATTTTTCCAGGCTTATCTGCAGTGTTAAGTAATCAACATAAGGGAGCAGCAACATTTGATGTGAGTGAATCAACTCAGGCTGCATCAGGTTTTGATTTACGTGGTGAAATGGAAAAGTTTTTACCTATTATGGATTATATTAGCGGTAGATCAAATGCAGGTTCTAATATCAAAAAAAATAATGTTTATGATAAAAATTTTAATGATAAAAGTTTTGAAAAATTAAAGAAACTTTTTTTCAAGTTTTCTGTGGCTAGTGATAAAGGTAAGCCTAAACCTAGGGTAGAAATTATCGACACTACTTCTCCAAATTTTACTAAACTTAAAAAAGATGATACATCATATCAAGTGACGTCAGTTATTAATGTATTAAAAAACATCAGAGAATTATCTAATAAGAATAATCCTATTAAAAAAAATGAAATTATTTATGATGTATCTTCTACTTCATTAAGTACGTGGCTACAAATTTATTTTAATATGGTAATAAAAGAATATAAGAGTGCTTTAGGATTTTATGAAAAAATTTTAACTGAATTAAATAATGAAGCTGCAAAACAACCTGATATTAAATTTGACCTAATTAAACAATTAACCAGTAGTCAGCAGGATTTAAAACAAAATTATTTAAAGTATGATAAATTTGGTAGTGAAGAGAGTTTAAAACAATTATTAAATTATAAAGTTTTTTTGGACTTTTGGAAAGGCTTAAGTTTTAAAGATGAAGTGGTAATTGATATTAAACATTATGATGATAATAATCAGTTAAAACATCGCAAGCAAATTATTAATACCATTGGGGATGAATTTGAAATATTAATGCCAAATGATACAAAATTAGGTGTTGATAAATTTTTTAATTCTTTGAAAGATGATGAAACAGTTGATTTAAGAGTTAAAAACGAAAATATTTCTACTAAACAATTTGAAGATATTATGAAATCAAAAGAAATCTTTTCTTTTTTAAATAAAAATCTAGGTGCCATTAAAAAAAATCAAACTAAAGAGACTGCAAATAATTCTGAATTTACAGTAGAACAGCCTATTGAAATTAATACATCAGCAAATAATACCAATAATATTTTAGGATTACTAGATGATGTAATTGAATCATTATTAAATTTACATGACATTGTCTATAAAGAATATGCTGAACCTGAAGTTAATAACACCAAAAAAAAAGGTGGGTTGATCTATATTGCGGATAAAGGTAATAATGTATCAGGTTTTAAAATCATCTTTGATAATACACAAAAGAGTGAATATAAATCTGATATTTTTAAGTCTAAGGAAAAATTTAAAGCTTTTGTTAATACTAAAGCTGAATCTCAACAAACTATACCTATTATTAAAGATATAGCAGGACAAGAATTATCCTGGGTTTCTTATAATCCTGATTCACAATATATTTTAACTGAATTATTAGATTTACGTGAGTCTGTCATTTTTGATTTAAATGAGATTGAAGACAGTATTACCAAGATTAAAGCAGGAATTCAGTCTTTAATTTCTAAAAATCAAGGTTCTAAAAATTTAAACAAACTTATAAAACGTTAATTAGACAAGATAAATAGAATTAAAAGAAAGACGTGAATTTACATGAAGAAAATTAATGAAAGAACTCTAACTAAACAATTTATTCAAACTTCCTTAAGTAATGAATTAAAACAAGAGAGACGTGAGAATCGTTTATTAAAGGAAAATGGTTTTACATTAGGCGGTATCGGATTTGGCGGTTCCCGTGCTGGCACTGGTTTTGCGTCATCTCCTAAAATCACTATTCAAAAATGGTCTGATTGGGACGAAACTGACGCATCAGAATCAGAAGAAAGTCATTCAGAATCTGAAGATAGCTGGAATGAAGATGAAAGTATGGAAGGTTCAGTTGATGAAAGTTTTGAATCCTTAGGTGATGAAGGATATCTAGATATGGGTATGTCAGGATTTAAACCTGGCGATCACTTTGATACAACTGGGATGTTTTATAACGAAGATAGTGAATCAGATTATTTTGCCGATGGTGAAGAAGGTGCTGCTGAAAAACCACCTAAACTTGATAAAAGAGGTAATATTTCACCTAAAGAATTACATAAACATTTTGATTTAGACGGTGATGGTGATGTTGATATGTCTGAATACACTGCTCATATTGATTTTCACAGCCGTCACCCAGAACTATTAGATAAATGGCGCCAAATGAAAAAGAAACGTGGTAAGTCTTGTCCTGATCATGATTCTTATTGTATGGTTGGTGACGCTTTACTTAATGACTATGAAGATGTTTTATCATCCTTAGAAAATGTGATGTCCGGTTGCGGAGCAGAATGCCATAAATCCAGCGCTTTAGCTTTATCAGATGTGATCGCGATGTTAAAAGAACTCGGTGTCATTTAAACATTGTAAAATATTTCTTGAAATCTTCTTCCTCATTGCTTCCAAAAAAATATATAATATAAAATAAAGAGGAGATGAAGATGGAAAATGTATTAGACCCCAAATTAGTGGAAGCCATCATTTTGTCAGCTAGCGTTGGTCAATTCGGCCAACAACTATGTGAAGAAACTTTTAATGAAGTTTGGAAGAAATTCGACAGTGCCAAAGCACAATTAGTGAATACTTTTGTGTCAGGTGGCAGTGCGTTAACTACCTATGTTTTAACACAAGATAATTTTGTTGCAAAAGCAGCTGCTATTGCATTTTTATCTGGTATATTTGCTACAACTGCATTAAAATTATTAAAGAAGAAAAATCAAGGTAATGAAGAAAAAGCTCTTGAAAAAGCTGATGAATTACGTCGTCTGGAATTACAAGCAAAGGACGATCGTATTAAACACCTTGAGAATGAAGTCCGTATTAAAGTTGAACTATTACATCAGAAAAATAGTTTGGCCGTTGAAAAATCTGAGGAAAAATAACATGAAACTTTTCTATCTATTTATTTTAAGCATACAAATTCTATGTTTAG
>JACCDK011108654.1_pt1 | contig 13966 bp, 16 predicted proteins | sample 7445871 | NCBI WGS metagenome assembly JACCDK01 (sample SAMN15323436, study PRJNA562643) | freshwater metagenome | isolation source: river surface water | place: USA:Blue River Watershed | collected 2017-08-15 | reverse complement strand
TGGATCCCGTCGCGGCCGGTCTTGGAGCCGACATAGACGATCGGGTTCCCGAGGCCGGTGGCGGCGGAATAGAAGATCTTGTCCTGATCGGCGACGCCCACGGTCATCGCGTTAACGAGGATGTTGCCATCGTAGGCGGGGTGGAAGTTGGTCTCGCCCGCAACCGTCGGCACGCCCACGCAATTGCCATAGCCCCCGATGCCCGCGACCACGCCCTGCACCAGATGCTTCATTTTGGGGTGTTCGGGCCGCCCGAAGCGCAGCGCGTTGGCATTCGCCATCGGCCTCGCGCCCATCGTGAAGACATCGCGCAGGATGCCGCCCACGCCCGTCGCCGCGCCTTGATAGGGTTCGATATAGGAAGGGTGGTTGTGGCTCTCCATCTTAAAGATCGCCGCCTGGCCGTCACCGATGTCGATCACGCCCGCGTTCTCGCCCGGGCCGCAGATCACCCAAGGCGCCTCGGTCGGCAGCTTCTTGAGGTGGATGCGCGAGGACTTGTAGCTGCAATGCTCCGACCACATCACCGAGAAAATGCCGAGCTCGACAAGGTTTGGCTCGCGGCCAAGCGCGGACAGGACGCGCTGGTATTCTTCGGGCGAGAGGCCGTGCTGTTCGACGATTTCGGGGGTGATGGGGGATGTCTGGGTCATGGGCGGGAGCTCCTTGGCGCAGCGCCCTAGATCACCGCGCCGACAAGGCCAAGCCGCCGCGTCTCCTGAACCAACGATTCTCCCCGACCCAGGCCGCGATCGCGGTGAGAGCCGCAAAGGCGAAGAGCGCCTGAAGGTAGAGGAACGGTCCGGCGCTGTCGGGGTGCGGCCCGAACCAGTTGACGGCCTGGAACAGCAGCATTGTGCTGCCCAGCACCAGTGGCGGTCCGGCCGGTCCGCGGGTGCGGCGCAGGAAAAAGGCAAAAGCGCCCAGGGTCAGCGCCAGCTCGAGCGGGATCGCCACCCACGGAACATCCCACAGCCCAAGGCCGAATTTCGGCGGCATGCCGTCCAGCGTGAGATCCGGGACGTGGACCAGCCAGTCAATGAACCAGTGCGAAAGTGCGACAAGGCCTGCCAGCGCCCCGAGCTGCAGGTCGCGCCGGAGGAGGGCGACGACACCACACAAGGCGCCTGCGATCATCGCCAGGCCCAGCAGGCTATGCGTATAGGGCATGTGGTAGAGATCGAAGGGCACCATCGTGCTCGCCTGCGGGTCGATCCGCATCCGCTCGGTCCCCACCAGCGCGAGGGTGAAGAAGCCCCAGTCGGCGATCTGGGCGGCAAGGAACATGGTGGCGAGCCGCGGCCGTTCGGGACTCGCGGCGGCGGCGATGAAGGCCGGAGCAAAGTGCCCGATGAACATGGCTGCCCCTCCCTGAAGGTCGTCAGGCGGTGGCGGGTGCAAAGCGCAGCACCGCCCAAGTGGCGATTGCGCTGGCTGCACCGGTGACGAAGGCACCCCACAGGATGTCGAGCACACTGACATGGGTCGCCCAGACCTTCATCACCGCCTGCGAGGTAAGGTCGAAGGTCGCATAGCACAGCGCGCCCAGCAGGATGCCGTTGAGCATCGCGGCCTGCACCGTCCCGCTTTCGATCCCCGGACGGATCGCGAACCAGGTCATCCCGGCGATGTAGATGAGGTAGAAGGCAACCGCCGCGCCGAGATTGAAGTCCTTGGCCATGATCTCGCCGATCACCGGCTTGTAGAGATTCACCGAGGCCCAGCGCAGCCACACCGCGTCGAATGCGAGGAAGGACACGGCAGCCACCCCGTAGGCGATGATCCACTTCAACATGTAACCCTGGTCCCTTCCCGTTGCGCACCCGCCCGTCACTGCTAGCCTTGACCGCGCCCGCGCGCGCCGTCAATGCTGACGCACATGGACGAGGGCACCCAGGATATTTCAGCCATGAGCTTCGAGCAGGCGCTTGCCGCGCTCGAAAGCATTGTGCAGCAGCTCGAACGCGGCGACGTTCCGCTCGACCAGTCGATCACGCTCTACGAGCGCGGCGAGGCGCTGCGGGCGGCCTGCCAGCAACGGCTCGATGCGGCGCAGGCGCGGATCGAGCGGATCGTCACGGCCGCCGATGGCCGGGCCACCGGAACGCGCCCGCTCGATACGGAAGGGTGATGGCAGTGCTGGGTCAGACACAGGAAACCGTGCTGGGCGAGGCGATCAAGCGCATCCAGTCGGAGATCGATTCGCTGTTCGACGCGCTTCTGCCAGTGCCCGAGGACACCAGTGCGCGGCTTGTCGAGGCGATGCGCTATGCCGCGATCGGCGGCGGCAAGCGGGTGCGCCCCCTGCTGGTCGCCAGCACGGCGGGGCTGTTCGGCGTCTCACGCGATGCCGCGCTGCGCGCCGGCGCTGCGATCGAGGCGATCCACGTCTATTCGCTGATCCACGATGACCTGCCCTGCATGGACAATGACGATCTGCGTCACGGCAAGCCGACCCTGCACAAGGCCTATGACGAGGCGACCGCCGTTCTGGCCGGCGACGCGCTCCATGCGCTCGCCTTCGAAATTCTGGCCGATGACGCCACCAGCGAAGACCCTTTCACCCGCAGCGAGCTGATCCTCACACTGGGGCAGGCAAGCGGCATGGGCGGGATGGCAGGCGGGCAGATGATGGACATGGTCGCCGACGAGGAGGGCGTGGTCTACGATCTTCCCGCGATCACCCGGCTCCAGCAATTGAAGACCGGTGCCTTGCTTGCGGCAGCGGTCGAGATGGGCGCAATCCTCGGCAAGGTGCCGCCGCAGGGCAGGGCGCATCTCAGGGCCTACGCCCGCGATATCGGCCTCGCCTTCCAGATCGCCGACGATCTCCTCGATGTCGAAGGCGACATCGAGAAGGCGGGCAAGGCGCTGCGCAAGGACAGCGAGCAAGGCAAGCAGACCTTCGTCACTCTGCTCGGGGCGGAGCGCGCCCGCGAACAGGCCCGGGCGCTGGTCGATCAGGCCGTGCTGCGCCTCGCCTCCTACGGTGCCGAGGCGGACGTGCTGCGCGCGCTTGCCCGCTACATCGTCGAACGCGACCACTAAGCGCCGCGTCGCAAGAGAGGATACCGCCATGAGCCGCCGCGTCGGGATCTATCCCGGAACCTTCGATCCGATCACCCTGGGCCATGCCGACATCATCCGGCGCGGCGCGAAGCTGGTCGATCACCTGATCATCGGGGTGACGACCAACATCGCCAAGTCCCCGATGTTCTCGGACGCCGAACGTATGGCCATGGTCGAGCGCGAGGTCGCGGCCCTCGGGCTCGGCAATGTCGAGGTGGTGGGCTTCAACGCCCTGCTGGTCGACTTTGCCGATGCGCAGGGCGCCTCGGTCGTCATCCGCGGCATTCGCGGGGTGACCGACTTCGAGTACGAGTACCAGCTCACCGGCATGAACCGGCAGCTCAATGACAGGGTCGAGACGATCTTCCTGATGGCGGACGTCAGCCTCCAGCCGATCGCCAGCCGGTTGGTGAAGGAAATCGCTGTCTATGGTGGTGAGATCGCCAAGTTCGTCAGCCCGGCTGTGCGCGAGGACGTGATCGCGCGGGTTCGCGAGCGGGGGTTGAAGGGCGGCGGCTGAGCGTTTGGGCGGAAGCGGCGGCGATATCCTTCGTTGCCCCATCATTCATTGCCCCATCATTCATTGCAGTGTCAGACGGGCGGGGCTACACGCACCCGGAAATCCGGACGGAACCATGATCACAGCCAAATCTGCTCTTGCCCTTGCCGCGCTTGCCCTGCTTGCAGCGCCGCATCCCGCCTTTGCCCAGAAGCGCAAGGACGACACGCCTCCGGTGGCCTTCGGCGAAAACGCAGAGAAGTCCGATACGGAGGAAGCGTCCAAGGCGCTGCGGACCTATGCGCCGATCAACTATGATACCTCCGCTGATCCCGACAACATCTGGGTCATCGACCTTTCGAACGGGGAGCGGGTCAAGATCCGTCTGCAAGCCGACTGGGCGCCGGGCCATGTCGAGCGTATCAAGACCTTGACCCGTGCGGGCTTCTACAACGGGGTGGTGTTCCACCGCGTGATCGACGGCTTCATGGCGCAGGGCGGGGATCCGACCGGCACGGGGCAGGGCGGCTCGGAGCTTCCCGACCTCAAGGCCGAATTCAATCCCATGCCGCACGTGCGCGGCACGCTCTCGATGGCCCGCGCGGCGAGCGATGACAGTGCCAACAGCCAGTTCTTCATTGTCTTCTATCCGCGCTTCAGCCTCGACAAGAAGTACACGAACTTCGGCCGGGTGATCGAGAACATGGAAGCTGTCGACGCCATCAACCGGGGCGAGCCGCCGGCCGAGCCGACCTATATCGTCCAGGCCTCGCTCGCCAGCGACAACCTGCCGCCCCCGCCGCCGCCCGCTCCCGTGGCCGAGGAGGCGCCGATTACGGCCGAAATGCTCAACACTTCCAAGAGCTGAGCCTCTTCCCGCCGACGCGGCTTGCCGCTAGGGCCGCGTCGATGAAAGTTGACCTTTTCGATTTCGACCTTCCGCCCGAACGGATCGCGCTGCGCCCCGTGCGTCCGCGCGATGCGGCGCGGATGCTGGTGGTGCGCGGCGCCGACGCGCCTTTCGAGGATCGCGGCGTGCGCGACCTGCCGGGCCTGCTGAACCCGGGCGACGTGCTGGTTTTCAATGACACGCGCGTGATCCCAGCCCAGCTCGAAGGGCGCCGCGCTGATGGTGAAGCCAAGATCGGTGCGACGCTCCACAAGCGTATCGACCTGCGGCGCTGGCAGGCCTTCCTCAAGAACGCCAGGCGGGTGAAGGAGGGGGACCAGCTGGTGTTCGGCGGCGGTGTCACCGTGATCGCCGAAGCCCGCCACGCCGACGGCTCGCTGACCCTGTTCTTTGAGGGGGAGGAGCCGGTCGAGGTGCTGCTCGACCGCGCCGGCACCATGCCGCTGCCGCCCTATATCGCCAGCAAGCGCGGGATCGATGCGCAGGACCTCGAGGATTACCAGACGATGTTCGCCCGCGAGGAAGGGGCGGTTGCGGCGCCCACAGCCTCGTTGCACTTCACGCAGCGTCTGGTCGACGCGATTGATGCCGCGGGGATCGGCCGCGCGATGCTGACGCTGCACGTGGGGGCGGGCACCTTTCTGCCGGTCAAGGCCGAGGACACCGACGACCACCAGATGCACGCCGAATTCGGGCGGATTTCGCAAGCGACCGCCGACCAGCTCAATGCGGCGCGCGCGGCAGGGGGCAGGATCATCGCGGTCGGCACGACATCGCTGCGCCTCCTCGAGAGCGCGGTGGACGAGAACGGCGTGATCCGGCCCTTCGCCGGGGACACGGCGATCTTCATCACGCCGGGCTACAGGCTCAAGGCGGTGGATGGCCTGATGACCAACTTCCACCTGCCCAAATCGACGCTGATGATGCTCGTGAGCGCGCTTATGGGCCGCGAGCGGATGCTGGCAGCCTACGCGCACGCCATTGCCAATGAATACCGCTTCTATTCCTACGGGGATTCGAGCCTGTTGCTGAAGGAGAACAAGCCATGATCCGCAAGACATTCTATGCTCTGGCCGCGGCCGGTCTGGTTCTGCCGGGCGCGGCGCAGGCGCAGGAAATCGCATTCCCCAATAGCGAATCCAGAGCGCTGAGCGAGTGTGTCGTGCTTTCCACAAGCGGCCGAGACCGTCTTGTGCTGATCCGCTGGATCGCGGTGAGCATCGGAGCTGCCGGCAGCATGCAGGACGCGGTCACCGTCAAGCCCGGCGCCAAGGAGGCCGCGGACCGCGGCATGGGCGCGCTCTTCACCCGCCTTTTCACCGTCGATTGCCGCAAGGAAGCCAAGCCCCTGCTCGAGCAAGGCGACGATGCCGGCGTCGAGGCCGCTTTCGGGCAGCTCGGGCGGATTGCCATGGGCGAGTTGATGAACGACCCACTTGTCGATGAAAGCCTCGGTTCCTTTGTCCAATACGCCGATCTTGAAGCGGTCGAAGCCATCGCCAAGTAACGCGCCGCACGGCCTTGGTATCGAGGATTGGCGCCAGCGAGACCGGCGCTTGCAAAGCGCGGGATAGCGGCCAAGTGTGCAAGGCATGACATCCGACCCCGGCGAGCCGATTCTCGACATCCGCGATCTTCGCAAGACCTATCGCGGCGGCGTGACCGCGCTCGGCGGAATCGATCTCACCGTCAGACGCGGCGAGATTTTCGCGCTGCTCGGGCCCAACGGCGCAGGCAAGACCACGCTGATCGGAGCAGTGTGCGGGCTGGTGCGACCCTCGGCCGGAACGATAACCGCCTTCGGGCACGACCTGTCGCGCGACTGGCGCCGGGCGCGGGCCCGGATCGGGCTTGTCCCGCAGGAACTCGCCACCGACATGTTCGAGACCGTGTGGCGCGCGGTCGCCTATTCGCAGGGGCTGTTCGGCAGGGCCTATGATCCTGCGCGGCTCGAGGAGATCCTGCGCAGCCTGTCCCTCTGGGACAAGAAGGACGCGCAGATCCGGGCGCTTTCGGGCGGGATGAAACGCCGGGTGCTGATTGCCAAGGCTCTCGCGCACGAACCGGAACTGCTGTTCCTCGACGAGCCCACGGCCGGTGTCGATGTCGAACTGCGCAAGGGCATGTGGGAGCAGATCGCGGCGCTGAAGGAACGCGGCGTGACCATTATCCTCACCACGCACTACATCGAGGAGGCCGAAGAAATGGCCGACCGGGTCGGCATCATCCAGCGCGGGCGCATCCTGATGGTCGATGAGAAGCGCGCGATGATGGAACGACTCGGCACCACCGAGGCGGTGATCGACCTTGCCGCGCCACTTGCCGCGCTGCCCGACGCGTTGACGCCTTTCCCCGTCGAACTCGCCGGGGACGGCACGCGCCTAGTCTATCGCGGCGGCAACGGCGAGGGCAAGGGCAGGGCCGAGGTGGCGCAATTGGCGCAGGCCCTCGCCCGCGCCGGGATCGGCTTCACCAGCCTCGACATCCACGATTCCTCGCTTGAGGACATCTTCGTCGGCCTGCTGGGCAAGCAGGCGGAGGCGGCGTGATGTCTTTCAGCTGGCGCAGCGCCTATGCGATCTACCAGCGCGAAATGGCCCGCGCCTTCCGCACCGCCTTCCAGTCGATCCTGTCGCCGGTGCTGACCACCTCGCTCTATTTCGTGGTGTTCGGATCGGTGATCGGCGCCAGGATGGAGCCGGTCGGGGGCGTGCCCTACGGCGCCTTCATCATCCCGGGCCTGCTTATGCTCACCCTGCTCGGGGAGACCACCAGCAATGCCAGCTTCGGCATCTACATGCCGCGCTTCACCGGCACGATCTACGAACTGCTCTCCGCGCCCGTTGGCGTGGCCGAGACACTGGCCGGCTTCGTCGGTGCGGCGGCGACCAAGGGGCTGATCCTCGCCGCGATCATCCTCGCCACGGCGCGGCTTTTCGTTGCATACCAGATCGCCCACCCGCTGATGGCGGCGACCTATATCATGCTGGTCGCGGCAAGCTTCGCGCTGTTCGGCTTCATCCTCGGCATCTGGGCCGACAGCTTCGAGAAGCTCGGGATCATACCGATGCTGATCCTCACCCCGCTGACCTTTCTGGGCGGAACCTTCTATTCGATCCGCGACCTGCCCGCGCCGTGGGACGCGATCGCACTTGCCAATCCCATCGCCTTCCTGGTGAGCGGGCTGCGCTACAGTTTCTACGGCGTCGGCGATGTGCCGATTGCGGTGTCACTGGGCCTGACGCTCGGCTTTCTGGCAGTGTGCGTCACGATCATTGCCGTGATTTTCCGCACCGGATGGCGCCTGCGCGAGTGACATTGTCCGCCACCGGCGCTAGCGGGCGAGGCGCATGATGCCTGAGCGTTTCGCCTTCACTCTCCACGCCACCGACGGCAAGGCGCGCACCGGCGTCATCGCCATGCAGCGTGGGGAAATCCGCACGCCCGCCTTCATGCCGGTCGGCACGGCGGCGACGGTGAAGGCGATGAAGCCCGAGGCGGTGCGCCAGACGGGTGCCGACATCATCCTCGGCAACACCTACCACCTGATGCTGCGCCCCGGGGCGGAGCGGGTCGCGCGGCTCGGGGGGCTCCACCCGTTCATGAACTGGCAGCGCCCGATCCTCACCGACAGCGGCGGCTATCAGGTGATGAGCCTCTCGGAACTGCGCAAGCTGACCGAACAGGGCGTCGAATTCCGCAGCCATCTCGATGGCAGCAAGCACATGCTCACCCCCGAGCGCAGCATGGAAATCCAGCGCCTGCTCGGCAGCGACATCGTCATGGCCTTCGACGAATGCCCGCGCGCCGACCGTCCGCGCGACGAGATCGCCGCCTCGATGGAGCTTTCGATGCGCTGGGCCAAGCGCAGCCGCGAGGGCTTTGACGCGGGCGAGGAACACGCGAACCGCGCCGCGCTGTTCGGCATCCAGCAGGGCGCGCTCCACGAAGACCTGCGCCGGATCAGCGCCGAGAGGCTGATCGAGATCGGCTTCGATGGCTATGCCGTCGGCGGCCTTGCGGTGGGGGAGGGGCAGGAGGCGATGTTCGGCGTGCTCGACTACGCGCCCGATATGCTCCCCGCTGATCGCCCCCGCTATCTGATGGGCGTGGGCAAGCCCGACGATCTCGTCGGCGCGGTCGAGCGCGGGATCGACATGTTTGATTGCGTGCTGCCGACCCGCTCGGGCCGCAACGGGCAGGCGTTTACGTGGAACGGGCCGCTCAACCTCAGGAACGCGCGTTTTGCCGAGGATACCGGACCGCTCGATGACCGCTGCTCGTGCCCGGTCTGCACCACCTACAGCCGCGCCTATATCCACCACCTCGTCAAATCGGGCGAAATGCTGGGGGCGATGCTGGTGACCGAGCACAATCTGAGCTTCTACCAGGCGCTGATGCAGGCGATGCGCGAGGCTATCGCCGCCGGACAATTCGCAAGCTTTGCCAGTGGGTTCCGCCGGGATTACCTTCGCACCGGGTCTTGAATCCCGAAACCTGCGCGATAGTCTCCCCTGATCGCAGACAGGGGAGCCATCATGATTCTGGACAAGACCATCGCGGCGCGATTGCGCCTCGTGCTGCTGGCGTGCGGCATGTTCATGGGCGCAGGCGCGGCAGCCCAGGATCAGGTGCCGGCCGACAAGGCCGCCGTCCTCTTCGGCGCGCGCGAGAGCGTTCAGGACATCAGCCTCTCTCCCTCCGGCAACAAGATCGCCTTTATCTCGGCCGGGCCGGGCAACTCCGAGGTCCTCAACCTCATCGATTTCGGCGGCGCGGCGCAGATCGTCAAACTCTTCGCACAGACCGACGTTTTCACCGATCTCGACTGGTGCCGCTGGGCCGACGAGGGGCACATCGTGTGCCAGGCCACCGCGATGGGCAAGACGCCCGCTGGCGTGCTGGTGCCGCTGGACCGCCTGTTCGTCATCAATCTTGCCAAGTCCGCCATCCGCGACCTCAGTCGCCGTCCGTCCGCAAATGCCTATGGCTTCGCGCAGCGGGGCGGCGACCTGCTCGCGCTCGATGTCGGGGGCGAGCAGGGTCAGGTGCTGCTCTCGACCCAGCTGCTCGAGGAATTCTCCGCCGGCACGCGGCTTGCCAACACCGAGGCGGGCCTCGGCGCCGAGCTGGTCGACATCGCCAACGGAAAGCGCCGCCAGATCGAGAGGGCGGACGCGGGCGCGCTGAGCTATGTCGCCGACGAGACCGGGCAGCTGCGGCTCAAGGTCCGCACCAGCCGCGATAGCGCAGGCAACATGACCGGCAATTTCGAATATCTCTACCGGCCGCTCGATGGCGGCGTGTGGCGGTCTTTCGGCAAGCTGACGATCGACGGCAAGCCGGTGGAGAGCTTCGCCGCCGCGGCCGCCGATGCCTCGCGCAGCAGCGCCTATGGCTATGTGAAATGGGAGGGCTACGACGCGCTTGCTTCCTTCCCGCTCGATGGCACGGGCACCGGCAAGATCCTGCTCTCCCGCCCCGATGTCGACGTCGACACCCTCATCCGCATCGGCCGCCAGCGCCGGGTGGTGGGCGCCAGCTATGCTACCGAAAAGCGCCAGATCGCCTATTTCGATCCCGAACTTGCCAAGCTGGCGAAGGACCTCGGCAAGGCTCTGCCCGATCAGCCGCTGATCAACATCGTGGGTGCGAGCGCGGACGAGAACCAGCTGCTGCTGGTGGCGGCGAGCGACACCCAGCCGGGCATGGTCTATCTCTACGACAAGACCAAGCGCGCGCTCGAGCCGGTGCTGCCGGTGCGCGGCGAGCTGCAGGGCGTGAAAATGGGCCAGATGCGCCCCGTGACCTACCCGGCGCGCGACGGGACGCAGATTCCCGCCTACCTGACCCTGCCGCCCGGTTCGGATGGCAAGAACCTCCCCGCGATCGTCATGCCCCACGGCGGCCCTTCTGCGCGCGACGAATGGGGTTTTGACTGGCTGGTGCAGTATTTCGTCGCCAAAGGCTACGCGGTGCTCCAGCCCAACTACCGCGGCTCTTCGGGCTATGGCGAGAACTGGTATGGCAAGAACGGCTTCCAGGCGTGGGAGACCGCGATCGGCGACGTCAACGACGCGGGGCGCTGGCTGGTGAGCGAGGGCATCGGCCGCGCCGACAGGCTTGCCATCGTCGGGTGGTCCTATGGCGGATATGCCGCGCTGCAATCGCAGGTGCTCGAGCCTGCCCTGTTCAAGGCAGTGGCGGCGATCGCCCCGGTGACCGACCTCGGCTATGTGGCCCAGGACGCGCGCGCCTACACCAACTCGCGGATCGTGGACGAATTCATCGGCAACGGCCCACATATCGAGACCGGCAGCCCGCGCCGTCAGGCCGCGAGGTTTGCTGCCCCCGTCGCGCTCTATCACGGCACCCGCGACCTCAATGTCGACGTGCGCCATTCGCAGGAGATGGCCAAGGCCCTGACGTCGGCGGGCAAGAGCGTGGTCTACCGCGAATACAAGGACCTTCAGCACGATCTGGGGGATTCGGCGGTGCGCACCGCCATGCTCGCCGATGTCGGCCAGTTCCTCGAGACCGCGATGGCGGGGAAGTGAGGCGGAGCGGGGCACCAAGCCCCTCGACAAGCCCCGCCTGCACCCTCTAGGGCGCGGGGCATGAGTGACCTTCCCCTGAGCCCCGAAGACTGCACCACCATGCCCGAGGTGCGCGCCGGCGTGGACGCGCTTGACCGCGAGCTGGTGGCGCTGCTCGCGCGGCGGTTCGGCTACATGCGCGCCGCCGCCCGCATCAAGCCGACCCGCGATGCGGTGCGGGACGAGGCGCGCAAGGCCAGCGTGATCGCTGCAGCCGTGCGCGAGGCCGAGGCCCACGGCATCCCCGCCGATGTCATCGCCGAGATCTGGGAGCGCCTCGTCGAGGGCTCGATCGCCTATGAATTCGGCGAGTGGGACCGGGTGCGGGGCTAGCTCCGGGGCGTCCTGCGCGCGAGGAACGTCTCCAGCCGCAGCCGTTTCCTCGCTGGCTCGGCCTGACGGACCGAACCGGCAAGCCGCCTGACCTTGCCTTCCCACTTCGCGCCCTTGCGATCGGCCCCGCCGAACTTGATCTGGCCCAGCGGCAGGATCCGCACCGGCTTGAACCCGGCAAAGCCCAGCACCTGCTTCTTCCAGCGATGGATGATCGCATTGCAATAGGCCAGCCACAGGAAGAAAGGCGGGGTGTCCATCGTGATGATGACGTCAGCCGAGCGTCCCGCCATGTAGCGATCCCAGAAGGTGTCGTTTTCGTGATAGGCGAAGGCGAAGCCGGGTAGGAACAGCCGGTCGAGCAGGCCCTTGAGCGTGGCCGGTTCGGCGCCCCACCACATCGGGAAGGCAAAGGCGATGTGATCGCAGGCATCGAACTGCGCCGCGAGGCGCTGAAGGTCGGGCTCCCACTCTGTGCGCTTGCGATAGCCATGGGCGAGGTTGGGATCGAACGCGAGGTCGCGCAGGGCGACCAGCGTTGACTCGGCACCGGGGGGCAGGGCGGCGCGATAGACTTCCAGCAGATGCGAGCAATAGCGCCCTTCGTCGGGATGAGCATCGATCAGCAGCACGTTCATGGCAATCCCCCTGTTGCTGGCAGGATCGCAAAGGCGGGCGCAAAAGAAAAGGGCGGCCCCGCAGGACCGCCCTCTTGCTTTGCCGTTCGGTATCGGAGCCGGATCAGCGCGAGTAGAACTCGACCACCAGGTTCGGTTCCATCGTCACCGGGTAGGGCACTTCGTCGAGCTTCGGCACGCGGGTGAAGGTCACCTTGTCGGTGCCGTCGGGCTGGACATAATCGGGAATGTCACGCTCGGCGAGGCTCTGGGCCTCGATCACCAGCGCCATTTCCTTGGCCTTGCTGCCGAGGCTCACGACGTCGCCCACGTTCACGCGGCGCGAGGCGATGTTGCACTTCTGGCCGTTCACATAGATGTGGCCGTGGCTGACGATCTGGCGCGCGGCGAAGATCGTCGGCGCGAACTTGGCGCGGTAGACCACCATGTCGAGACGTTGTTCGAGCAGGCCGATCAGGTTCTGGCTGGTGTCGCCCTTCATGCGCGAGGCTTCGAGATAGTTGCGCTTGAACTGCTTCTCGGTGACGTCGCCGTAATAGCCCTTGAGCTTCTGCTTGGCGCGCAGCTGGAGGCCGTAGTCGCTCATCTTGCCCTTGCGGCGCTGGCCATGCTGGCCGGGACCGTAGGAACGCTTGTTCACCGGGGAATTGGGGCGGCCCCAGATGTTCTCGCCCATGCGGCGATCAAGCTTGTGCTTGGCGCTCTTGCGCTTCGACATAAGTCGTATCCTTCAATGTGCTGGATCAGCCCCCGATCCGACCATCGGATCAAGCCTGACCATTCAACCCGGCATCGCTCCATCAGGCACAAATCCTGATGCGGCCACTGCTTCACCGGGGTGCAGGGCCCATTTGCGAAGGCGCGCGCATAGCAGGATTGGGCGGGTGGTCAAGCCCGCCGTCAGTTGTCGCCGTTGCCCGTGCGGGTCCTTCGCCCCAGTTCCTCTTGAGCCTGAGCGGCCCTCTCACGCCATTGCCTCTGGGTGAGGCACGTTTTTCGGGAGGCAACGCGCGATCCGAGCACCTTTTCCTGCTTGCAGATGATTTTTTCAGCGCCGCCGCTGGTCGTGGTGGGCGACGGCGCGGTTTCCGGCTGCGGGTCCGCCGATTGGGCGAGCACGGGCATGGGGAGCGCAAGCGAGAGCGCGGCAAGGGTCAGGGCAAGGCGCAAGAAAGTAACTCCTTCTAATCGCGAGGAGGTTTTTCTAACGCACTGAGAATTCCGCGCAAGGTGCGCACTTCGAAATGGTTCCAGCCCGGCTTGGTAAGAAGACCGCGCAAGGTGCGCCTGGTCGCCTCCGCCCGGCTCTCGGGACGGAAATAGCCGCGGGGCGCGAGCAGCGCCTCGAAGTGGGCGATCATACCGTCGAGTTCCTCCTGCGGGGCAGGGGGAAGCGTGTCCTCGGCGGTGGGCTGGACCAGCAACTCGCCCGCATCGGCGATCTCGCGGCCGATGCGCGACCATTCGTAGGCCACGAGAATCACCGCCTGCGCCAGGTTCAGCGAGCCGAACTCGGGGTTGATCGGTACGGTCAGGATATTGCGCGCAAGCGCCACGTCCTCGGTTTCCAGCCCGGAGCGCTCGGGGCCGAAGATGATCGCATGGCGCCCGGCGAGGGTGTGGACCTGCCGCCCGGCCTCGTCGGCGCCGATCACGGGCTTGGTGACGCCGCGCTTTCTCACGGTGGTGGCGTGGACATGGGCGCAGTCGGCCACCGCCTCGGCGGTGGTGGCATAGACCTTCGCGTGCTCGAGCACGATGTCCGCGCCCGCTGCCGCCGGCCCGGCAGACGGATTGGGCCAGCCATCGCGCGGGGCCACGAGGCGCATCTCGGTGAGGCCGAAATTGAGCATCGCGCGCGCAGCCTTGCCGATATTCTCGCCCAGTTGCGGGCGCACGAGCACGATCACCGGCTTGTTGA
>JACCDK010931442.1_pt1 | contig 13967 bp, 7 predicted proteins | sample 7445871 | NCBI WGS metagenome assembly JACCDK01 (sample SAMN15323436, study PRJNA562643) | freshwater metagenome | isolation source: river surface water | place: USA:Blue River Watershed | collected 2017-08-15 | reverse complement strand
TTGCTCTAATTGATTGAGCGTCCAGTTGGTGATTTCGGGAGTAGGACCATCATCAAAAGTTAAATAAATTTTATTTTCATTGTTGGGAATATCCCAAATGTAATTTGAAAACAGCTTTTTTATTATCCAATGGGTTTTGATCCAACGTAGCTTCATTTTTCAAAAATAAATAAAAAAAATGCCAATAGGATTAGTATTGGCATTTAATTAATAACGGATTATTTATTCGTTTTCGCGTTGAAATCTTGAAAAGCGTCCATTGCTCGCATTAAATTCTCCTCTGCTTTTGTTGAATAGTTCGATGTCACCATGTTCTTTAATTACTAGTAACAAACTTCTATATCGCTCAATTGCTCTTATAATGTCTTCGGCCATAAAACTTTGATCAGCAAAGCTAAAGGTGCTGTAATACAACAATTCTTCTTTGTATTTATTCATTAATTTTCCAACTAATTCTCTAGCTTTTTCTTTCTGTCCAATTTCATAATATCCAGTAACAAATGGCTCTAAAGTTAAATAATACCCATAATAATCAACCGGAGTTTTGGCAACGGCAAGGTCAATGATATTTTTGGCTTTAGCCATTTTACCCTCGGCAATTAATTGTTTTGTTAATCGAGAAAGAGTTGTTCTATAAGAAATGGCGTTTCTTCTTGTTTCTGGGTCGTGGTATATTTTTGTACTTTCTCCGTTACCCCATGTCCAATTCATAGCCAAATTATACATTTTATCGGTGTCTAATCTACCCATATCTGGGTAATCATCTTCGTTCACCGGAGTTTTTATTGGGACTAATTTATAGACCATTCCGTCCATTTGCAAGTAATCTTTCATCCATAAATAATCGTCATCACCAAAACTACCCGGACTAAAATAGATTGGACGTTTCCAATTGTTATTGTTTAGGATGTCAAACATGATCAAACGATTTTTGTATAATGCTCCGCCTTTAATATCAATATCAATGAATGGCACAATCGAGTCGTTTAATGCCGGATTTACAATTTTGTTTGCAATCACATTATTTTTATTCACCTGAAAACGAACTTTATTCGTAGGGAAGAAATGCAAACGGTGGCCGCTCTCCATTTCTACTTGAGACAAGGTGTCTTCTCTTTTTCCAAATTCAATAAAATCTTTTAAATCCCAACGGCTATCTACTTTTTTGTTAAAAATAATTACATCGCGGTTGTCCGCCACATATTGTTGGTGCTTAAATGAAATAGATAATCCATCTGAATTATAAGTTTTCATTTTCATTTGATCGATATACCAATCGGTCATTAACAAACTTGTATTTACAATTTTCACATCGGTTCTGTAACCTTCAATTTCTTGCGCATACCAAAGCGGGAAGGTATCGTTGTCGCCAATGGTAAATAAGATTCCGTTTGGTTCACAAGAATCAAGGTAGTTTTTCGCCATTGCAATAGCTGTATATCTTCCCGAACGATCGTGATCATCCCAGTTTTGAGTAGCCATTAATACCGGAGCAACTAGCAAACATGCTGCAATAACCACAGGACCAACCAACTTAGAGGCTACTTTTTCTTTAATCATTTCATAAATGGCATATACGCCAAATCCCAGCCACATAGCAAAAACATAGAAAGAACCAACTAAAGCATAATCTCTTTCGCGTGGTTCAAAAGGGCGTTCGTTTAAGTATATTTTAAGTGCTAAACCAGTAAACAAGAATAAGGCTAAAAGCACATAAAAACTTTTTAAATCGCGTTGTGCATGATACATTAAACCTAAAAGTCCCAAAAAGAATGGAATAAAATAATAGAAGTTTCTTCCTTTATTATTTAATACATCTGGACTAATATGCTCTTGAGATCCTAGGTGAATTTCATCAATTGCTTTTATACCACTCATCCAGTTTCCGTCTAGATTGTCGTATCTTCCTTGGTTGTCATTTTGTCTTCCAACAAAATTCCATAATAAATATCGACCATACATGTAACCAAATTGGTATTCTACCATGAAACTTAAATTAGACCAAGTAGATGGTTTTTCAACATCCAAATAATCACCATAGGCTTTTAAGAAAGAAACGTAACCTTCGTTATCTATTTTATGAGATGCATAAGCTTGACGAAATTCGGCCACCACATCTATTAATTCTTGTTCTTCAGAATAATCCGGTTTAATGGTAAATTTAGGCACATCAGTAAAGTTGATGTAACCTTGAATGTTTTCGGTACTCCACATTCTAGGTAAAATGGCTTTATGAGCATCATCAGTATTTTGCTCAGCATTTTTGTAATTGTTTACAATTTCATATTTACCCGTTTGGTAATTTCTTTCGTAGTTCGGCGCCTTATCTATGTAGGGATTGTTAGGATCTAAACCTGCAAAGGCATCGGTATATTGTGGTCCATAAAACAAAGGATTTACTCCATATTGCTCTCTGTTGTAGTAGGCTAATACTTCGGCAGCATCGGATGGTTTATTTTCATTTATAGGAGTATTGGAATTGGCACGAACCGGCAACATAATCCAAGTTGAGAAACCTATTAATACAAATAAGATGCACAATAATATGGTATTGGATGTTGGGTGGTTATTTGCTTTAGTGTATCCTAATCCAAAATAGAAAAAAGCTACAATTAGTAATACTGCTGTAATAGTTCCAGAGTTAAAAGGCAGCCCTATGTTATTTACCATGAAGATCTCGATTTTTCCAAAGAAAGCTAAAGTGTAGGGTAATAACAATTTGAATATAAATAATAATACTGCTACAATAATTGCATTAGCCATAATGAAATTTGTAACCGTAACTTTTTTATAATTTTTAAAGAAATATAAAAATCCAATTGACGGGATGGTTAGCAATGCCATAAAGTGCACCCCAAAAGACAATCCTACCACTAAACTAATTAATAGCAACCATTTGTTTCCTTTTGGCTCGTGCATTTCTTGTTCCCATCTAAGCCCTAACCACAATAGTAATGCAATTAATAACATGGCCATGGCATATACTTCTGCTTCCACGGCGTTAAACCAAAAACTATCCGAAAAGGTAAAAGCTAAGGCACCAACGAAAGAACTTCCTAAAATAGCGATGCTGTTGTCTTTATTGATTTCGCTGTAGGATGAAACTACTTTTTTTAATAATATGGTTGATGACCAAAACATGAATAAAATAGTGAAAGCACTTGAAATCACCGACATCATGTTCACCATTAATGCTACGGTTTCTTTACTGGTTGCAAACATGGCAAAAAAGGCGCCAAGCATTTGAAACAAAGGTGCCCCAGGAGGGTGTCCTACTTCAAGTTTTGCAGCAGTTGCTATATATTCTCCACAATCCCAAAAACTCATTGTAGGTTCTACCGTTAAGGAATAGGTAATTAAAGCAATAGCAAAAGCAGCCCATCCGGTAATGTTGTTCCACTTTTTAAAGTTAAATGGTGTCATATATAGGTATTGTTAATTTCAATGCAAAGAAACTATTTTTTTATGTAAACTAGCATGGGTTAACATAATTTTCTAATATGAGACAACATAAAAAATCTGATTTACACCTATATAGATAATGGATTAAAAATTATGTTATTTTTTTGAATAATATTTTAGGAAATATTTGCTTTAAATGAAATTTATTATAAATTTGCACCCGCGTTCACGCATATTGGTCTATGGTGTAATGGTAACACTACGGTTTTTGGTGCCGTCTTTCTAGGTTCGAGTCCTAGTAGACCAACAAAAAAACTCCTCAAGCAATTGAGGAGTTTTTTGTTTTATATAATTTGCCTACTAACAAACAAAAAAGCCCTCAGTTGAGGGCTTTTTATTGTAGAAAAAATCAATTAGATTTTAAAAGTAACTACTGGTCTTTTAGCGTGATTTACAAGGTCTTCGCTGATACTTCCGTTAAAGAAGTGAGAAAGACCTTTTCTTCCGTGTGTACTCATTCCAATAAGATCGGCATTGATGCTGTTTGCAAAATTTAAAATTCCTTTTTCAACATTAGATTCGTTATAGATATGAGTCACTACTTTGTTAATTGAAAATCCTTTCACAAAGTTATCCATAATTTCTTGAGCTACTCCAGTTGATTTAAAATCATTTGGGGTGTTGATGGTAACTAAGTGAAGAGTTGCGTCAAATTTATTTGCAAAATCTACTACTTTATTAAATGGTGCTTTTATTTCATCAGAAAAATCAGAAGCAAAAACAAAATCATTTACTTGGAAATCCCCTTCATCTTGTTTAATGATTAATACAGGTACTTCTGAATGGCGCACCACTTTTTCTGCATTAGACCCAATGAACATTTCTTTATAGCCACTAGCTCCGTGAGATCCCATAACAATAAGATCTACATCATTTTTTTGACTGATATTTAATATTCCGTCAAATGCCATTTCAAACTGAATGATGTCTGAAACTTTAATGCCTTCTAAAAAATCAGAGTCCATTAATTCTTCAAGTTTATTGATAGCGGCATTTTTAAAAAACATAATTTCCGGAATATCTTTCCCTGAACCCAATGCATCACTACCTTGATGTGGTAGCTCTAACATGTGTAATAAGATGATTTCGCCATTATTTTTTTTCGCAATTTGAGCTGCTACTTTAAGGGCATGTTCGGCGCTTTTAGAAAAGTCGGTTGGGATTAGAATTTTTTTCATTATTGTAAAAATTAAGAATTGTTTAATCTATTTTAAGATACCATAAAGGTATAAAAAAAAATTCAGCTAAGGTATTAATGTAAAATATTTTTCTATATTTGCACCGTTATTAAACAGAAATGGTATAATGAGGGAAGCACTGCTTCCCTCTTTTTATAGAAATTATGACATTTAAAGAACAAGTTGAACAACTTTTAGACAACTGTTTATTGGAAAAGCCTAGTCTTTTTTTGATAGACATTTCAATTTCAGATAGTTATAAAATTGTTGTAACTTTGGACGGTGATAACGGAGTAACGCTTCAAGATTGTATCGATGTTACCAGAGCAATTGAAAGCAACTTAGATAGAGAAGCACAAGATTATTCTCTAGAAGTAGCCTCAGTTGGTGTAGGTTCTCCATTAAAGTTGGTAAGACAATATGTAAAAAATATTGGAAGATCTTTAATTGTGAAAATAAATGATACTACCATTGAAGCAGAGCTTACAGCAGCAGATGATGCTAAAATAGTGCTATCTTGGGAAGCCAGAGAGCCTAAAAAAATAGGAAAAGGAAAAGAAACGGTTTTAAAAAACCAAGAAATACCCTATAACGAAATAAAACAAGCAGTTGTTACAGTAAATTTTAATTAATAGAATAGATGGAGAATATTGCATTAATCGAGTCGTTCTCAGAGTTTAAAGACGATAAACTTATTGATAGAGTAACGCTAATGGCGATCTTAGAAGATGTTTTTAGAAATGCTTTAAAAAAGAAGTATGGTTCTGATGACAATTTTGATATTATCATAAATCCTGACAAAGGAGATATGGAAATTTGGAGAAGAAGAGTTATCGTTGCCGATGATGATTTAGATCTAGAAAATGAAGAAATAACATTAACCGAAGCTAGAAAAATTGAAGCCGATTTTGAAATTGGTGAAGAAGTTTCGGAAGAAGTTAAATTAATAGACTTAGGAAGAAGAGCTATTTTGGCTTTACGCCAAAATCTTATTTCTAAGATTCATGAGCACGATAACAACAATCTTTACAAACAATTTAAAGATATTATCGGCGAAATATATACTGCCGAAGTACACCACGTGCGTCCAAGAGTTGTTATCTTAGTAGATGATGAAGGAAACGAAATTGTTTTACCAAAAGAAAAACAAATCCCATCGGATTTCTTCCGTAAAGGAGATAATGTAAAAGGAATCATTGAAAGTGTAGAATTAAAAGGAAACAAGCCTCAAATTATTATGTCTAGAACTGCAGAAGTTTTCCTAGAAAAATTATTTGAACAAGAAATCCCTGAAGTATTTGACGGATTAATCATGATTAAAAAGGTAGTTCGTATTCCAGGTGAAAAAGCAAAAGTAGCTGTAGATTCTTACGATGACAGAATTGATCCTGTGGGAGCGTGTGTAGGTATGAAAGGATCTCGTATTCACGGAATTGTTCGTGAGTTAGGAAACGAAAATATTGACGTAATCAACTTTACAACCAATCCATCTTTATTAATCACTAGAGCTTTAAGCCCTGCCAAAGTATCTTCTGTTAAAATTAACGAAGAAACCAAACATGCTGAAGTGTTTTTAAAACTAGAAGAAGTTTCTAAAGCTATTGGTCGTGGAGGACAAAATATTAAATTAGCAGGTCAATTATCAGGATACGAATTGGATGTAATTAGAGAAGGAAGCACCGTTGAAGATGACGATGTTGAATTAACAGAATTCTCTGATGAAATTGATGGATGGATCATTGATGAGTTTGCAAAAATTGGTTTAGATACAGCAAGAAGTATCTTAAAACAAGATGTTGCCGATTTAGCTAGAAGAACAGATCTTGAAGAAGAAACAATTCAAGAGGTAATGCGCATATTGAAAGAAGAGTTTGAGGACTAATTTTTCACCAATATAAATAAGAATTTATAAAAGATTTTATGTCTGAAGAAAGAAATATTAGAATAAACAAAGTTTTAAGGGAGTTAAACATTTCCTTAGATAGAGCTGTCGATTATCTTAAGGATAAAGGTATCGCAATTGATGCTAATCCAAACGCTAAGATATCAAGCAATGAATTTGATATTCTACAAAATCAATTTGCCGGAGATAAAGGCAATAAAGAAGCTTCTAAAGGAATTAGCGAGGAGATTAAGAAGGAGAAAGAAGCACTTCGTCTCGAAAGAGAAAAAGAAATCGAAGACAAGAAAAAGCTAGAAGAAGAGCGTACCATTGAAGTGATTAAAGCTAAAACGGTAGTTACTGGCCCTAAGCAAATTGGCAAAATTGATTTAAATCCAAAAGCTACTGCTGCTGCAAAAGCTGATTCAGACAAAACGACTGCTCCTAAAAAAGCAGAACCTGTAAGTGATAAAAAACCTGTAGAGAAAGAAACTCCAGCTCCTAATAAAGTTGAAGCAGTTGAAGAAGTAGATGAAACGTACACTACACAATATCAAAACCTTACCGGACCAATTTTAACAGGTCAGAAAATTGATTTAACTCAATTTAATAAACCGAAAAAGACAGCGGAAACTCCAAAAATTAATAGTGGAAGTAAGGCTGATGCTAATAAAAACAAACGCAAAAGAATCCCTACTAAACCAGGTGAAGGTCAAGCTGCAGGTGGAGCGAATAGACCCGCTGGTGCAGGAAATAAATTCACTCCAAATAAACCTGGAGGAGGATTCCAAAAAGGGAACCGACCTGCTATTGTTCAAAAAGTGGAGCCAACGGAAGAAGAGGTTAAAAACCAAATTAAAGAAACGTTAGAGCGTCTACAAGGTAAAGGAAATAAATCGAAAGCGGCCAAGTACAGAAGAGATAAAAGAGATTCACACCGTCAACGTTCTGATGAAGAACAAAGAGCAATCGAAGAAGGAAGCAAAACCATCAAAGTAACCGAGTTTGTTACAGTTGGTGAGATTGCAACCATGATGGATGTGCCGATTACTAAAGTTATCGGAACATGTATGACATTGGGTATCATGGTTACAATGAACCAACGTTTGGATGCTGAAACTTTAACTATTGTTGCTGATGAGTTTGGTTATGAAGTAGAATTTATAACAACTGATATTGAAGAAGCAATTGAAGTTATTGAAGATAGAGACGAAGATTTAATTACTCGTGCTCCAATTGTAACTGTTATGGGTCACGTAGACCACGGTAAAACCTCTTTATTGGATTACATCCGTAAAGAAAATGTAATTGCAGGAGAATCTGGAGGGATCACTCAGCACATTGGTGCTTATGCAGTAACCTTAGAAAATGGTCAAAAAATCACTTTCTTAGATACACCTGGTCACGAAGCGTTTACCGCAATGCGTGCTCGTGGAGCTCAAGTTACCGATATCGCTATTATTGTGGCTGCTGCCGATGATGATATCATGCCGCAAACAAAAGAAGCTATTGCTCACGCTCAAGCTGCAGGAGTTCCAATGATTTTTGCAATCAATAAAATTGATAAACCAGCTGCTAATCCAGAAAAAATCAAAGAACAATTAGCAGGTATGAATTTACTTGTTGAAGATTGGGGTGGAAAATACCAATCACAAGATATTTCTGCTAAAGTTGGTACAGGTGTAAAAGAACTTTTAGAAAAAGTATTATTAGAGGCAGAAATTTTAGAATTAAAAGCCAATCCAAATAAACCTGCATTAGGTACTGTTGTAGAAGCACAATTAGATAAAGGTAGAGGATATGTTTCTACTATATTGGTTCAAGCAGGTACTTTGAAAGTAGGAGATTATGTTTTAGCCGGAAAAAATCATGGTAAAATTAAAGCCATGCACGATGAAAGAGGCCACAGCATTAAAGTTGCAGGACCTTCTACACCAATATCTATTTTAGGTCTTGATGGTGCACCAACTGCAGGAGATAAATTTAATGTTTTTGAAGACGAAAGAGAGGCAAAACAAATTGCTGCCAAACGTACGCAATTAATGCGTGAACAATCGGTTCGTACTCAAAAACACATTACACTTGCCGAAATTGGACGTCGTATTGCTTTAGGACAATTTAAAGAATTAAATATTATTCTTAAAGGAGACGTGGATGGATCAGTAGAAGCATTATCGGATTCCTTCTTAAAATTGTCTACCGAAGAAATTCAAATCAATATTATCCATAAAGGAGTTGGAGCCATTACAGAAACTGACGTAATGTTGGCTTCGGCATCCGATGCGATTATTATTGGATTTAATGTTCGTCCTGCTGGAAATGCAAGACAATTAGCAGAAAAAGAAGAAATTGATATCCGTAATTACTCGATTATCTACGATGCAATTGACGATCTTAAAGATGCAATGGAAGGAATGTTGTCTCCAATTATGAAAGAGGAAATTACAGGTACTGCCGAAATTAGAGAAACATTCAAAATTTCTAAAGTGGGTACCATTGCAGGATGTATGGTTACTGATGGGAAAATCTTTAGAAACTCTAAAATTAGAATCATCCGTGAAGGAGTGGTTGTATTTACCGGAGAACTTACTGCTTTAAAACGATTTAAAGACGATGTTAAAGAGGTTGCAAAAGGATACGATTGTGGTATTCAAATTAAAAACTACAACGATATTGAGCAGTTAGATATTATTGAAGCTTTCCAAGAAGTTGAGGTGAAGAAAAAACTGAAATAATTTTAAGAATAAGATAAAAAAAATCCCGAGCAATCGGGATTTTTTAGTTTTATTTATTTGGTTTAATAATGATTGCGTTAGGATATTTTTTCTTTAAAATATTTAAATTCCTTTCGGCTTCAATTCGAGTTTTAAAATTACCTACCCAAACCTTGTACATCGGCGTGCTAAAAACTATTGTAGCATCATACTCTTTACTATCTTTTTTGAATTGAATTAGTGTTTTTTTTGACTCTTCACTTGTACCATTAAAAATTTGAATTTTATAGGGACTATTAATTGTAATTGAGGAATTTACTTTCCTTTTTTCAATTAATAATTGTTCTAATTTTGGATCCTGAGATACAGTAACTTGTTGCGCTATTAATAGGTTAGATTTTGAAAAAATAAGAAAAAATAAAATGCACTTAAAAAAGCGTTTTTTTGTTAAAAATTTCATAATTAATTGATTTTTATGCAAATGTAAAACTTCTATAAAGAAATAAAACTCTTTTTTTATTTAGAATTAGTATAAATTATAAATTAAGATATTTTAGGGTTTTGAGAATAGTTCATATATTGTATTTTTGCTCAAGTTTAAAAAAAGTGTATTAGGTTTTCATTAAATCAATAAAAACAACACAAATTAGTCGATAATCATTTATAATATGAAAAAAGTGGGTAACCATAATTCGATTTCCAGAATTTATTCATTTGGTTTAGCAGTATTGCTAACATTCTCCTTGTCAACATTTGCGCAAACAGCACCAGCGGCTCCAGCAACACCTGCGGCTCCAGCGGATGCTACTGCAATGAAAGCAGATGCTGCGCCAGCAGCAGGAGCAGCAGATCCAGTAAAAGGAAAAGAATTATTCAACACAAACTGTGCAGCTTGTCATGGTTTAGACAAGAAAATGACGGGACCAGCTCTTAGAGGAGTTACAGGTCGTCACAAAAAAGAGTGGTTTTATGGATGGATTAAAAACAGCTCTGCCTTAATCAAATCAGGTGATGCTGATGCAGTTAAGCTATGGGAAGAATACAAGCCTTCTGTAATGACTGCTTTCCCTCAATTATCTAATACTGATATTGATAACATTTTAGCTTACACCGATGAGGTTAAAGTTGAAACCCCTGCAGCCACTGCAGCAACTCCAGGAGCAGCAACAACTGATCAAAGCGGAATTTCAAATAACATTATTCTTGGCGCACTATCACTTGTGATGTTCATGTTGGTAATTATGTTGTTCCTTGTGAACAATGTATTATCTAAAATTGCAAAAGCAAATGGTATTGAAGTGGCTAAAAAAGAAGCTTCTTTACCAATTTGGAAAGCATTTGCAAAAAACCAATTCTTAATGGTTGTTTCAGCAATTGTATTCCTATTAGCAAGTGCTTATTTTATGTATGGATTCTTTATGCAAGTTGGTGTTGATCAAGATTATGCTCCAATTCAGCCAATTCATTATTCACACCGTATTCACGCTGGAAACAATAAAATAGATTGTAAATATTGTCACTCTTCAGCAAGAGTTAGTAAAAATGCTGGAATTCCTTCATTAAATGTATGTATGAATTGTCACAAAAACATTTCAGAAGTTTCAGATACAACTTCAACTGTTGATGGACATACTAAAGCATTTTATGATAACGAAATCAAGAAATTATATGCAGCTGTTGGTTGGGATGGATCTAAATATACTGGAAAAACACAACCAGTTAAATGGGTTAGAATTCACAATTTACCAGACTTTGCTTATTTCAATCACTCTCAACACGTAACTGTTGCAGGTATTGAGTGTCAAAAATGTCACGGACCGGTTCAAACTTACGAAGTACAAAAACAATTTGCTCCATTAACAATGGGATGGTGTATTGATTGCCACCGTCAAACCGAAGTTAAAATGGAAGGAAATGCTTACTACGATAAAATTCACAAAGAACTTTCTAAAAAATATGGTGTAGACAAATTGACTGCAGCACAAATGGGAGGTTTAGAGTGTGGTAAGTGTCACTATTAATCAAATTATTAAGATCTAATATATATATATACGATGTCATCTAACAAAAAATACTGGAAAAGTGTTGAGGAACTAAACGAAAATAGTTCTATTGTTGAGACGCTAAGAAATAATGAATTTATTGAAGAAATTCCAACTTCAGACTTTCTTTCTGATAAAGATTCATTAGCTTCTTCATCAACTACTCGTCGTGATTTCTTAAAGTACGTTGGTTTCACCACTGCTGCTGCATCGCTAGCTGCATGTGAAGGACCCGTTCACAAATCAATTCCTTATGTGGTACAACCAGATACAATCATTCCTGGGGTTGCAGATTTTTATGCAACTACTATGTTTGATGGTTTTGATTTTGCAAATCTTTTAGTAAAAACAAGAGAAGGTCGTCCAATTAAAATTGAAAACAATACTATCGAAGGAGCTAAGTTTGCTGCAAATGCAAGAGTACATGCTTCGGTATTGTCTTTATATGATAGTATGCGTCTTAAATCTCCAAAAATGGATGCTAAATCAGCAACTTGGAGTGAAGTAAACGCAGCAATCAAAGCAAGTTTAGCAGAAGCTAAAGGAGCTGGAAAGCAAGTGGTATTATTAACCAATACTTTAGCAAGTCCATCTTCTGAAAGATTAATTGCAGATTTCATTGCAAAAAATCCTACTGCAAAACATGTTGTTTATGATGCCGTTTCAGAATCTGCTGCATTAGATGCTTTTGAAGCAGTTTATGGCGAAAGAGCTTTAGCTGATTATGATTTTTCTAAAGCAAATACAATCGTTGCTCTTGATGCCGATTTCTTAGGAGACTGGCAAGGTGGAAGCTATGATGCAGGTTATGCAAAAGGAAGAGTACCTCAAGCGGGTAAAATGTCTAAGCACTATCAATTTGAAGCAAACATGACACTTTCGGGTGCTGCTGCAGATAAAAGAGTGCCAATGACAATTGCGAATCAAAAACAAGCATTAGTAAAAATATATAATATAGTTACAGGCGCTTCTGTTGCAACAGGAAAAATTGAAAATGAAGCAGAAGTTGTAAAAGCTGCCAATCAGTTGAAAGCTGCAGGAAGTAAAGGACTTCTAGTTTCTGGAATTCAAGATAAAAACGCTCAATTATTAGTTATCGCAATTAATCAAGTTTTAAAAAGCGACGCTTTAGCATCAGCTGGAGCAAGATTAATTCGTCAAGGATCTAATGAAAAAGTTGCGCAATTAATTGCAGATATGAATGCTGGATCGGTTCACACTTTAATTATGAGTGGTGTAAATCCAGTTTATACTTTGGCAAACAGCAGTTCTTTTGTTGCAGGTCTTAAAAAAGTAAAAACATCAGTTGCCTTCTCAATTAAAGAAGATGAAACTGCAGAAGTAGTTAAAATTGCTGCTGCTGCACCTCATTATTTAGAGTCATGGAACGATCATACTTTGACTAAAGGAACTTATTCTTTGGTTCAACGAACAATCCGACCTTTATTTAATACCAAACAATTCCAAGAGGCTTTAATGTCATGGAACGGTATTGCAGGCACTTATTATGATTATGTAAAAGCTACTTCAGCATCATTTATTGCTGGAAGTACTTGGAATAAAGTTTTACACGATGGATTAATTGTTTCTGGTGCTACAGGAATTGCAGGAGGTACTGCTGATTACAGTGCTGCTGCTGCTGCTTTAGCAAAAGCTACACCTTCTAAAGACTTCGAATTAGTATTATATACTAAAACTGGTTTAGGAGATGGTCAACAAGCTAACAATCCATGGTTACAAGAGTTTCCAGATCCAATTACAAGAGTATCTTGGGATAACTATGTAACTGTATCACAAGCTGACGCGGCTACTTTATCTTTAGAGAATAAAATTGTTGCAAATGGAGGTCTTAACGGAAGTTATGCTACATTAACAGTTAATGGAGTAAAATTAGAAAATGTTCCAGTAATTGTGCAACCAGGTCAAGCTAAAGGAACTTTAGGTTTAGCACTTGGATATGGTAAAAAAGCTTCACTAAAAGAAGAAATGCAAGTAGGAGTTAACGCTTACTTGTTATACAATAACTTTAATAATGTACAATCAGCTACACTTTCTAAAGCGAGTGGAGAACATGAGTTTGCTTGTGTTCAATCACAAAAAACGTTAATGGGTAGAGGTGATATTGTTAAAGAAACAACATTAGAAATTTTCAATACTAAAGATGCTAAAGAATGGAATCCTGTTCCTATGGTTTCTTTAGATCACAAAGAAGTAGAAGCTACTAAAGTAGATTTATGGGAGTCATTTGATCGTTCAATTGGACATCACTTTAACTTATCAATCGACTTAAATGCATGTACAGGTTGTGGGGCTTGCGTTATTGCATGTCATGCTGAAAATAATGTGCCAGTTGTAGGAAAATCAGAGGTTAGAAGAAGTCGTGATATGCACTGGTTGCGTATTGATAGATATTACTCATCTGAGGAAACTTTTGCTGGTGATAATGAGAAAAAAGAAAGTTTCGACGGATTATTTGGAGCAAAAGGATCTCTTGGTGGTTTTGGAAGCATGGAACATCCAGCTGATAACCCACAAGTAGCATTCCAACCTGTAATGTGTCAACATTGTAACCACGCACCTTGTGAAACAGTTTGTCCTGTTGCAGCTACTTCTCACGGTCGTCAAGGTCAAAACCAAATGGCTTATAACAGATGTGTAGGTACTCGTTACTGCGCTAACAACTGTCCGT
>JACCDK010997306.1_pt1 | contig 13971 bp, 14 predicted proteins | sample 7445871 | NCBI WGS metagenome assembly JACCDK01 (sample SAMN15323436, study PRJNA562643) | freshwater metagenome | isolation source: river surface water | place: USA:Blue River Watershed | collected 2017-08-15 | reverse complement strand
ATAAAGGACTAGCGCACGCATTCCTTCAGAGTAAGACTTCTGCACCATCAAAGAACGACGCACATCTGGGTGATGAATAATGGTTACACGCGGGCTGGCTTTATCGTTCATTACCTTCATATCGCCGCCTTGTACGCGCACCTTTGCGTATGCCAGAGCTTGTTGGTAGCCAGCAGATAGCGTTGCAATTGCTTTGGTACCGACCATCATTCGCGCGAATTCAATAACTTTAAACATCTGCGCGATACCTTCGTGAACTTCACCAAGCAAGTAACCAACAGCTGGCTCTTTCTCACCTAGGTTGACTTCACAAGTAGCTGAAACGTTAAGCCCCATCTTGCTTTCTAACGATGTTACATAAACACCATTGCGCTTACCTAGCTCACCAGTTTTCAAATCAAACATAAACTTTGGAATCAAAAAGAGAGATAAACCTTTTGTTCCGGGTCCGCCACCTTCACGGCGAGCAAGAACGAAGTGCATTACATTTTCATAGAAGTCAGCATCGCCAGAAGTGATGTAACGCTTTGTTCCGGTGATATGCCAAGTGCCATCTGGTTGTTGCACAGCTTTACTGCGTCCGGCTCCAACATCAGAACCTGCATCTGGTTCAGTTAACTGCATAGTTGCGCCCCAGTGGCGATCGACCATAAGTTTTGCCATCTGCTTTTGTTCTTCAGTTCCTAATACATAGGCAACTTGTGCGAAGGCGTAACCAGATGCGTAGATATGAATCGCAGGGTTTGAGCCGAGCACCATCTCTGCAATTGCCCAACGCACAGTTGCTGGAACTTTTGTTCCGCCTAAATCAACTGGTGCATCAAGGCGCCACCATTCGCCATCAACATATGCTTTGTAAGATTTTTTAAAACTTTCTGGAAGAGTTACATTGCCAGTCTCTTTATTTAGAATTGCACCAACTCGATCGCCTTCTACAAAAGATTCGGCAAGATCGTTCTCGGTAAGGCGCTTCATCTCTTCCAACATGCCCATCGATGTTTCGCGATCTAGCTCGCTAAAGATGGAAGTTCCCAGCACCTTTTCAGTGCCGAGCAGGTCAAAGAGGCAGAATTCGATATCGCGCAGATTGGCGTTGTAGTGGCTCATAGGCAAATAATGCTACCCACCAGTAACTTATGCAAGCCAAAAGTCAGTCTTTTAACCACGGTCATATAGGCTCACGCCGTGCTACTCAGTGATCGCGATATCCGCGCCGAAATTACCGCCGGCCGCGTAGCCGTCGAACCATTTGAAGAGGCGATGATCCAACCGTCTTCGGTTGATGTCCGCCTCGATAAGTTCTTCCGCGTCTTTGAAAACCATAAGTACTCAGTTATCGATCCATCGATCGAACAATCTGAGTTAACCCGTGAAGTTGTTGCCGACGATGGCGAAGCATTTATCTTGCATCCTGGTGAATTCGTTCTTGCCAGCACCTACGAAGTTATCACTTTGCCAGATGACATCGCCGGCCGCCTAGAAGGAAAATCTTCACTTGGTCGCCTTGGTCTTTTAACTCACTCAACCGCTGGCTTTATCGATCCTGGTTTTTCCGGCCACATCACCCTTGAACTATCGAACGTGGCTAATTTGCCAGTTAAGTTATTTCCGGGGATGAAGATCGGCCAGCTCTGCCTGATCAAACTCTCTTCACCTGCCGAACATCCTTATGGCTCAGCAATTTATGCTTCTCGCTACCAAGGACAGCGCGGACCAACTCCGAGCCGTTCCTTTATGAATTTTCACCAGAGTAAGATTAAGTAGTTAGCAAGGGAATACAACCTTTGCTTAAGGGGTTGGAATAACTATGGAAATCATCATTGCGCTCGCCGTCGTCGGCTTACTCGTTCTCTTCTTTATCGCACAATACAACCGCTTGATTCGTTTGAATATCGCGGTAGATGAATCATTTGCGCAGATTGAAGTGCAGTTAAAGCGCCGTGCTGATTTAATCCCAAATTTAGTTGAAACCGTTAAAGGTTATGCCGCGCACGAACAAAGCACCTTTGATGCAGTGGTCTCCGCTCGCGCCAAAGCAACCACAGCTTCAGGAGTTGCCGATGTTGCAGCCGCTGATGGAATGTTGACGCAAGCTCTCCGCGGCTTGCTTGCAGTAGCTGAGGCATACCCTGATCTAAAGGCGTCAAGTAACTTTTTATCTTTACAAGAAGAGCTTTCAACCACTGAAAACAAAGTTGCATTCGCTCGCCAGTTCTACAACGACAATGTGCGCAATCTAAATACCGCTGTAAAAACCATCCCGACCAACTTTTTCGCTGGTTTTGCCAAGGTAACAGAGCGAGAATTCTATGAAGTCGAAGATCCACAAGAGCGCAACGTTCCAAAGGTTGCTTTCTAAAAAGTAATGGCAACTCACGACTTTCGCGCCCAGCAAAGTGCTAATAAAGGTAAGACATATTTTCTTCTTGCCTCAATGGGTTTACTAACCGGACTTGTTGCATATGCAGCGCTGACTTACTTTGGCGCGGGCACATCTACTTTCATGGTGCCACTTGCCATAGGCATCTCACTGGTAGGCGTGTGGGGCTCTTATTACGGTTCAGATAAATTAGTTTTAAAGATGACCGGTGCAAAGTTAATCCAGCGCGAAGATAACCCAGAACTTTTCAACGTGATTGAAGAAGTTGTAATCGCTAGCGGCTTGCCGATGCCAAAAGTGGCAATAGTTGTAGATAGCGCTCCAAATGCCTTCGCTACGGGACGCGACCCAGACCATGCGCTAATTGCATTCACAACTCGTATTTTGGAGATTATGGATCGCGAAGAATTACAAGGTGTAATCGCTCACGAGCTATCGCATGTTGCAAATAGAGATACTTTAGTTTCGGCAGTGGCGGCTACAACGGCGGGAGCGATTGCGATCTTGAGCGATTTCTTAATGCGCATGATGTGGTTCGGCGGCGGTCGTCGCGATCGTGATAGCAGCGCAAACCCTGTGCTATTAATCGTTTCTTTATTTGTCTTAATCTTGGCACCAATTGCTGCAACTTTACTTAAGAGCGCGATTTCTCGCCGCCGTGAATCACTAGCTGATGCCACTGCGGTTTCATTTACCCGTAACCCAGCAGGTTTGCGTAAGGCTTTAGAAGTTTTGGCTGCTGATTCGACAGTGGTTCATCAGAAATCAAATGCAGTTGCACATATCTGGATCGAATCACCGTTGGATGGCAAAGCAGTTTCCAAGATGTTCTCTACCCACCCACCGATTGAAGAGCGCATCGCAACGCTGCGTGCAATGGAGTCGCTCGGAAATTAAGAGTTAAGCAGATACCGGAAAGAAGAGCGTAAAAGCTGCTCCCTTACCAATCTCTGATTCCACACTAACTTGACCCGCGTGAGCGCGCATAACTGCATCTACGATTGAAAGACCGAGACCGGTTCCTTCACCATCGGTGCGCACTCGCGAACTATCGGCGCGATAGAAGCGTTCAAAGATTCGCTCCTGATCTTTCTTAGATAAGCCAGGCCCATTATCTGCAATACGAATTCGTACCCCATCATCGCTTTGGCTAACAGAAACATCGATCGTCGTTCCTGCAGGAGTATGGGTGCGAGCATTCGCCAAAAGATTGGCGACAACTTGATGAATACGATCGTTATCGCCAAGTGCGTAAATCTCTTCATCCGAGTTGTTAAAGGTGACCATATGGTTAGGGCCTGCGGCACGAGCGGATTCAACTGCATCTAAAACCAGCTTACTTAAATTAACCGGTTCAGCTTTCATTTCGCGAGATTGATCAAGGCGAGCCAGCAACAACAAATCTTCAACAAGTGAACCCATGCGCTTTGACTCGTTTTCAATTCTTCCAATTAACTCTTTAGTTTTTTCTTCGCCCGTGACAGCGCCTTGGCGATGTAATTCAGCAAAACCCCGAATAGCGGTAATTGGAGTTCGTAGCTCGTGCGATGCATCTGCCACAAATCGACGTAATTTACTTTCGCTTTCTACACGAGCACCGAAAGATTCCTCAATTCGCCCTAACATTGTATTTAGAGTTTTAACGAGCCGTCCGACTTCAGTATTTGGTTTCACATCGGGTAATCGTGCGGTTAAATCGCCTTCAGCGATACGCACAGCGGTTGCCTCGACAGTTGCAAGCGGACGAAGTCCAACTGTGATCACCTTACGAGATGCAAGTGCGATAAAGAAAATCATTACTAAACCAATTAAAATAAAGAGCGCTTGTAAGCGGCGCAGAGTGCGATCAATGTCTTCAAATGATTGTGCGACAACAACGGTGCCTAAACCAGAAGGAAGACGCTGGGCGATTGCACGAAAATCAGAGTGAGGCGTTTCGATCGTGAATGGGCGGCTGGCGCGCTCAACAACTTCTTCAGGGGTTATCTCTTGTAAATAACTCGTAATCTCAGTTCTGTTTAAATCACCGCCGATTTGTCCAAGAACAATGCCGGCTGGACCAATTAAGGTAACTGAGATTGAAGTTGGTACGCGCTGCAGAGGAACTTCAGCTGCTCGCTTTTCATTCTCTTCCTCTTCTTCTCGGGCTTCAAAAGCAATTCCAGCTCGTTCTACACGAGGAAGTGAGCCACCAGCAACGCTTATCAACTCAGAATCCATCTGCTGTGTTAAGTAGGTGCGCAGAAGCGTTTGTGCAGCAACATCTGATGCAATTACGCCCATTGCCGAAAGGAGAACTACGCCGAGTGTTAAGCGGTTAAGTAAACTCCAATTCGATAATGGGCTATACATTTATTTCGCAGCAGGCAATCTCAACCGATAACCAACGCCGCGCACAGTATGAATCAATGGTGGATCAAATGAGTCGACTTTTTTACGCAGGTAAGAAATGTAAGTTTCAACGATTCCAGCATCGCCTCTAAAGTCGTATTGCCAAACGTGATCCAATATTTGAGCCTTTGAAACAACGCGGTCGGCGTTAATCAATAAATAACGAAGTAACTGGAATTCAGTAGGAGACATTTCTAATAGATTTCCAGCTCTGTGCACTTCGTGAGTTGCTTCGTTTAATTCCAGATCTGCGAAGCGAATTTTCTCGTCATCTGTATCTATTTCCACAACTCCGATACGGCGAAGGAGTGCACGTAAGCGCGCGACAAGTTCTTCCAAGCTAAATGGCTTAGTCATGTAATCATCGCCACCAATTGTTAAGCCGGCGACCTTATCGTCCATGCCATCTTTTGCTGTTAAAAATAAGACTCCAACATTTAAACCTTCACTGCGCAACTGGCGACAGACTTCAAAACCATCAAGATCGGGCATCATCACATCGAGGACAACTGCGTGCGGTTTAAATTCTTCGGCAATAGTGAGCGCTTCTGCGCCCGTTGCTGCAGTGCGAACTTCAAAACCAACAAAGCGTAGGCTTGTGGAAATCAGGTCGCTGATGCTCTTTTCATCATCGACAACAAGAATGCGGTGAGAGGTCTTACTTTCAAGGGTGGCCATGGAATGACAATGCTCCCATGACCTGTGAGAACGCTGAGAATATGGTCAGTTATCGCTCAAAGACGCGCCATCGCCATTTACTCAAGCGAAGACGCTTTGCCCAAACCCGATTGGCTAGCGCCATTTAGTTGCGAGGCTGAAACCAATTCCGATAAAGCTAAAGCCGATAATCATGTTCCAAGCGCCGATATCTGGGATCGGGAAGCGAGTCTGCGTCACGTAGAAAACAACGATCCAGAAGAGGCCGATCAAGAAATTAGCGACCATTACGGGGGCTAACCAGCGTGGACTCTCAAGTGGGCCACTTGGCTGGGTTTCGTGAATCAACTCATCGTGAGCGCGCTGCTCCTGGACTTTCTTACGTAATTTCGACTTAGGCATGGTTAAAGGTTACAGGCTAAATCGAATACTGGAAACAGCGCTGCCCTCCTCCTGCCAGAATTGGGCCATGGCCCGGCTCCTTGTCGTCGATAACTACGACTCCTTTGTCTTTAACTTGGTGCAGTACTTAGGCCAACTTGGAGCTGAGTGCAACGTCAAACGTAACGACGAAGTCGCGGCAAGTGAAGCTAGTAATTATGACGGAGTCTTAATATCTCCTGGACCCGGAACCCCTGAAGCAGCTGGTGTAAGTATTGAGATGATCAAATACTGCGCAGAAAAGAAAATTCCACTCTTTGGAGTTTGTTTAGGCCATCAGGCAATCGGTGTGGCTTTCGGTGCAACTGTTTCGCGCGCACCAGAACTTTTGCACGGCAAGACTTCCCAAGTAGTTCACGAAGGCAAAGGCGTTTTACTTAACTTGCCTTCGCCATTTACCGCAACTCGTTATCACTCACTTGCTGTTGAACGAGAAACAGTTTCAAATGAACTCGAAATCACCGGCTCAACTGATTCTGGAGTTGTGATGTCGCTGCGCCATAAAACCTTGCCGATTGAAGGCGTGCAATTCCATCCAGAGTCTGTGTTAACAGAACACGGGCATCTAATGTTGGCAAACTGGTTAACGCAATGTGGAGATAAAGGCGCGCTCGCTAAATCTGTCGGCTTATCTCCAGTTGTCGGCCGTCGCTCTTAATTTACGGAGCTTTATTAATTGTAATTGTTACTGGCTTACCAATAGTTTGTGTTGTACCGGCATCAGGTGCTTGACGAATCACAACTCCGATCGCTTGTGAAGCGTCGTAATCATTGAATTCGCGGACCAAGAACCCGGCTTGAATAAGTAAAGTCTTAGCTTGAATTGCTTCGACTCCAATTAGATTTGGAATCTCCACTTCGCCGCTAGCAATTGTTAGAACAACGCCCGTACCTGCAGTAATTTTCGAACCCGGCTCAGGTGTCACTGTTAAAACAGTTCCCTGAACTTCATCAGATGGTGCAGCTTCAGTTCTGGCGATCACCAAGCCAGCAGCAGCAAGTGCTGTGCGCGCATCGATGAGTGACATACCTACTAAACCATCAGGAACTATCGCATCTCCTGGACCGTCAGAGATAGTCAAGGTGACTGCAGAACCCTTTGTAACTTGAGATGTAGCAAGTGGAATCTGGCTGGCTACGCGATCCTTTGGAATTCGTGGGTCGGGAGCGCGTTGAACTGTGATTGTGTACCCGGGTAACAAGGCGCGCGCTTCGGACTCAGTTAAGCCAACGACATTTGGAATTTCATTGCCAAGAGAGGGAGTAGAACCACCATTTAGTGAAAGACCCACAACCGCCGCAATCGCTGTAGCGAAAATTGCGATGCCAGAAATAATTGCAGTGCGACGAGTTACGAAAGGCGCACGTGCAATCTTTGTAGAAATATTCTGTCCGCCGCGAATCTTATTTATATCTTCCAACATTGCACTTGCGGAGATATAACGATCTTCTGGTTTCTTGGCAAGTGCGACCGTTAATAAAACTTCTACGCTCTCAGGAAGATCAGGCTGTAACTGACGAGCGGGGGTTAAAACTCCCGAGACATGTTGATATGCGATAGATACCGGTGTTTCGCCAGTGTATGGGGGACGACCAGTTAAGAGTTCGAATAACAAACATCCAGTTGAGTAAATATCAGTTGGAGCATCTGCCACTTCACCAAGGGCTTGTTCTGGAGATAAATATTGCGCAGTTCCGACAACATTCCACGTGCTTGTTAAAGTCGCACCAAGATCATCCATTGCGCGCGCGATTCCAAAATCCATCACCTTAACGTCGCCTTTATCGGTGATCATCACATTCGCTGGCTTGATATCGCGGTGGACGATTCCTCGTTGATGCGAATAATCAAGTGCCGCGAGAATTCCTGCACCGATTTCAAGTGCGCGATCAAGTGGCAATCTTTCTCCATCGTGAATTAATTCGCGAAGGGTGTGGCCAGATACCAACTCCATAACTATGTATGGCGCTGGTTCTTCACCTGAGTCATAAACCGCAACAATTCCGGGATGGTTTAATCCGGCAGCCGCCTTTGCTTCTTTGCGAAAGCGTGCAACGAATGTTGAATCTTTTGCTAGATCACTGCGCAGAATCTTTACCGCAACTTCACGCGATAACCGCTGGTCTTGTGCGATATATACATCGGCCATTCCACCAGTGCCGATCATGGCTCCAAGTTGGTAGCGGCCGCCTAAAACTTTGCTGTTCATGCTTTAGCCGCTCCCAACTTTTCAACTTCAGAATCGCTAGATTCAACTAGATCTGCCAAGACTATGGTGACGTTATCAGGTGCGCCATTTATATATGTGGCATCAATCAGAGCATCCACGGCTGCCGCCGCATCCTTACCTTTAATCAAAGATTTAATTTCCTTGTCGCTTAAAACACCGGTCAATCCGTCACTGCATACTAAGTAGCGATCCTTAATTTTTCCTTCGAAGACGTGAAGTGAAGGCTCGAGCGTGCCTTCGCCCATCAACGCTTGGGTCAACATTGATCTCTGTGGATGAATCTGGGCATCTGATTCGGAGATAATTCCTTTATTAAGTAACTCTTGCAGAACGGTGTGATCCCCGCTTAATTGTTCAAAATCATTGCCCCGGAGTCGATAAGCCCGTGAATCCCCGATATGTAGCAGTGAGATCTCTGAGTTATTCACAAAGAGCGCAGTAAGTGTTGTTCCCATACCTGCTAGCTGCGGTTCATCCTGTGTGACCAAATGGATATGGCTATCTATTGTGTGAAGCGAATTAAGGAATAAGTCGCTCGCGGATTCGCTATCAATATCTCCATTGATAAATGTAGGCGCAATTTCTGAAAGAGTGTTTATTGCAACTGCAGATGCAACCTCACCACCCGCATGACCGCCCATGCCATCGGCGACTGCGATTAGTTGCGAACCGGTAAGCGCAGAATCTTCATTGCCATTTCGCACCAAACCGACAGCAGATCGCGCTGCACATTTGAAGTAAAGCCGGCTCATACCGCTTAGCCTAATGGTGTTAATCTCGAACTATGAAGATCTACGCTCATCGCGGGGCATCTCATGACTATCCAGAGATGACGATGGCGGCTTTCGAAGCGGCGGTTAAGCAAGGCGCCGATGGACTCGAGTGCGATCTGAGATTAAGCAAAGATGGTGTGGCGGTTCTGTGGCACGACGCAGATCTAACTCGCATCGCAAATGATAAAGCGTTGGTTTCAGGCAGTACCTACGCGCAGCTAAAAGGAATTTATCCGCAGATATTAACTTTGGATGAAATATTAGATTTTGCAATTACCCAGAAGGTATCGCTTTTTTTAGAGACTAAACACCCCGTTCCATCACGTACCGCGATTGAAGATCATCTTGTTGCAAAGATAAGTAAAGAATCAAAGCGTATAAAAAAGTCTGGTGTTGAAGTCAATGTAATGTCATTTTCTTGGCTAGCGATAGAACGTATCAAAAGTTTAGATATAAGTATTGCAACTACATATTTACTTCATAACCACTTGCCACTGTTTAGCGCTCTCCACTCTTCCGCTAAATCGCTTGGGCCAGAAATTATCCAATTACGTAAAGATCCAGAACTGGCTACAAAGATAAAGGCCTCTGGCCGCAAGTTAAGCGTTTGGACTGTCAATGATCCGTCAGATATAGAACTTTGCCATCGCTTAGATGTGGACAATCTCATTACTGATCGCCCGGCCTTTGCGCGGGAAATCTTGCGTACTCTTTAGCGAGAAATTTAATTAGGGATCGGCGGCCGCTTATAAGCAGGTATCCTTAATCAGTGAGCGCATCAGAAAGCCATAGATTTGCCTACTTAGGTCCAGTTGGGACTTTTACTGAGGCTGCGCTAAAAAAGATTAGTTGTGATTCAGATGTACTGATTCCATTCGCAAATGTAACCGCTGCGCTAAATGCAGTTCGCACCGGCGATGCGGATTATGCGCTCGTACCAATTGAAAATTCAGTAGAAGGAGTTGTAGCGCGCACGCTCGATGAGTTAGCCACAGGAGATCCACTCACGATTGCCGCAGAAGTAACACTTCCGGTCTCCTTTGCTCTAATGGCTAAACCTGGGACCACAAACTTCGCGCGAATTGGCACCCACCCACATGCAGAATCGCAATGCCGTGCATTTATCGCCAAGAACTATCCGCATGCAGAAATTGTTCCGACCAATTCAACTTCCGCGGCTGCAGAACTTGTCAGCAAGGGCGAGCTAGATGCGGCGATAGCATCAAACGTTGCCGCATCACATTTTGGTTTAGAGATAATCGCAGAAGATATTGGTGATAACACCGGAGCAGTAACCCGCTTTATCTGCGCCCAGAAACCTGGCTGGGTTCCTGAAGCCACCGGTAATGACCGAACCTCAATTGCGGTCTTTATAGATATCGACCATGCTGGCGCCTTACTAGAGATCTTGCAAGTCTTCGCAAAAAATAGCGTCAACCTGACATTTATTCAGAGTCGTCCCACTGGTCGCGAATTAGGTCACTACCATTTCATCATTGATGTGGAAGGCCACATCAATGATTCGGCAGTCGGCGAGAGCATTGCAGAGCTACGAGAAATCTGTGATGACATTAGGTTCTTAGGTTCTTATCCAAGAGAGGCGCAATAAGAGTGATTGATATTAAGTTCTTGCGCGAAAACCCTGATGTTGTGCGCTCCTCGCAGAAAGGTCGCGGCGAAGATGTCGCGATCGTTGATCAAGTAATTGCAATTGATGAGATCCGCCGCACCGCACTTGCTGAATTTGAAACCCTACGCGCACAGCAGAATGCGCTCTCCAAGTCAGTTGGCGCTGCAAAAGGCGATGAAAAAGCTGCGCTGCTTGAGAACGCCAAGGCCCTTGCTGAAAGCGTAAAGGCGGCAGATGCCAAGCGGGCAGAAGTCGAAGCGCAAGCAGATGCACTCGTGATGAAGCTTTCAAATCTCTTAGATCCCGAAGCTCCAATCGGTGGCGAAGCAGATTTTGTAACAATTGAACACGTCGGCATACCTCGTGACTTTGCTAAAGATGGATTTGAGGCAAAAGATCACGTTGAGCTCGGCAAATTACTTGGTGCAATTGATACTGAGCGTGGTGCAAAAGTTTCTGGTTCACGTTCATATTACTTAACCGGTGTCGGTGCAATGTTGGAATTCGCACTAGTTAACTATGCGATTCAAAGCGCACTAAAGGCCGGATTTACTCCAGTGATTCCACCTGTTCTGGTAAAGCCTGCTGCAATGGAAGGCACAGGATTTCTCGGACAAGCGGCTGAAAATGTTTATCATCTAGAGAAAGATGATTACTACTTAGTTGGTACAAGCGAAGTTCCTCTTGCGGCATATCACATGGATGAAGTTCTTCCAGCTGAGAAACTTCCGCTTCGTTACGCCGGATATTCATCATGTTTTCGTCGTGAAGCAGGAAGCTACGGCAAAGATACCCGCGGCACTATTCGCGTCCACCAGTCTGATAAAGTTGAAATGTTCTCATTCTGCAGGCCCGAAGATGCCAAGGCTGAGCACGCTCGGCTCTTGCAATGGGAGAAAGATTTCCTAAACGCAATGGAGATTCCATTCCGAGTAATCGATGTTGCATCAGGTGATTTAGGATCAAGTGCAACTCGCAAGTTTGATATTGAGGCTTGGATTCCTACTCAAAACGCATATCGCGAAGTAACAAGTACTTCTAATTGCACCGAATTCCAGGCTCGCCGTTTAAATATTCGATATAAAGATGCTGACGGAACTAAGCCAGTTGCAACGCTAAATGGCACGCTAGTTGCGATTCCACGCATGATTGTCGCGATTCTTGAGAATCATCAAAATTCAGACGGAACTGTCAATGTCCCAGCGGCCCTGCAACCATTCCTCGGAATGAAGAGATTTGAGCTTGTGTGATTGATCGCCGCCCCAAGTTAATAGCAACAGATTTAGATGGCACCATTGTTCCTCACGATGAAGGAATTTCACATCGCACTATTGCGGCATTTACCAAGGCCCGTGATTTAGGAATCGAAATTTTCTTTGTTACCGGTCGCCCTCCTCGCTGGATGGGAGATATACGTGAAGCATTTGATTTCGGAAGTGCAATTTGGTGTAACGGTGGACTTATCTACGACCTACACAATGATAAAGTTTTAGAGCAGTGGATGATTCAACCAACTGAATTACAACGAGCCGTGGATATTTTGCGTGACACAATTCCAAATGTTTCATTTGCAGTTGAATCAAATGATCACTTCCACCGCGAGAAGGCCTACATTCCACGTTGGGATATCGGAATGGATGATGTCGGAGTTGAAAGAATTGATACGGTGACTAATCGCCCTGCACTTAAATTGCTGGCGCGACTTTCACAACAAGAAATTTCCGCTGATGAAATGTTGGCGCTAGCCACCCCCGCTCTGCAGGGAGTCGTAAATGTCACGCACTCAGCAAATAACGATTCACTTCTTGAAGTTTCAGCGCTAGGAGTTTCTAAAGGTGAAACTTTGGCGATGATGGCAGCGCGTATCGGATTAACTGCAGATGATTGCGTCGCCTTCGGGGATAACCCAAATGACTTTTCAATGTTGCAATGGGCGGGTCGCTCGTATGCAATGATCGACGGCCACCCTGCAGGCCCAGCAAATGCGAAAGATGTGGCTCCTCCACACAACCAAGATGGCGTGGCAATAGTTATTGAAAAGCTCCTCGAACTTCCGCAGTAATTTCAGTCGATTTTTAATGCTTACCAAGTTCGGGTAACCTCTCCCACGGAGGGCTCGCATAGCGGCCGAGTGCACCGGTCTTGAAAACCGGCAAACGAAAGTTTCGTGGGTTCAAATCCCACGCCCTCCGCCAGTTTTTCTTCACCTGTGGCTGACTTCATAGCCTCACTGCGGGGTTACGCCTAGCCACTTTTGCCTAAGAAGCGCACACTTCTCCTTAGTGAATATCAATCCTGCAAAGGGCCTAAAGGGGTAGAAATGGCCGGAGTATTTTCTCCAAGCCGCGCCAAAATTAAAGAGCGCACGCTTCGCACAGATAAGTGGTGGTTAGAACCTGCGATCACTTTTGGAGTTTTATTTAGCTTCATCGTCTATGCAACGTTTCGCGCATTCGAAGGCGCAAATTATTACAAAGACCATTTAATCTCTCCTTTCTATTCACCATGTCTTTCAGAAGCTTGTGTACCTGAAGCAGTAATTATGGGCTGGACACCAGTCAGTGCAGAAATTCTCGGCTTCGCACTTTCACCAGCGCTAATCATTTTGATATTCCCACTTGGTTTTAGAATGACTTGCTATTACTACCGCAAGGCTTACTACCGTTCATTCTGGTTATCACCACCTGCTTGTGCAGTTGCAGAACCACACAGCAAGTACACAGGCGAGACACGGGCCCCACTGATTTTGCAGAACGCACACCGTTGGTTCTTCTATGCAGGTTTGGTCTTTAACGTAATTCTGACTTACGACGCAGTTATCTCATTTAAGAACGTTGATGGTGAGTGGGGCCATATGAGCGTCGGTTCACTTGTACTTGTGTTGAGTGCAACGATGCTCTGGTTGTATTCATTATCGTGTCACACCTGTCGCCATACAGTCGGCGGACGTTTAAAGCACTTCTCTAAACACCCAGTTCGTTACAAGCTCTGGAGTTGGGTTTCAGCGCTCAATCACAAGCATCAACAATTTGCTTGGTACTCACTTGCCGCTGTTGCCTTTGCCGATATTTATGTTCGCCAAGTTGCAACTGGCGCCTGGACCAATTTCTACTTCTTCTAAGGGATGCCAATAAATATGACTACAGAAAAAACAACTCTTGAGCGTCACAAGTATGACGTTCTCGTTATTGGTGCTGGCGGAGCTGGTTTACGCGCTGCGGTAGAAGCTCGCGAATCAGGCTTACGCGTTGCAATCATTTGTAAATCACTCTTTGGCAAGGCCCACACCGTTATGGCTGAAGGTGGAGCCGCGGCATCAATGGGAAATGCGAATTCAAACGACAATTGGATGGTTCACTTCCGCGACACTATGCGCGGTGGAAAGTTACTTAACCATTTCCGCATGGCAGAACTTCATGCCAAAGAATCTCCAGATCGCATCTGGGAACTTGAAATGTGGGGCGCGCT
>JACCDK011275278.1_pt1 | contig 13976 bp, 15 predicted proteins | sample 7445871 | NCBI WGS metagenome assembly JACCDK01 (sample SAMN15323436, study PRJNA562643) | freshwater metagenome | isolation source: river surface water | place: USA:Blue River Watershed | collected 2017-08-15 | reverse complement strand
AGCGACGGCGATGATAATCAGCAAAGTCGATACATCATAAACCCAAGCGAATTCTCATGGCCGAAGGGAATTAAAGTTACGGCCAAGCAACTTCAACTACTCAATCTCGCGTCTCAGGTATGGAGACATGCATCTTTATCGAGTGATGCAACGTCTGGATTGGCTCGACTCCGAGCACTTGGAGTTGCAAATGAGCAAACTTCACTCGGCGGCTTTGCACCAAGAATAAAAACAAGCGAGAACAGTTTTTATCCGCTAACCAATGCAATTTCCGAAAGAACTGAGATTTCGTTTGACTATCGCAAACCAGGACAAGACGAAGTGGTTAGACGAACAGTACAGCCTTGGAAACTTCGAAATGTTTCAGGACAGTGGTTGCTGGTGTGTTGGGATGTAACTGCGGGTGATGTCCGAAACTTCATGCTTCGTCGAATCGTTGGAAGACTTAAGTTCACCGGCAACACTTTCGATAAAGTTCCTGACACGTCTATCGAAGATGCCGTCAAGTCGCTAGACGAACACATAAAAGGTCAAGTTGCCACACTCTCAATAAAGCGTGACAGCATGGCATGGTTTCATTACGAAATCAGGTCGAATAGCGAATGGGAAGAAATTAAATTCCACTATATGGACCTTTGGCTGCTCGCCGAAGAGTTGCGAAGCTACGCCGGTGATTTCAAGGTTGTAGGACCTAAGGAACTCGAGGATGCCATACGAATTGGTTACGAAAAGGTGGCTGCAGACCATGGCTAAAAACGCTAAACCAACAAGCCAAGAGCGCTTTAATTTCATCGCCTCTCTCATTGCATATGTAATTCACAACGACTATTCGACCATCAAAGAAGTTGCCGAGCACTTTGAAGTGTCGGAGGTTTACGTGCGTGAGGCAATTTCCACAATGGTGAACACAGCCTCACTTCGCCCAGAAATGGAAGAGACGTACTACATGTACGACGAGGATGAGCTTGAAAAAGGAGTGATCCACCTTATTCAAACTGATGGTTTCGTCGAGGTGCCAAAACTTTCGGGACGCCAGGCTTCAGCGATTGCAGTGGGGCTGAACTACCTTAATTCACTTCCAAACTTCACAAATTCAGCCGAGATAGAAGAACTACTAAATCTACTCGGGCAAGGATCGGCTAGCGATGCGGTGCAAATAATCGATTACAAACCGGGCACTATTGATGCTGACGCCGCTGTTATTAGACAAGCGATGATTAATGGAAATCGAATAAGTTGTGAATACATCAATCAGCGTGGGGAAAAGAGCACACGAGAAATCGATCCGATACGCCTAGATCCGAATGGCGAACTTTGGTTCCTCAAAGGCTATTGCCTCAAGAATAAGGAACTTAGAAACTTCAGACTTGACCACATGCGAGCTGCAACTGAACTAGATGTTCCGATCTCGGCAGAGGCGCGTGAAATAGGCAACGAAATCGAGGAGGAATATGTCGCTTCCGAAACCGATGTCGAAGTAGTGATTGAGGTCGAACCTGAGGCATTTGGGCTGCTAACGGATTTTGGCGCAGAGATTGATGAAACTGAGTCAAAAACTGGAAAAACTCGAGCCACCATCAAAGTTGGCTACCTTCCAACCCTTGGACGAGTCATCAATCAGTACGGTGGAGCCGCTCGAGTCCTGGCCCCAGAGTCCGCTCGCAAGGCCGTGCGAAACTATGCACTTACAGCACTTGGGCGGCCACTGGATGAATCATTGAGCGAGGATTAATGCCCAATTGGTTTTGGTGGGTACTTTGGCCAGTTCTTGTCGTTGGATCGATCGGCTTCCTTGGACATCTGGGATACGAACTTATTCAAAAAGCAGTCAGAGCTGCCAAAGCCCTTGAGGGCACGACTGAGCAAATCCAAAAACTCGCAAGTGCGCTGGAAAATCCGACCCAACTGCCTAAATTTGAGGGCAACCTGCTCGATAACCCAGCTGAACTAGCGGGGGAACATACGCGTAACCTTAAGAAACGCGAGGCTAAGCGTCTAGCCGAACAGCGTAGGCTTATAAATAAGTTAATTGACTATCGTTCCGATGAAAGCGAGTTCCTGCCATGATTGGTACCCTCGAACGCCTTTGGCCAATCATTATCCTTATCGTGGTGCTGATTTGGGGCGGCCCTAAGCTCCCAGGTATGGCAAAGAACTTGGCCCAGTCGCTAAAAACCTTTAAAAAGGAAATCAAGGACGACGAGAAGACCTCTGACAAGAACAACGATTCCTCAAAGGAATAACGCCATCTAGCCATGGCACGACGTAAAAATCCAGAAGCCACGATGAGCCTTCGTGGGCACCTTGGAGAACTTAGAAAAAGACTCTTTTGGTCAGCGTTGTTTTTCGCAGTTGCAACCGTTGCCGGATGGTATTTGTTTGATCCTGTTTTTGAAGCGCTACAAAAACCAATTGTCGATTTAGCGGCTTCAAAGGGCATAAACGCCACCATCAACTTCAACTCTGTAGTTTCAGCATTCGATTTGCGCATGCAAATTTCTATGTTTATTGGGTTAATAATCTCAAGCCCATTTTGGCTATGGAACTTATGGGCTTTTATTACGCCTGGTCTCAAGAAAAATGAACGCAAATACAGCTTGGGGTTTTTACTTACCTCATTTCCATTGTTTATCGGCGGCTGCTCTTTGGCCTGGTACTCGCTTCCGACTTTCGTAAAAGCCTTGCTGGCATTTACGCCGCAGGGGAGCGCCAATATAATCAGCGCCAGCGATTACATTTTGTTTTCATTAAGAATTCTTTTGGTATTCGGAATTGCATTCGTACTTCCTGTTGTACTTGTGTTGCTTAATTTTCTAGGCATTCTGAGCTCGATTTCCATTCGAAAATCGTGGCGAATAGCAATCTTCCTGAGTGCTCTGCTTGCAGCCATGGCTACGCCAACCGCAGATCCGATGTCGATGTTCTTCCTAATGATCCCGCTAATTGCACTGTTTTACCTTGCGGTAGGCATTTCTGCACTTCGAGACAAAACCCAAGCGCGCAAAATAAAGAGTGCAGAGATTGTCGAATGAGCTGACACCTGCTGAGCGGTTTGCCAGAGCGAAACAAAGCAGGAAAAACAGTGCGGTGATTGAATTCACCGAACTCTTGAACTTTCCACTAGACCCTTTTCAGGAACAAGCCTGCCAGGCCCTGTCCGAAGGCAACGGCGTACTTGTTGCTGCGCCTACCGGAGCTGGAAAAACGATAGTTGGAGAATTTGCCATCCACCTGGCAATTCAAGAACAGCAGAAGGTTTTTTACACTACTCCAATCAAGGCACTCAGCAATCAGAAGTATTTGGAGCTAGTAAATCGCTACGGTCAGGAGCGAGTGGGCTTGCTCACGGGAGACTCTAACCAAAATGCTGACGCCCAAATAGTTGTTATGACTACCGAGGTTTTGCGAAACATGATTTACGCAAACAGCAACAATCTGATCAGCCTTGGTTACGTTGTGATGGATGAAGTTCACTACCTTGCAGATAGGGCTAGGGGTGCTGTTTGGGAAGAAGTTATTCTTCATCTGCCAAAAGACGTGCGAATTGTTTCGCTGAGTGCAACAGTTTCCAATGCTGAGGAATTTGGTGCTTGGCTCGATGAGGTTCGTGGAAATACCAAAGTCATAGTCAGCGAACACAGACCGGTTCCTCTAAATCAACACGTACTTTTCGGTGATGAGTTATTGGAACTATTTGATGGACGATCCAATTCTGTAAATCCGGAACTAACCCAGAAACACAACAACAAACTTCGCCAACACACTGCTCGCCCAACAAGAGGGCGACGCGGTTACCCTGGTGCGCCTCGCGGAGAGAATGTCATCGCTAGGTTAAGCAAGCCTGAAATCGTGGATATCCTTGACGATGCCGATTTACTTCCGGCAATTTTCTTCATCTTCTCGAGAGCTGGTTGCGAAGCCGCTGTTAGAGCATGCATGCATTCTTCTATTCGGTTGACTACAACCGAAGAGAAGCAAGAAATTCGACGCATTGTTGAAGAAAAGTGTTACAACATTGCAGATGAGGACCTAAATACTCTTGGCTATTTTGAATGGCTATCCGCACTCGAGCGTGGAGTTGCGGCACACCACGCCGGAATGCTTCCGGCTTTCAAAGAAGTCGTTGAGGAGTTATTCCTTAAGAAATTGGTCCGCGTGGTATTTGCCACAGAAACACTTTCACTTGGTATCAACATGCCAGCAAGAACCGTGGTACTTGAGCGCTTAGACAAGTTCAATGGTGAGGGTCGGGTGCAAATCACTCCAGGGGAGTACACCCAATACACGGGTCGTGCCGGTCGCAGAGGAATTGATACCGAAGGACATTCGGTTATCCAGTGGGGCGCAAATCTGGACCCAAATACCGTCGCCGGCCTAGCCAGCAAGCGCACCTACCCGCTTATCAGTTCATTTAGGCCGACCCACAACATGGCCGTTAATCTCGTAGAAGCCTTTGGGCGCGAACGCGCACGTGAAGTGCTCGAAACTTCCTTCGCGCAATTTCAAGCAGACAGATCTGTGGTTGGTCTCGCCCGTGGACTAAGAGAGAAACAGGAAACCTTAAACGGTTACGCCGACGCAATTAAGTGCCACCTCGGTGATTTTATGAAATATGCCTCCATGCGTAGGGAGATTTCGGACCTCGAAAAAGAATTTGCTTCGTCTCGGATTCGCGCTGAACGCGGGAAAGACATTAGAACAAGCAAGGGGCGCCATGAGAAAGAGCGCCACCTGAATCAGTTGAAGAAAAACATCAAGCACCATCCATGTCATAACTGCAATGACCGAGAAGCACACGCTAGATGGGCAGAGCGTTACTTCAAACTCAAACGGGAGCTAGACGCGTCCCTGAGTCAAATCGAAGGTAGAACTAATCAAGTTGCCCGAACCTTTGATCGGCTTTGCACTCTGCTTGAGGAACTTGAGTACATTGAAACACGCGGTGAAGACACGGTAGTTCTTGATCCCGGAAAACGATTGGCTCGTATTTATGGGGATCGCGATTTGCTAATTTCCGAAGCCATTCGACATGGGATTTGGAATGATCTTGATGCGTCCGGTTTGGCTGCAATGGCTGCGGCGATGGTTTATGAAGCTAGACGAGATGATGAACAAGAACTTCGTATGCCAAAAGGTAATTTCACTGACTTCGCTGAAAGAACCGCAGATTTATGGTGGGAGCTCGAATCACTCTCCAAGAAACATAAACTTCCCACTACCAACGGTCTCGATTTTTCCATCAGCTACGCATTTCATAGGTGGGCATCCGGAGCCAAATTAGAACAGGTCTTAGACATAGCAGACTTACTGCCGGGAGATTTCATCCGATGGGCAAAGCAGGTTATTGATGCGCTAGATCAAATTGCACAAAATACCGAAGGAAAACTCTCAGAGACCGCTAAAAATGCAATCGACCAAGTGAAGCGAGGAATTGTTGCGTACAGTTTCTACGGCTAAAAGCACTTTGATTCTCGGCTTGTTCGGTCTTGCCGGTGGGTTGATTTCATCGATGGCTTACCCAGATAACTCAATCTGGATAGCGATTTTCCCTGCGACGGCGTTGATGCTCTTCGCCATCGCCAAATCATCGGCAAAGCAGTCTGTTGTGGTCGGCTTTGTATCGGGATTTACTTTTTATGCATCACAGATTCCTTGGATGACGGTGTACCTCGGTCCGGTACCGTGGCTAGCGCTTTCTACCCTGGAAGCCGTAATTTTCGCAGCTGGAGCCTGGGCGATTAATCGGTTCTGGAACACCCGAAGAACTCAATCTCCTCTTTTGATCGCGACCGGAGTTGCAACCCTTTGGGTGGCACGCGAATGGTTGGCCTGCAATTTTCCATACGGTGGCTTTCCATGGTCACGTCTTGCGCTATCTCAATCAAACTCACCTTTGGCCAATTGGGTTTACTGGGGTGGCATTTCGTGGCTTAGCTTTGTAATTGTTTTTGCTACAGCCTTGGTGATGTTAACTTGGCATTCCAAATTGAAGCCAAACAATTGGGCGACTAGCCCCGTAGCAATAATTCTGGTCCTTATTTTCCTAGTGCCACAATTGACTCCCACATCCCAACACAGCAGATCTGGCTCATTAGATGTCGCCGCTGTTCAAGGGAATGCAAATGCAGGATTATTTGCTAATCCATCGCCTGGCAGTATTTTGAATAATCATCTGTCAGCTTCTAAGCAATTACTAAATGACAATCAAAAACCCGATGTAGTTGTCTGGCCAGAGAACGCGGCGGACCAGAACCCACTTAGTCAAGGCACTGCAAAAGCCCAGGTTCGAAATTTCGTAGATCAAGTTGATGCACCACTAATTTTCGGAACTATCACGTCGCGCGGTAGTGAAATCTATAACAGCTCAATACTTTGGCTTCCAAAAATCGGTCCGGTCGATTGGTATGACAAGAAGCGACCAGTAGCCTTTGGCGAATATGTTCCTGACCGCGCATTCTTCCGTCTACTAGCTCCGGACCTCATTGATCTGATTCCTCGCGGATACAGTTTTGGCACGCGCGACGGAATATTTGAAATACCTAAGCTGGCCACAAAGCTAGGCACCATGATCTGCTTCGAAGTGGCCGTTGACGACATCACTCGAGACCTTGTGCAACAAGGCGCTGAACTGCTAATTGTTCAAACCAATAACTCGGATTTTGGCACCACCAACGAATCTGCTCAGCAACTAGCCATCGCGAAACTTCGTGCCATAGAGAGTGGGAGAGTAGTGGTAAATATCTCTACCGTTGGGCTTTCCGCAATTGTTTTACCAACAGGTGAAGTGGTTGATTCACTTGAAGCGTACAAACCAGGATTGATGCGTCAGCAACTCGACCTATTATTGGATAAAACTCCGGCGATGCTTTTTGGCAGCCCGATTGACTTGATCATCAATTTTGCTGCGCTTGGAATTATTCTTTCTACAGTGCGACGGGGGCGTAGATGACTAGCAATTATCTAGTGATAATGCCCACTTACAACGAGAAAGAAAATTTGGCGCATTCAATTGCTGAACTTTTCAAGCACAATCCTTCAGTTGACCTACTAGTCGTAGATGACGCCAGTCCGGATGGAACTGGTCAATTGGCCGATCAGATTGCTCAAACTAATAAACAAATTTCAGTGCTGCATCGTTCAAGTAAGGAGGGCTTGGGTCCTGCTTACCTGGCGGGCTTCGACTATGGACTGCGCCACGGCTACAAATTTCTTGTGGAAATGGATGCTGACGGCAGCCATAGAGCGGTCGACCTTCAGCGATTGATTTCAGTAAGTACGTCCGCCGACTTGGTGATCGGTTCGCGCTGGGTTTCTGGTGGTTCCGTCGTGAACTGGCCAATGTTGAGAAAATTAATTTCAAAGTTGGGAAATCTATACACGCGGTTGTTACTCCGCAGCAATGTCCGAGACATGACTGCTGGCTTCAGGATTTATCGGTCTGAGTTCCTGCAAAAACTAGATCTCACTAATGTCGCATCTCATGGTTATTCATTTCAGGTTGAAATGGCGTGGAGAAGTATTCAGGCGAAAGCGCAAATTATTGAAGTGCCTATCACTTTTGTTGAACGCGAACAAGGCGTATCAAAAATGACAGGAGCAATTGTTGCTGAAGCACTTTGGTTAGTAACTAAGTGGGGGATTTCTAGAAAACTCTAGATTTCAGCCTTGCCAGTTGCACGACGTGCCTTGATATAGTCGATGCGTTCCTGAAGAATTTCTTCAAGCTCTTCCTTAGTGCGACGCTCAAGGAGCATCTCCCAATGACTTCGACCAGGACGATCGTGTGTTATTTCTAGCTCAACAAACTTTCCGTCCTTAACTAGTGCGGCTTCTTCTGAGCATTGACGGCACTGCCAAATCTCAGGAACTTCTGCGTCAGCTGCAAAAACTAGTTCAGTTGTGTGCCCATTGCCACATCGATAGGAAAACTTTTGGCGATCAACAAAGTTGACACCAACCTCATTTTCCAGACTTTGTGCGCCAAGTCGCATACCGCGCATTGTTGATTCGGACATCAGAACCTCCTGTTACAGCCATTTTGTGGCACTCAATAGAACCGAAAAACGTTGATTTTATTCCGCGTTAATCGTTGGTAAATAAAGGTGTCATCAGGTCTGTGCGATCCGTGACAATCCCGTTTGCACCTATTTGCCGCAGTCTCGTGGCTTCGGCTGGGTCATTAATAGTCCAGTAAACCAATTCGACCCCGTGTCGTTTTACCGACTCTATGAACCTAGGGGAGTCAAAGCGAATTGGGCCGTAAGACACCGGAATTTGCAGAACATTCACAAGATTTAAGAGCTTCTCAGCGCCTAAACCCAAACGAATACGCAACCAAATCCTAAGAACTAAAGATCCCGATGGGGAAGTGGCAACCCCAGATATTGCTTTCAGTGCTTTCTTACGTCGTTTTTCACTGAAGCTAGTAATAAGACAGCGATCCCGTGCCGAGTGATTCGAAATCGTTGCCGCTAAGTCAGAGATCGCCGATGCATCCTTCACATCGATGTTAATCCTGCAATCTTGCGGCAAGTTACTCAGCAGTTCATCGAACGTGCTGATGGTGCCGCCGTGAAGCAGTCGAATTTGTTGCAATTGAGCGAGATTCAACTCAGACACTGCACCTCGGGAATTCGAAACTCTGTCAACTGTTTCGTCGTGAAAAACCACGGCTCGACCATCACGAGAAGATTGAACATCGAGTTCTATATACTCTGCTCCAGATTCGATTGCCTGGCGAAATGCCTGGATTGTGTTCTCATCGAAAACTAATTTGCCATCTCGAAAACATAAACCTCGATGTGCAAAGATCTTGAACGATCGCGTCGAATGCAAGTATGCGTGTTGCTTCAACGGACCCGACGATTTCATAGGTCTAGGCTAGGGGAATGCGTCAGGTTTCTTTGAAGTCATTTGGTCGATTGATGCTTGGGCTGTTCATTTTTGGACTGGCACTGGCGATGATGATCAAAGCTCAGGTTGGAATCCCACCCTGGGATGTTCTAGGCCAAGGCATTTCGAAAACTTTCGGCATCACTTTTGGTCAAGCAACAATTATCGTTTCTGCATTGGTGCTGTTGGCTTGGATACCACTCAAAGTGAAACCTGGGCTTGGATCCATCATGAACGCTATTTGCATCGGACTATTTGCAGATCTATGCATGGATTATTTACCCGAATTTGAGAATTATTGGGCAAACCTTGCATTATTCCTACTTGGAATTTGCACTGTAGCTTTTGCAACCGGCTTGTACATTAGTGCAAATCTTGGCAGCGGCCCTCGTGATGGGCTCATGATTGGCACTCACAAAGCGCTTGGCTGGCCGCTGTGGCTAGTTAGAACCGTTTATGAAGGTTCTGTCTTGATTATCGGCTTCCTGTTGGGTGGTCAGGTTCGTGAGGGCACCCTTATTTTTGCAATCAGCATCGGCTGGCTGATGCAGGCATCCATGAAGTTCTTCAAGATTCAGAAATAACACAAATGCAGCCTGGACAGCATCGCGAAACCGCTCGAGTCTTACTGTTAGACCAAGAAAGCCGGATTTTTCTACTCAAGACGCACTTTGACCCCGAAGTTCAGTTACCGGCGCGTTGGATAACCCCGGGCGGCGGAATTGACCCTGGCGAAAGCCCAATTCAGGCGGCAATTCGCGAATTGCATGAAGAAACTGGCATTTTGGTAACTCCGGATGCTCTTGGTGAGCAAATCTGGCGTAGCGAGGGAATTTGGCACTGGGGTGACCAAATCAATCACCATACCTTTGTGGATCATTTCTTTGAACTCCGAGTTTCAGAATTTAACTTGGACAAGCAACTTTGGACCGATGACGAGCATCGCGACGTTCTTGAATATCGCTGGTGGAAGCTGAGTGAACTAATTGATTCTGGCGAATCGGTGGGACCATCCGATTTGGTGGAGTTCTTGAAGCACCACCTGGTTTAGGCTTTAGCCCTATCGCCGATAATGTACATTATGTCAAGTAGTGAAAATAAAGCACCCAGAGTCACTTCCCTTTAATTGATGATTAGTCCGCTTGGGTTGCTGAAATCCACTGCGACAATTTGTCAGCAGCAGCTGCAGAATCGATGGCGTTGAAACTCTCAGTCAAAGCCGAGGCAAAAACTTCATTCAGCTCAGACTGACTGTTAATTTGAGTTTTATCTAGCCCGTAGGCGACGATTCCCCCGGCAGCATTTAGCGCGACAACTTCGCGAATTGCAGCCAGGTTTCCAGATTGATCACCAGCAAACAGCGAGCGCGTAACCTGTGCGTTGTAATGTGGGTCTCCGCCCAGCAATTGACTGATTTGCGCGTTTTCCAGGCCTAAATCGCCTGGATTCAGGCTAAATTCACGAACCTCTCCCCCTTGAACCAGCCAAATTTCGCTAATTCCAGTGGTGGTAAGCTCATCTAAACCGTCTGAACCCCTGAAAACTAGGGCATTTCGGCCTCGACTGGCCATTTCTGCAGCCATAAGCGGTGCAATTTGACGATTTGCCACTCCTAGCGAAGTCGCCTTCGGCTGAGCTGGATTGGCTAGCGGACCCAGGAAGTTAAAAGTAGTCGGCACCCCTAGCTGCTTACGAACCGGGGCCACGTAGCGCATAGCCGGGTGGAATACCGGCGCAAAAAAGAACGTGATGCCCACTTCTCGGAAAATGTCGGCTACTCGTTCAGGAGAGAGATCAAGGCGAATGCCTAGGACCTCAAGCATTTCAGACGAGCCGGTCTTTCCTGAAGCTGAGCGACTGCCGTGCTTCATGACAGGAATTCCCGCGGCTGCCGCTACGATCGATGCCATTGACGAAATGTTGACTGTGCCGATTAGGTCCCCACCGGTACCAACGATGTCTACCGCATCTGATCCGGTGTCTAGGATTACTGAGTGCTGCAACATGATGTCAACCAGTCCAGCCAACTCTTCAACGGTTTCACCCTTGCTTCTTAGTGCAAGCATGAAGGCGCCCATTTGGGCTTCGCTGGCCTCCCCAGCCATGATTTGGCTCATCGCCCAGCCTGCTTCAGCACGGTTTAGGTTGCCTTTTTCAAGCAATTTGCCGAGCAAAATAGGCCAGCTGTTTAGTTGAGTCATGCGAGCAAGTTTATTGGGAAAAAACCGCATGAAATAGGGAGAATTAGCCCATTTTGGCACATTGTCTGGGTTAGCATAAAAGGTATGTCAACAGCGACTTTTTCTTCGCCTGGAATCCACCGCCCAAGTGCCACATCTGTAGGCACTATCGTCTGGCTTGGCAGCGAGGTGATGTTCTTCGCCGCACTATTTGCAATGTATTTCAGTCTTCGTGCCAACTCCCCACAGATCTGGGAGCACGACACGGCAATCCTGAACGTGCCATTCGCACTTACCAACACCTTGATTTTGGTGGCTTCGTCTTTCACCGCACAGTTCGGTGTTTTCGCAGCTGAACGCATGCAGCCACGCGCTACAGGTTGGTCACCAACCAAATGGGGCATGGTTGAGTGGTTCCTACTCTCCTACGTCATGGGTGCGATGTTCGTTTCAGGCCAGGCTTGGGAATACGCAAACCTCATCGAAGAGGGCGTCATGCTTAGCTCAAACTCGTATGGCAGTGCCTTTTACATCACCACCGGTTTCCACGCTTTGCACGTGACCGGCGGTTTGGTCGCATTCCTTTTGGTTATCGGTAAAACTTTTGCCGCTAAGAAATTTGGCCACTACGAGGCCACCAGTGCGATTGTGGTTTCTTACTACTGGCACTTTGTGGACGTAGTTTGGATCGGTTTGTTCCTAATCATTTACGTATTGAAATAAGAAGTGGCAATAATGAAAAATTCTCGTCGCAATCCATTCGCGGCAGTTGCTGTAATCGCGATTGGCCTAGTGCTTTCAGGCGCTGGCTACGCAGCGGCATCAACTGCAGTCAACAACACTCAAAAAACTGAAGTGGCTTCTGCTGCACAGATTGAAGAGGGTAAGAAACTATTTCTTTCAAACTGCGCAAGTTGCCATGGCGTTAATGGTGTTGGTACAAAAGCAGCTCCGACCCTAATTGGCGTTGGTGCAGCTTCAGCAGAATTCCAAGTTGACTCGGGTCGTATGCCCGGTCAGGCAAGTGGCCCTCAGCTGCAGGTTAAGCCAGTTCAGTTCACTGCTGAGCAAATCGATGCGATTGCAGCGTATGTTGGATCGCTCGGCGCAGGTCCAGAAATTCCAAGTGAGGAAATGATCGCTGCAAATGGCGATGCGACTCGTGGTGGAGAACTGTTCCGTATCAACTGTGCTATGTGCCACAACGCAGTTGGTGCCGGTGGAGCTCTTACAGAAGGTAAGTATGCGCCAGCACTGCTAGGCGTGCCTGCCGACCACATTTACGAAGCGATGTTGACTGGTCCACAAAACATGCCAGTATTCAACGACGCAAACCTAACCCCTAAAGACAAGAAAGACATCATCACCTACCTGAAGTATGTGGAATCAAACCCATCTGCCGGTGGTTATGAACTTGCAGGACTCGGACCAGTAGCCGAGGGACTGTTCCTATGGATAATTGGCCTAGGCCTAATCATTGCGCTAACCATCTGGTTGGGCGCGAAGTCGAATTAGTTTTTAGAAATTAGAGGAGCACGAAAGTGAGCAAAGAGCACCGCTACGAAAGTGGCCTAGCTGTTGTTGCAACCGACAAAGTTAAGGACCCGGGCCTCGAACCACATCGCGTTCGAATGACTGATAAGTCCCCCGCTAAAGAGCGTGTTGCAAGCCGACAGGTAGCTGCACTATTCATCACCTCAGCTATTGGAAGCGCATTCGCAATCTTTGCCTACTTCGCTTTCCCTATCACTGAGGACCTTGGCACCGTTCGTGCAAACACTTGGTGGCTTGGCCTCGGCATTACTCTTGGTCTTTTCGGAATCGGTATCGGTGCAGTGCACTGGGCTAAAACTCTTATGCCAGACGCCGAAGTTTCGGAAGAGCGTCACCAGACTCGCGGCAGCGAAGAAGTTCGCGCACGTGCCGTAGAGATCATCAAGCTAGCCGACAAGGAATCTGGCTTCACTCGTCGTAAGTTGATTCGTCGCACTCTTTACACTTCTCTTGCATTGTTCCCGCTTCCGGCAATATTCTTCTTCGGCGACTTGGGGCCAAACCCAGCTAACTCTCTTCGTCACACAATGTGGAAGAAGGGTACTCGCCTAACTAAAGATCCATACGGCACACCTATCAAGGCTTCGGAAGTTACTCTTGGTTCCGTATTCCACGTAATCCCTGAAGGACTATCAGAGCTTCCAGAACACAAACTAGAAGAAAAAGCCAAGGCTGCTGTTCTACTTGTCCGTCTTGACCCTAAAGACCTAAAAGAAGACGCTGACAAGAAGAGCTGGTCATACGACGGCATCGTCGCATACAGCAAGATCTGTACGCACGTCGGTTGCCCTGTTGCACTTTACGAGCAGCAGACACACCACCTGCTCTGCCCATGTCACCAATCGACTTTCGATTTGACCGAACACTGCAAAGTTATTTTCGGCCCTGCTTCTCGCCCACTCCCTCAGCTTCCAATCACTGTTGATGCTGAAGGTTACTTGGTAGCGCAGAGCGATTTCACTGAACCTGTTGGCCCTAGCTTCTGGGAGCGTTAAAAATGGCAGCGACTACAAAAGAAAAAGGTAGCTTCCTAGCTAACCGTGCAAACTATCTCGATGAGCGCGTTGGCGTTGCCGGCATTCTAAAGGAATTCGGACGCAAGATCTTCCCTGACCACTGGTCATTCATGCTTGGTGAAGTTGCCCTATACAGCTTCGTAGTGCTGTTGATCTCGGGAACCTTCCTAACGTTCTTCTTCCAACCAGCAATGACTCCAGTGATCTATGACGGCGTCTACGGCCCCCTAAAGGGTGCAGAGATGTCGATTGCGTATGCGTCGACACTAGACATCTCATTCGAGGTTCGCGGTGGATTGCTGATGCGCCAGGTTCACCACTGGTCTGCGCTGCT
>JACCDK011530769.1_pt1 | contig 13982 bp, 17 predicted proteins | sample 7445871 | NCBI WGS metagenome assembly JACCDK01 (sample SAMN15323436, study PRJNA562643) | freshwater metagenome | isolation source: river surface water | place: USA:Blue River Watershed | collected 2017-08-15 | reverse complement strand
GGCACCAATAATCAAATTCAGTTTTGGAGTGACGCTATCAATACAATCCAACACATAATCGTACTCACTATTTACAATTTCAAATGCTCGCTCCGGCGAAAGAAATTCTTGCACCTTAGTCAAATTCAATTCGGGGTTAATATCCATCAATCGGCTACCAACAACCTCAATTTTAGACAATCCAACAGTAGAATGTAAAGCAGGTAATTGACGATTAATATTGGTTACATCTACCACATCGCCATCTACAATGGTTAAGTTTCCAACTCCTGCACGAGCTAAAAACTCGACTGCAAAAGACCCTACACCTCCTACACCTACAACTAATACTTTAGAATTTTTAAGATTTTGTAATCCTTCTGCTTTGAATAATAATTCAGCTCTTTCTTGCCACTTTGCCATTAATTAGATTGTTTGATTAGTTAGACTAATTAGATTATTAGATTTGTTGAAAATGAAATTAAAATTGGAATTAATAATTTCTTTCAAATCTGGTAGATTTATGTTTTTATATTTTGCTGCTAAGTTATAAACTTCATCCAAAGTTTCTTCAATGGTATCCGTTTCTAGAAAGAATTTATCATTTGGAATGGATTGAAAAACCGATACTAATTCGGGATTTCGCAATAAATATTTTCCAAACGAAAGATAAAAACCATTATCAATTAAATGCTTAGCAACTTGTTGATTTTTTGAAAATCCATGAATGATTACAGGAACAGTAATTTGCATTCTTTTTTTGATTGCAATCAATTCATCAAAAGCTGCTACCAAATGTAAAACCAAAGGTTTTTGGTATTTCTCTGCAAGTTGAATTTGTTTTTCAAACACCTCAATTTGTAATTCCAATGGAATTTCAATTCGTTTATCCAATCCACACTCTCCTAGTGCTAAACATTCCTTTAATTGAAGTTTTTCTTCAATAATTTTCAAATCACTTTCTAATCGATTTTCTTGAATATGCCAAGGATGAATTCCAATAGAATAATTCGGAATTGCAGCATCAAATTCCCAAGGATATTGATTCACCAATTCTAAAATGGTGGGGTTATTCGAAAATTTATGAGTATGTAAATTGAAAAATTGCATGGCGCAAATTTAATCTAAAAGTTTGAAAGTCTAAAGTCAAAAAGTCCTTAAAAACCCAATATTACTTTGTAGATTTGCAACTCAGAAATTCTACATGATAAAAAAAGCAATTCAAAGTTATTTAAACAATTTTAAAGGATTCTCACGAGAGATTTGGATTCTTACACTTATAACTTTCATTAATCGCGCCGGCACGATGGTATTGCCGTTTTTATCAAAATATTTAAAGGAAAAATTACATTTTTCATACAGTCAGGTAGGTTGGATTATGGTATGCTTTGGTGTTGGATCGATGCTTGGATCATGGCTTGGAGGAAAATTATCGGATAAGATTGGATTTTATAGAATCATGATTTTTAGCCTACTCACAAGTGGCTTGGGATTTTTTGTAATGCAATCCATCACTAGTTTCTTTGGACTTTGTGTAGCCATGTTCTTGCTTATGAGTATTGCAGACATGTTTCGACCGGCAATGTTCGTTTCACTTAATGTTTACGCCAATCCCGAAAATAGAACCCGTGCCTTAACTTTGGTTCGACTTGCCATAAACTTGGGTTTTGCGGCTGGTCCTGCACTTGGAGGATTGATTATCATGAATATTGGTTATAAAGGATTGTTTTGGGTTGATGGAATAACCTGTATTTTAGCCATACTCATTTTTTGGATTAAAGTAAAAGAGAGAAAAGGACTGCTAATCTCTAAAGAAGAAAAACAAAGCCTTGAGGCAAATAGGGAATCAGTTTTTAAAGACAAACCATTTTGGATCTTTTTGGTAAGTTGCTTGATTTCGGGGATATTATTTTTTCAACTTTTTACAACAATTCCTTTGTATCACAAAGAGCAATTTGATTTAACCGAATTTCAAACCGGGCTATTATTAACTATGAACGGGATTTTGATTTTCTTTATGGAAATGCCAATTGTAGGTTATGTTGAACGAAACCAAATTTCTAAAGTCAAAATGGTAACATTAGGCTGTTTACTCATGGGAATAAGCCTGTTTTTACTGTTACTAAATATTTGGGTTGGTATATTAATAATCATGATGTTATTCATGACATTTGCTGAGATGTTTGTATTTCCATTTTCCAATTCATTTGCAATGAGTCGAGCGCCTAAGGGACATGAGGGGCGTTACATGGCAATATTTACTATGAGTTACAGTTTGGCTCATATATTAAGTGCCAAGGTTGGGATGGGTATAATTGACCATTTTGGATACCAAGCCAATTGGGCTTTTATGGGTACACTTGGTGTTATTGCTTTTGTGCTGGGAGTTTGGACTATTCGCTTGGTGAATCAAGAAAAATTAATTCATAAATAATCTCTTTTTATTTCTTGCAAACTTCGAGTTGTAGTCATTAATTTCTCAATAATTTCTTTTCGAAGAGCATCTATCGAATTTGCTTTTAAATACTTAGCCCAAACTGTTTCTTCAAATAAAACTCGAATTTGTTTGATGATTTTAGCCGTTTCAGCAGAAGTTCGAAGTAGTTTATCCGAAGTATACGAATTGCTTGTAAAGTGATTGAAATAGACAGATTGGGTTGAATAATCTACTTCTATAAAGTACAGTTTTTCTGTATCATTATCTGGATAAAAATCACTCCAATTGGCATAGCCTACTTTTGTTCTTCCTGTATTAGTTTCATTAGGAATTAATCTCCATTTACAATTGGCAGCTCTTCCCCAGTGATTGGAATAGCGATACACACCCTCATCAGTAAAATAATAACTGCTACCCGACTTACTTTGGTAATTTATTTTCATATCCTTGATAACAGCAATATCAACTTCTATAAAAATACAGAAAGTGCTTATGGAAATTAGTTCTATTGTAGGTCTTCAATTGTTCTTATTTATCAAACAAAAGTAGTGCGATTTCTTAAAATAAGTTAAATACGTTAAAAATTTGTAAAACATTTTTTATTCAAAAAAATCTCTCTCTATTTTTGCTTTGAGTAATTATCAATTTATCAAATTATAAACTAACATTTCGATGAAAAAAAATAATACTATTTGGAACTATACAATTATTGCACTTTTGTTTTCCTTCATTTCATTTGCTCAAACAGATAAATTCTATTTATCTAGTAACGATATTCATAAAGACGACATTATCATGACCTGGAAAAAAGACACTCCAGAGCAAGAAATGAAAGACGATTGCAAAGCATTGTCAGAAAAGGGAATTACTATTAAATATTCGGATGTAAAACGAAATAGCAAAGACGAAATTACTGGAATTCATGTTGATTATAGTGACCGAAAAGGAAATAAAGGAAGTTTGGAATACAACAATCAAAATCCAATAAGCACCATAGTTTTTTACAAAAATGGAGAAGAAATTGGCTTTGGAAATTCATCTCAAAATAATTATGGGATAGCTGGTTCCGATGCAATGTTTGACTTTTCAAATCCTCAAGAATTAATTAAACAATTCCAACAAGGAAATGGAAAAGCACAAACATTTAGTTTTAGTTTTCCAAACGAAGGAGAAAGTTATAGCCAATCAAAATCGAGGGTAGAAATACAAAAAGAGGGTAAAAAACCAATTGTGATTGAAGATGGAAAAATCATTAAAGGTGGTGATGATTATACTGAAGAAGAACTCGAAAAAATAAAAAGTAATACAAAAGTGGAGCATTTTGATTTTTCTAATGAGGACTCTAAATCCAATGAATTTGATTTTAGAGACCAAAAAGGGTTGGATGAATTCAAAAAGCAAATGGATAAAATAAAAATTAAGATTGATACCGATTCTGATTCCAACTCAGAAATGGAAAAAGCTAAAGAAGAAATGATCAAGGCCAAAGAAGAGATGATTAAAGCTCGAGAGGAATTAGAAAAAACAAAAAAAGAACTTGAAAAATCAAAAACTAAAACCAAATCAAGTAAAGCTTAATAAAAAAAAACCGCAATCTAATTGCGGTTTTTTTTATTATTTGATAGAAATTATTTTCCGTCTTTATCAACAACTATTCTGTCCTCTCGATTGGCAATTTCCCAAGCGATTGAAAAACCCAATTGAGTTCTTTTAGATAAAGCATCAAATTCAATTTTACTCACTTCATCAGTTGCTTGGTGGTAATCTTCGTGCACTCCGTTAAATAAAAACACAACCGGAATTCCGTATTTTGCAAAATTATAATGATCAGAACGGTAATAAAAACGATTTGGATCTTTACGATCATTGAATTTATAATCTAAGTTTAAGTGCACATATTTAGAATTTACGTCTTCACATATTTTATATAAATCAGTAGACAAATAATCTGAACCAATCAAGTATATATAATTGTTACTGTCTTTGTGAAGTTCATCTCTTCTTCCAACCATGTCAATATTTACATCGGCAACGGTATTAGCAATTGGAAATAAAGGATTTTTAGAATAATAACTAGAACCATATAATCCGTGCTCTTCACCAGTTACATGTAGAATTAAGATAGAACGTTTCGGACCGTGTCCTTCTTTTTTTGCTTTTTGAAAAGCCTGTGCAATTTCTAATAAGGCCACAGTTCCCGATCCATCATCATCGGCACCGTTATAAACTTCTCCCTTCTTAACTCCAACATGATCGTAATGTGCCGAAACCACTACAATTTCATTTGGTTTTTCAGAACCTTCAATAAATGCCCATATATTCTCAGAATCTGGTAGGTTTTCTCCCGAATCTTTATTCATAAACTCAGCCGGAACTTTTTGGTAATAACTTGTAGCTCCTTTTGGAAATGGGATTCCTTCTTTTTGATATTGTTCTATTAAATATCTACCAGCTCTTTTTTGACCTTCACTTCCAGTTTCTCTTCCCTCCATGTTATCGGAAGCCACGATGGTTAAATGCGTTTTTAACTCATTCGAGGTGATTGAATTGATGTATTTAACAACATCAACTTCTTTATTTTGAGCGAAAGTTGAAAAACTAAATCCCAAAATAGCTACAGCGATTAAAGCTGAAAAATTAAACTTCTTCATAAATAAATAGTATAAATAATTGTAACGAATGATAATTATTTTGTAAATCTATTAAAAAAAATTATCAGTACTTTTGTTTTTCAGAAATAATACCCCAAAATATGAAATCGGAAGCAAAAACCCCAGATGAATACATAGCAGAATTGCCAGAAGATAGAAAAGTTGCAGTTCAAAAACTTCGAGAAATTGCACTTAAAAATCTTCCAAAAGGTTTCAAAGAAGTAATTTCATATGGAATGCTTGGTTATGTGGTACCACATGAATTATATCCGAAAGGCTATCATTGCACGCCTGATTTACCCTTGCCTTTTTTTAATATTGCTTCGCAAAAAAATTCTATAAATATTTATCACATGGCCATTTATGCTGATAGTGATTTATACCAATGGATTATTGATGAATACCCCAAATACAGCAGTGCCAAACTAGACATGGGCAAAGGGTGCATTCGTTTCAAAAAAGTAGATGCAATTCCGTTTGAAATGATAGGTGAATTATTATCAAAAATTACTCCCCAACAATGGATTGAAATATACGAAAAGGCCTTCGTTAAAAAATAAATGAAGAAACTTCTCACTCCCATTTTCAAAACCGTTTTTGAAGAAAAATTAATTGATGAAATTGCCAATTTTGCAGTTTTCAAAAATTTTATTGAAGGTGAAATACTTTTGGATATTGGAAACTCCTCAAATTGGATGCCTTTGCTCTTAAATGGAACTTTAAAAATATCTCGGGAAGATAAACATCAAGGCGAATTACTTTTGTATTTTATTGAAAAAGGAGATACCTGTGCCATAACACTAACCAGTTGCATCAATAAATCTAACAGTGAAATTCGCGCCACTGCTGAAACAACTGGACAAATAGTTTTTATTCCACTTGATAAAATGGAAGATTGGTTAGAAACATTTTCTAGTTGGCGCAACTATATTTTTTTTAGTTACAACAACCGAATGAAAGAAATGTTAACCGCAATAGATTCGATTGCTTTTTTGAGTTTGGAAGATCGAATTTGGAGTTATTTAATAGATAAATCTAAAATCAAAAACACAAGGGACATACATTGTACGCACCATGAAATTGCTATAGATTTAAATAGTTCAAGGGTTGTAATTTCAAGAATATTGAAACTTTTAGAACAAAAAAATCGAATTCAATTACGACAAGGTATAATTACACTAAAAGATCAAATCTAAAATTGATTAAATTTTTGAATTGAAATGTTGTATTTTTACAATTCAATAAATGCCCTAAATAGAAATGGAATTAAATCTGTTAATTGGTTACCTTTTTGCAACATTGGTTGGTATAACCTTAGGATTAATTGGTAGTGGAGGTTCCATATTATCTGTTCCTATTTTAGTATACATTCTAGGGATAGAACCTATTTTAGCCACTGCCTATTCCCTATTTATTGTTGGAACAACGGCTTTATTTGGAGGAATCCAAAAAGCAAAACAAAAATTAGTTGATTTCCAAAAGGTGATTTTATTTGGTGTCCCAACTATTCTAAGCGTTTTTATAACACGAAGAATAATTGTACCAAAATTACCTGAAATTATCTTCTCAACTTCTATTTTTACCATGCATAAATCGGTGTTCATCATGATCGTTTTTGCTATCGTGATGATTTTGGCTTCAATCAGAATGATACGACCAATTCAAATTGAAATTCAAGAAACCAACTCTAAATTAAATTACAACAAAATAATATTACAAGGGATTCTAATTGGATTAGTTGCAGGCTTTGTAGGTGCTGGAGGCGGATTTTTAATAATTCCAGCATTGCTTTTTCTAGCCAATACACCTATGAAAAAAGCAGTAGGAACTTCTTTATTTATAGTTGCCGCACAATCATTAATAGGATTTTTAGGAGATTTACGAAGTGATCAAACACTCGATTGGAATTTACTACTTACTTTCACTATCTGCTCTATAATTGGTGTTTTTATTGGTAGTTTTTTGTCAAAAAAAATAGCCGGTGACAAACTAAAAACTGGATTTGGATGGTTTGTACTAGCCATGGGTGTTTATATTATATTGAAAGAATTATTCCTGAAATAAAGTAAATTTATTTAGGATTCATTTAAACAAGAATCACTATAATAATTCCTAACTTTGTAACAAAGGTTACCAATATCATAAGAAAGCCTTAATATCTTTACATAAAATTATTGCATATGAAAATTGAACAAATATATACTGGATGTTTAGCACAAGGTGCTTATTACATTGAAAGCAATGGTGAAGTTGCTATTATTGATCCGTTGCGTGAAGTTCAACCTTATATTGATAAAGCAAATGCAGACAATGCAGCAATAAAATACATTTTTGAAACGCATTTTCATGCCGATTTTGTTAGCGGACATGTCACTCTTGCTCAAAAAACAGGAGCACCTATAGTTTTTGGACCAAATGCATCACCAGAATATGATTCAATTGTTGCTACAGATGGGCAAGTTTTTCAGTTGGGAGAAATTACCATAACTTGTTTGCACACCCCAGGACATACCATGGAAAGTTCTTGTTATTTATTGAAAGACAAATCAGGAAAAGATTACGCTTTATTTAGTGGAGACACTGTGTTTTTAGGTGATGTAGGAAGACCCGATTTAGCTCAAAAAGCAGCTCACATGACCCAAGAAGACTTAGCAGGAATTCTGTTTGATAGTATTCGAAGTAAAATCATGCCACTTGCAGACGATGTAATCATTTACCCTGCTCATGGTGCCGGAAGCGCATGCGGAAAAAATTTAAGCAAAGAAACTGTGGGCACAATTGGAGACCAAAAAGCTACTAATTATGCACTTCGTGCAAACATGACAAGAGAAGAGTTTATTGCTGAAGTTACAGATGGTTTACTTCCTCCACCCGCCTATTTCCCTATGAATGTAAAATTAAATAAGGAAGGATACGAGAATGTTGAAACCATAATTAACAATGCCAATTCGCTAAGTGCAAAAGAATTTGAAATTGTGGCAAATGAAACAAACGCATTAATTTTAGATGTAAGAAATGAAAATGACTTTGCGCAAGGACATATTCCAAACTCAATTTTCATAGGAATTCATGGCGCATTTGCCCCATGGGTTGGAGCCTTAATATTGGATTTTAAACAACCTATTTTATTGGTTACCCCAGAGGGCAAGGAAACCGAAACCATAAAACGATTAGCACGCGTTGGCTATGATGCAACAATCGGATATTTAAAAGGAGGAATAGATACATGGAAAAATTCCGGATTTGAAATAGACACTGTAAATTGTATTTCGGCTGAAACCTTAGAAGAAAAACTAAAAGAAGAAATAGCTGTATTTGATGTAAGAAAACCGGGGGAATTTTCTGCCGAACATTTAAATGAGGCTCCATCAACGCCACTTGATTACTTGAACGAGCACCTAACTGAATTCCCAAAAGATAAAGATTTTTATTTGTTCTGTGCTGGAGGGTATCGCTCTATGATTGCGGCTTCGATATTAAAAGCAAGAGGATACAATAATGTGATTAATGTGAACGGTGGATTCGCAGCAATTAAAAAAACTGGAATTAAAACATCGGAATTTGTTTGTCCTTCTACTTTGAAGTAATGAAAAATAGATTATTTACAAATTGGAATTTACTCCGAATAATTCGATTGGGATTCGCATTAATTTTATTTACACAAGCAGCGGATAAATTTGAATGGTATTTAGTTGTTTTTGGATTGTTTTTTCTAATTCAGGCAGTATTTAATTTTGGTTGTGGACCAAATGGATGTCAAATTCCTAAAAATTCTAAAAACAATTAAAACATTATGATATTTTTTTGAAATTCAAATTATTTTTTTGATACATTTGAATTCAATCTTTATAAATCAATTTAAAAACAATAAAAAAATGAAAAAAGTAATTTCAGCTATGGCTATCGCAGCTTTCTTATTTGCTGCTAACGTAAATGCACAAGAAAAACAAGAGAAAAAAGAGTGCAGTAAAAAAGAAGTAAAATCATGCGCTAAAGACAAAAAAGGCGGATGTTGTTCAGGAAAAAAAATGGAAGAGAAAAAATAACTCTATAAATTTTTCATAAAAAAGTGTTTGAGAAATCAAGCACTTTTTTTTATGAATAAACCCAAGACTGCCGAGTTTTAACTATTTTTGTAATTCATAATTTGATATCATGTCAATAGCCCAAAATCTTTTACAAATAAAATCACAACTTCCCAATTCAGTTACTTTAGTAGCCGTTTCAAAAACCAAACCGGTAAGTGATTTAATGGAAGCCTATACTGCAGGTCAGCGTATTTTTGGAGAAAATAAAATCCAAGAAATGACCGAAAAATGGGAACAGATGCCCAAAGACATTCAGTGGCACATGATTGGACATGTACAAACAAATAAGGTTAAGTACATGGCGGAATATGTTAGTTTAATTCATGGCGTTGATAGTTTGAAACTCCTTCAAGAAATCAATAAGCAAGCTCAAAAATACAATCGTGTAATTGACTGTTTATTGCAAATGTATATTGCAAACGAGGAAACCAAATTTGGCTTAAACGAATCTGAATTGCTAGAAATAATAAGTTCCAGTGAATTCAAAGAATTAAAAAACATTCGAATTGTTGGGCTCATGGGAATGGCAAGTTTTACAAATGATCAAAATCAAATTAAAGCTGAATTTCAGCATTTGAAAGCGCATTTTGATAACATTAATAGTAACGAAATTTCAAACCTTAAACTAGATATACTTTCCATGGGGATGTCTGGCGATTATGAACTGGCCATTTCATGTGGCAGCAACATGATTCGAATAGGAAGTAGTATCTTTGGAACTAGGAATTAAGATTCCTATGGAATGACAAACTGAAAACTGAAACTGAAATTTGTACGCAATAATTGACATAGAGACAACGGGAGGGCAATTCAACGAAGAAGGAATTACCGAAATTGCTATATACAAATATGACGGCTACGAAATTATAGATCAATTCATTAGCTTAATCAATCCAGAAAAACCAATCCAGCCTTTTGTAGTTAAACTTACAGGTATCAATAATGCCATGTTGCGTTCGGCACCAAAATTTTATGAAGTGGCCAAACGCATTATTGAAATCACAGAAGATTGCATTTTAGTTGCCCATAACACGTCATTTGATTATCGAATATTACGCACCGAATTCAATCGCTTGGGATATGATTTTGTAAAACCTACTCTTTGCACAGTAGAATTATCAAAAAAATTAATTCCCGAACAACCATCTTATAGCTTAGGAAAATTAGTTCGTGCATTGGGAATACCAATGTCAGATAGGCATCGAGCGAGTGGCGATGCATTGGCAACAGTAAAATTATTTCAATTGCTTTTAGCTAAAGATACCGAAAAAGAAATATTAATTGGATTAATCAAGGCTGAAATAAAAAGCGGACTTTCACCTAAACTTTTAGATATTGTTGAGAGTTTACCCAACAAAACCGGTATTTATTACATCCACAATGAAAAAGGAGATTTAATTTATATTGGAAAAAGTAAAAATATTAAGAAAAGGGTCAACCAACATTTTACAGGTAAAAACAATAAAAGCAAAAAAATACAAGCACAAGTCTTTACAGTGACCTATGAAGAAACCGGAAGCGAATTGGTTGCTTTATTAAAAGAAAGTGAAGAAATAAAAATCAATAAACCTATATATAATAGAGCGCAACGAAAAAGCATTTTTCAATGGGCATTGTATGAAGTGCTTGATGATAATGGATATTTGAATTTAAAACTTCAAAAAGCTGATGGTAGAAAAAAAGAAATTACTTCTTATACATCCCTGCAAGAAGGAAAAAATTCATTGTTTCGAATTACAGAAAAATATAATTTGTGTCAGAAGTTAAACGGATTGTATGAAACCCAAAATGGTTGTTTTCAACATAAAATAAATGAATGCAAAGGTGCTTGTCTAGGCAAAGAAACACCTGAAGTATACAACCAAAGAGTTGAAGAATTTCTGAATGAAATGAGTTTCAATAATCAGAATAAAATCATCGTTGATCGCGGTAGAAAGATCAATGAACGAAGCGCAGTATTAATTGAAAATGGGATCTATAAAGGATATTGCTTTTTTGATTTGAATTATCAAATTACCAATATGGAAGTGTTTAAAAACATCTTAATTCCGATGCAAAATAATCGCGATACGCGTTCTATCATTCAGGGTTATTTAAGAAAAAATAGAGTTCAAAAAATTATTACCTTTTAATGGCTCAAAATTATTTAATTACTATAATTGGCCCTACTGCAATTGGCAAAACTTCGTTAAGTATTGACTTGGCAAACCATTTTGGTTGTGAAATACTATCTTGTGATAGTCGGCAGTTTTTTAAAGAAATGAAAATTGGAACAGCGGTACCTACTGCTAATGAATTAAAAGCTGCACCTCACCATTTTATTCAAAACAAATCGATTTTTGAAGGCTATTCGGTTGGTGACTTTGAAAAAGAAGCTCTTATTAAACTAGACGCTTTATTTAAAAAAAATAACATCCAAATATTAGTTGGGGGTTCTGGTTTATATGTAGATGCTATTCTAAAAGGACTTGATTCCTTTCCTGATATTGACCCAAAGATTCGGGAAGAAGTACGATCAACTTATGAAGAAAAAGGTTTGGATTACCTTGTTGGTACTTTAAAAGAATTGGATTCTAACTATTATAATTTACTTTTGGAAACCAATCCTCAAACCTTGCAAAATCCGCACAGAATGATGCGTTTTGTGGAAGTTTGCTTGGGTACTGGAAATCCCTATTCAACTTATTTGAATAAAAATTCAACAAGTAGGAACTTTACTCCTATAATAATTGGTTTGGAAGCCAATAGAGAAATTATGTACCAGCGCATAAACCAAAGAGTTGATCTAATGTTGCAAGAAGGATTGCTCAAAGAAGCAGAATCACTTGTTCAATATAAAGAATTAAACGCCTTGCAAACGGTTGGATACAGAGAGTTGTTTGATTATTTTGAAGGAAAATCAACTTTAGATTTTGCCGTTGAAGAAATCAAGAAAAACACCAGACGCTTTTCAAAAAGGCAGTTAACGTGGTTTAAAAAAACTGAAAATGCATTATGGTTCGACTATTTAACCGATAGAAAAGAGATTGCAAATTACATTGAAAATTATATTGAAAAATGCCAATAGCACCAACCTTCACATCGATATTATCTAGAGATTGGGAAATTAATTTTTTACAATGCTATCCCAATGGCTATTTAAAATATACAGAATTATGTAATTTATTTCAGCTTACAGCTGCTACGCATTCAGAACTTGGTGGAATTAGCTTTAGTGACATGCAAGATTATGATCAGGCGTGGGTATTGAGTAAAATGCGAATTGAAATCAAGAGATTGCCAAAATGGAGAGACACCGTAACGGTAAAAACTTGGATCAATTCATTAGAAAATTCAAGATCTACTCGTTGTTTAGAACTGTATTTGGGGGATGAAAAAATTGTGGGTTGCGAAACCTATTGGGCAGTTTTTAATACCACTACCCGAAGACCTGAAACCTTGGCTTTACCTCATGAACACTTTGAAATATACCCAGAAAATAAAGCAGTTCATATTGGATTTTCAAAAATTAATATTGCTCAAGAATTTGAACTTGTACAACAACGGGTGGTTCAATTATCGGATTTGGATATTGTAAATCATGCTAATAGTGTGAAATATTTAGAATGGTGCTTGGATTGCTTAGAACCTGAAGTTTTATTGAAGAAGAAAATATCAAGTTTGGATATGAATTACTTAAAGGAAGTGTCCTTTCTTGAAGCTGTGGAAATTAGTAGAAAACAAAATACTTTTACTCTAAGAAAAGAGGGAAAAACTTGTTTTGCATTGGAGTTGGAGTATTAATCTTCTTTTTGATAAAACAACCCTGCCCTAGCCCAGATAGCAATGGAAAGCTTTGCGAAGCAAACTTGAAATGAATAGCTGGATTAGCTTCAAATAAAAAAACTCCAATTTCTTGGAGTTTTTAATTTATTTCTTCACTACTAATCTAAATCCTTCACCGTGAATATTAAGAATTTCAACGTTTGGATCTTCTTTTAGATATTTACGCAACTTGGCAATGTACACGTCCATACTTCTGGAAGTGAAGTAGTTATCATCTCTCCAAATTTTAGTAAGCGCCAATTCTCTTGGCATTAGATCTTCTACATATATCGCCAACATTTTAAGCAACTCATTTTCTTTAGGAGACAATTTTATTGGCTCATTTCCTGGAAAATTAAGAAAACGAAGTTTAGAATTTAAATGGAATTTACCAATTTGGAATTCAAATTGAACGTTTTCTGGTTTCGCCTCTGCCGATTTACGTTGCATGATGGCTTTGATTTTCATCAATAACACTTCCGAGTCAAAAGGCTTGTTAAGGTAATCATCAGCTCCTACTTTATATCCTTTAAGTACATCTTCTTTCATGGTTTTGGCAGTCAGAAAAACAATAGGCACTTCTTTATTCTTCTCTCTAATTTCTTTCGCAAGAGTATATCCATCTTTGTAAGGCATCATCACATCCAAAATACACAAATCGAATGTGTCTTTTTTGAATTTTTCAAAACCTTCCATACCATTTTTAGCCAAAGTAACATCAAAGTCATTTAGCATTAAGTAGTCTTTAAGAATCGCGCCAAAGTTTTGGTCGTCTTCAACTAATAATATTTTTTTGTTTTCTGCTTCCATAATTTTTAATTTATTAATGGTAATTTGATAATAAATGTACTTCCTTTTCCTTTTTCGCTTTCCACGAAAATTTGACCATTATGGTCTTCTACAATTCTTTTTACATAAGCAAGACCTAAACCATGGCCTTTCACATTATGTAAGTCGCCGGTATGTTCTCTATAGAATTTTTCGAAAATTCTTTTTTGAGCTGCTTTTGTCATTCAAGCACCT